>Ga0116227_10006581_pt1 | contig 23433 bp, 25 predicted proteins | sample S1TSphgellanicum_FD_89693 | JGI IMG/M metagenome (GOLD analysis project Ga0116227, IMG submission 89693) | Host-associated microbial communities from peat moss isolated from Minnesota, USA - S1T2_Fb - Sphagnum magellanicum MG | ecosystem: Host-associated > Plants > Peat moss > Unclassified...
CGCCATCCATGGAATAGACGCTCTCGAAGGCGATGAGCTTGGGCGCGGCCGCAGGCGCGGCCGCGAGCAGGGCTTCCAAATCCGCCATGTCGTTATGCTTGAAGATATGGACGGTGGCGCGGCGGGCATCCTTGATGCCGACGATCATGGAATTATGGTTCTGCGCGTCGGAGAAGACGTGCCAGTCCGGCAGGGAGTTCAGAATCGCGCCGAGGCTTGCCTGGTTCGAGACATAGCCGGAGGTGAAGAGCAGGGCGGCATCCTTGCCATGCAGGTCCGCCAGCTCTTCTTCCAGGGCGACATGCAGCGGTGAGGAGCCGGCGATGTTGCGCGTGCCGCCCGCACCCGCACCCATGCGCCGCGCGGCGGCGATGGAGGCTTCGATGACCACCGGGTCGGTGCCCATGGCGAGATAGTCATTGGAGGACCAGACCAAGATGTCCCGCGTTTTGCCTTCCATGGTGACGGAATAATACGGGAAGCGGTCGGCCAGCTTCTCTAGCGCCACGAAGCGGCGATAGCGCCCCTGGGCGGAGATTTCGGCTAAAGCTTCGTCACATTTGGCGATAAATTTGTGCATGTTCGGCCATGAAAATCCAGTGGCGAAGGAAAGCGCCAGAGGACGGCGAGTGTCAATGATCTGGCCCGGGGTTGGGCGGAAGGCGGGTATGCTCTACGGGGCAGGTGACAGGATTGGCGGCGCGCAGGTTGGTGCGCGCAACGCTGAGGAACGCCGCGTTAAAGATAAATTGCTTCGGTCGTGCGCAGGCACGGATCCGCGTGGCGCTCGCAATGACGGTCGGCGGTGTAACGGTGGTTAGGCGCCGCCGACGACATAGGTGCGCAGCGTCTCCACCTCGTGCTCGCTCTGGTCGATGCGGGCCTTCACCACGTCTCCGATGCTGACCAGCCCGGCGAGGGCGCCGTTATCGAGGATCGGCAGATGGCGGAAATGGCCATTGGTCATGATCTCCATTGCCTGGGCAACCGTGGTGGCCGGGGTGGCGGTGGTGGGTTTAGGGGTCATGAGATCCTGCGCCTTGAGCGCGAGCGTGCCGGCGGCATGTTTGGCGAGGCTGCGGACGATATCGCGTTCGCTGAGGATGCCGAGGAGATCGCCGCCCGCGCTGACGACGAGAACGGCGCCGATGCGTTTTTCGGCCAGCACGTCCAGCACGCCGCTGATCGGCAGGTCGGGCAGGACGGAGATGAATCCAGGCGGTTTGTTCTTCAGGATTGCTTTTAGGGTCATGGCGTTATCCTCTTTTTCGATAAGTATGGGAGTTTTCCAGTTCCTTATCAAATGATATTTGTTTGGGCTTTCATGAGGCAGTGCAAAGCCCGTTCGGCTGTACTGGGCGTTGTTTACGCCGGCGCGCTGGCCATGATCTGGGTTTCCACCAGCGCTGCGAAACTGCCGCCGGCGGCCAAAAGCTGGGCGAAGCTGCCGCGCTCGACGATATGGCCGTCATCGAAGACCAGGATTTCATCGGCATCGCGGATCGTGGAGAGGCGATGCGCGATGATGAAGCTGGTGCGTCCGACCATCAGCGCGCGCAGCGCGCGGCCGACGCGAGCTTCCGTTGCCGCATCCAGCGCGCTGGTGGCTTCGTCCAGAATGAGGATCGGCGGGTCTTTCAGGATCGCCCGCGCGATGGCCAGGCGCTGACGCTGGCCGCCGGAAAGGTTGACGCCGCGCTCGCCGATCATCGTATCGAAGCCGTTGGGCTGCCGCTCGATGAATTCCAGCGCCTCGGCCATGCGGCAGGCTTTGGTGAGTTCCGCATCGGTCGCGTCCGGCTTGCCGACGAGGAGATTTTCGCGGATCGAACGGTTGAACAGCAGGCTGTCCTGAAAGACGATGCCGATCGCCCCGCGCAGGGAATCCAGCGTGACGTTGCGGATATCCTGATTGTCGATGGTGATGCGCCCGCGCGTTGGGTCCCAGTAGCGCTGCAACAGCGCCATGGTGCTGGATTTGCCCGCACCGGTGGCGCCCACGAGCGCCACGACGCTACCCGGGCGGGCGGTGAAGTTGATCTTCTGGATCGTCGGGATGCCGGAGACATATTCGAAGCTGACATCCTCGAAGCGAACCTCGCCCTCGCTCACGCGCAGCTTGGGCGCCGCGCTGCGCTCCAGAATCGTGGTTTCGGCATCGAGAATCGCAAAGAAGTCGATCAGCGTCGGCATTTGCAGGAAGAGCCGCGAGATGAAGCCCATGGCGCCGGTGAGGCGGCCGATGAGCAGCGTCGAGAAGCCCATGAAGGAGACGATGGCGCCGATGCTGGCGGCACCCCGCAGATGCAAAATCGTGCCGATCATGAAAATGGTGATGACGGTGATGGTGCTGGCCGCCGAGGTGACGACGCTGAGCACGGCCCACCAATTGAGCACCGGGAATTGTTTGGCCAGCACGAGATCGCCGGTGGCGCGGAAATTTTTGGCCTCGGCGGAAAGGCGGGTGAAAGCCTGCACGACCAGCACATTGGCCAGCGCGTCCTGCGCCGTGCCGGCCAATGTGGAATGAAAGCCCTCGACCTGGCGCTGCGCCGTCTCGGTCTTGCTGATGACGAGGATCGTGAAGGTGCAGAACACCACGACCAGCACGATGAGCGCGATGGCGAGCTGCCAGTTGAGAATGATGGTGAGCGGCAGCAGAACCAGCACGCCGAGCAGAGTCGCCAGATGTTCGCGGAAAAAGGAGAGCCACATCCAGAACAGCCCGTCCGCGCCCGCCAGCATCATTTTCATCAGCCGGCCCGATTGGCGGTCTCGGTGGAAGGCGGGTGGCAGCGAGAGCACATGGCGGAAGAATTTGGCCATGGCGGTGAGACGGTTGCGGTGCGCGAGGCGCTCGGCCTGCACGGCCAGCATGATATTCGCGCCGATGCTGAGCAGGCCGACGCCGGACCAGATCGCCAGCAGGAATTCGGCGCCATGAATGACCGATTTATTGGTCATTGTATCCGAAAGCGTGAGCAGGTTGATGACGCGGCCGAACAGCACGGGCTCGGTGAACTGAAAACCCATGACGACGAGATTGGCGATGACGAGACCGATGGCGATCCCACGGTCCTGGCGCAGAAGCCCCAGAACACGCGTGTAAACGGCGACAAACTTCATGTCTTACTCCAGCCCATCCTGCGTAATAAGGGGGCTGAAGCGGGCGGTTTTAAGGCCGGAACTTGGGCAAATTGCGGCGAAAAACCTGGGATTACTGGAATTTATGCTGTCAGCGGGCCATACAGCGCGGGGCGGCGGTCGGCCAGTAATGGGTCCGCCTCGCGGACGGCGGCGTGATGCGCGGCGTTGACGGTGGCGTAGAGAATTTCCTCGCCTTTGCCCGCGGCGGCGAGAATTTTGCCGTCCGGCCCGCAAATGCTGGAGAGGCCGATATAGTCCAACCCGTCATCGGTGCCGGAATGGTTGGCATAGGCGATATAGACCTGGTTTTCATAAGCGCGGGCGGGGATGACGTGTTTGGCGACCTGCGTATAGGGCTCCATCTGCGCTGTGGGGATGAGCAGAATATCCGCTCCGGCAAGGGCGAGGCGGCGGGCCGGTTCCGGAAATTCGATGTCGTAGCAGATCAGCAGGCCGATCTTATGGCCGTGCAGCGTGGCGGTGGGAAATTCCGCGCCGATGGATTTGAACATGGCGCGGTCCAGCTCGCCATAGAGATGCGATTTGCGGTAGTTGAGGAGGATGTTGCCATCCGGGCCGATGAGAACGGCGGAATTGGCAACGTCGTTCTCCACCAGCTCCGGATAGCCGAAGACAAGGGCGATATTGTGGTCGCGTGCGATTTTCTGCGCCGGGGCCAGGCCAGGCTGGGCGATGGCGAATTCCCGGGCGGCTTGGGGACCGATATTATAGCCGGAGAGATACATCTCCGGCAGGATGAGAAGGTTGGCGCCGTTGGCAGCGGCCTCGGCCGCCCTGCCCGCCATATGGATGAACGCCGCAGCGGGATTGTTGATATGGCCGGGGCCTTGATAGAGCGCAATTTTCATCAGGCCAGGATAGAACTTTTTCGCGCCCCCTGGAAACTGGAGATTTGGCGCGCGCCCCTACCAGCTGTTATTCGGGTCGAAACCGCCATTGCCGGGATCGTTCTGGTTGGAATCATCGTCCCAGCCCGGGTTGCCGGTCAGGCCGTCATCCCGGTTGGGGATGGTGTTGGGGTCGAAATTTTGGCCGAGCCCGGGGTCAAACACCTGGTTCTGGCGGCCTGAGAGGTCGTCGATGATGCGCTCGCCGGCAGCGAAACCTGCACCGGCGGCGAGGCCGGAGAGGATGGAGCTGCCCAGCCCGCCGCCCATGCCCATGCCGGGGCCAGGTCCGGGGCCATAGCCCATGCCGCCGGGCGGGCCGTATGGCGGCGGGGCGCCGTAGCTTTGCGGGTAGACCGGCATGCTGCGCCGCGGACGCAGGAACAGGCGCAGGATGAGGAACAGAACGACGAGCCCGCCGATGACCAGGGCGCTGGGGCTGATGCCATGCGCGGGAGTCGGCGCGGGGGCGGTCAGATGCGCTTGCAGCGCGGCGACGTCATTCGCGTTGGCGAAGGGCAGGCCGGGCGAGAATTGCTCGGCCTTGGCCAGCGCGCTGCTTGCGGCGGCTTCGTTGCCGGAAGCATCCTGCGCCTCGGCGGTGAGATACCAGGCGACGCCGCTATCCGGATGGGCTTGCAGAATCTGGCTCAGATTGGAGAGGGCGGATTGTTCCTGCCCGTTCGCGATGAGGGATTGGATTTGCTGCGGGCTGGCGGGCTGCGCCTGCGCAGGCTTGGCGGCCAATGGGGCAGCCAGCAGGGCGGCGAGGCAGAGGATGCGGGTGATGTGTTTCATTGTGGCCTCCGATATGGGGCGTTTGATGAGATAGAGGGGTGTTTCGCGGCGGAATTCAAGAGGAAAGGTATTCCGTGCGAAAAATATGGATTGCGTCGCGCAACTTTGGCGCGCGATCCGCGCGGCGCTCGCAATTTCGGGTTGGGGGCGAGTAAGGCGCGGATGCCCGGCTTTGGCCCTGCACGGACAGCGTCGCGGCGTTTGGCTCAGACGTTGAAGCGGAACAGTAGCACGTCGCCGTCTTTCACCACATAGTCGCGGCCTTCGATGCGGAGCTTCCCGGCGTCGCGTGCGCCGGCCTCGCCTTTATAGGCGACGTAGTCTTCATAGGCCGTCGTCTCGCAGGCGATGAAGCCGCGTTCAAAATCGCCATGGATGACGCCGGCCGCCCACGGGGCTTTGTTGCCCTTGGTGATGGTCCAGGCGCGGGTCTCTTTCGGGCCGACGGTGAAATAGGTGATCAGGCCGAGCAGGCTGTATCCGGCGCGGATGACGCGGTCCAGCCCGCTGTCTTCCAGGCCGAGATCCGCGAGGAAGCTGGTGCGGTCCTCCTCCGCGAGCTGGCTCACCTCGGCCTCGATGGCGGCGGAGACGACGACATGGGCGGCGCCGACGGATTTGGCCATGGCGGCGACGCGCTCGGACTGCGCATTGCCGGTGGCGGCCGAGGCTTCCTCCACATTGCAGACATAGAGCACGGGTTTGGCGGTCAGCAAGTTGAGGCGCTTGGCCTCCTCGGCATTTTCCGGGTTGATCGCGGTGCGGGCGGGCTTGCCCGCTTCGAGCGCGGCGAGGATCGGCTCCATCAGCGCCACGTCGGCGGCGGCGGCGCGGTCGTTCTTGGCTTTTTTCTGCAAAGCGGGGAGCCGTTTTTGCAGGGATTCGAGGTCGGCCAGCATCAGCTCGGTTTCCACCGTCTCGGCATCGCGGATCGGATCCACGCTGCCTTCGACATGCGTCACATCGTCATCCTCGAAGCAGCGGAGCACATGCACGATGGCGTCCACTTCGCGGATATTTGCCAGGAACTGGTTGCCGAGGCCCTCGCCCTTGGAAGCGCCGCGCACGAGGCCCGCAATGTCCACGAATTCCAGGCTGGTAGGGACGACCTTCACGGATTTGCCGATGATGGCCAGCGCGTCCATGCGCTTATCGGGCACCGCGACGCGGCCGACATTCGGCTCGATCGTGCAGAACGGGTAGTTCGCCGCCTGCGCCGCGACGGTGGCGGTGAGCGCGTTGAACAAGGTCGATTTGCCGACATTCGGGAGGCCGACGATGCCGCAGTTAAAGCCCATTTTTCGGTTCTCCGGTGCGCAATGCGACTTTGGTCATGAAATCCTCCGGCTTTTTTGCGGCGAGATACGCGGCTTCGTCAGCCACCGCATCCAGGCAGGGGAGCAGCCAGTCGAGGTCGGTTTTGGAAAAATCACCCAGCACATAGCCGGTCACCCGGTCTTTATGGCCGGGATGGCCGATGCCCATTCGCACGCGCCAGTAATCGGGAGTGCCAAGATGCAGGTCCATGCTGCGCAAGCCGTTATGTCCGGCGGCGCCGCCGGCGCGCTTGACGCGGATTTTGCCCGGGGCGAGGTCCAGCTCGTCATGGAAGGCGGTGATGTCCGGCGTCGCGATTTTGTAAAAGGAGGCTGCGGCCTGCACGGATTCACCTGAATTATTCATGTAGGTCATGGGGCGCAGGAGCAGGATTTTGTTCCCCGCGATCATGCCCTCGGCGGTAAAGCCTTTGAAACGCTGCCGCCATGGCGAGAAACCATGGCGGCGCGCGATAACATCCACGGCCATGAAGCCGATATTGTGCCGGTGCCGCGCCATAGCTGGTTCCGGGTTGCCGAGGCCGACCCATAACAACATGACGCGGCTGCCAGAAGATTATTTCTTCTTGGGCGCGGCTTTGGCGGCGGGCGCGGGGGCAGCGGCTTTCGCCGGTGCTTTCGCGCCACCCTTGCCCTTGGCCGGGGCTGCTGCTGCTGCTGCGGCGGCGGCGGCGTCTTCAGCCAGAGCTTCGGCGGAAACCGTCGGCGGGGCGACGGTCGCGATCACGAAGTCACGGTCCAGAATGGTAGGACGCGCATCGCCGGTGCCGGTGAGGTTGTGCCAACGGATATTGTCGTTGATTTCGAGCGCGCCGAGATCGGCCTCGAACTTCTCCGGGATATTGTCCGGGTCGCAGGCGACTTCGACCGTGTGGCGCACGACGTTGAGCACACCGCCGCGTTTGATGCCGGGCGAGGTGTTCTCGTTGATGAACACGACGGCGACGGCAACGCGAACGCGCTCACCGGCGGCAAGGCGCTGAAAGTCCACATGCTCGGGCTGGTCGGTGACCGGGTGGAACTGCACATCGCGCATCAGGGCGCGGGTCTTCTGGCCGCCCAGCTCGATTTCGTACAGGCGCGAGCGCCAGCCGCCGCGCTTGAGTTCGCGCATCACGATGCGCGGGTCCAGCGCGATCAGGGAGGGTTCCTGCTTTGCGCCGTAAATTACCGCAGGCACTTTGCCTGCACGCCGTGTCGCCCGCGCCACCCCCTTGCCGGCACGCGAACGCGACTCAGCTTCGATGAGTTCGAAATTGGCCATGTTTTACGCTCCTATAAACAACAAAAGCCGGCCTCCAGGGGTGCCGGCGGGCGGGGTGTAGCGCATTCCTGCGGAAAGCAAAAGGGAAGAGCTGGATTGCGCGGCGCTTGGGTCGGAGCGCGGGACGTTGGGCCGGACGGCTTTCCTTGCGCCCGCAAACGGTTTAATTCCACGGCCATGAGCTGGCTTACAGAATTTGTCCGTCCAAAAATCCGTACCCTGCTGGGCCGCAAGGAGGCGCCGGATAACCTCTGGCACCAATGCCCGCAATGTCAGCAGATGATTTTTCACCGCGAGCTGGATGCGGCGAAGAAGGTTTGCCCGCATTGCGGCCACCATATGCGCGCCACGGCGGCGGAGCGGCTGGCCTGGACCTTCGATGAAGGCTCCTATACCCGGATCGACCTGCCAAAGGCGGTGGTCGACCCGCTGAAATTCCGCGACCAGAAGCGCTATGCGGACCGGCTGCGCGATGCGCGCGAGGCGACTAAGCAGGATGACGCGCTGCTCGTGGCGCATGGCACGGTGGGCGGCAACAAGGCCGTGGTGGCGGCGATGTCTTTCGAGTTCATGGGCGGTTCCATGGGCGGCGCGGTGGGCGACGGGTTGGTGGCGGCGGCGCGGCTGGCCGTGCTGCAGGCTGCACCTTTGATCGTGTACACCGCCTCGGGCGGCGCGCGAATGCAGGAAGGTGCGGTGAGCCTGATGCAGATGCCACGCACGGTGATCGCCTCCCAGATGGTGAAAGAGGCTGGGCTGCCTTTCATTGTGGTGCTGACGGACCCGACGACGGGCGGCGTGACCGCCTCCTTCACGATGCTGGGCGATGTCCAGATTGCCGAGCCGAATGCGCTGATCGGCTTTGCCGGGGCGCGGGTGATCGAGCAGACCGTGCGGGAGAAATTGCCGGAAGGCTTCCAGCGCGCCGAATATCTCTTGCAGCATGGCATCATCGATATGGTGGTGAAGCGCGGCGAGCTGACGGCAATGCTGGCGCAGCTGATTTCCCTGATGACGGCGAATAAGAGGGCCGCGGCTGCGTGAACCCGGCGCGTGGGGATGGCGGGGCGGCCACGCGCCAAAGTATAGGCGCGCCTATCATGGGCGGAGGAGCGGCCACAGCCTTGGGCAATCGCTACGACGCGAATTTGGCGCGGCTGCATACGCTTTATCCCAAGCTGATCGATTTGAAGCTGGACCGGCTGGTGCGGCTGCTGGGCGCGCTGGGTGATCCGCATTTGCGGATGCCGCCGGTGATTCATGTGGCGGGCACGAACGGCAAGGGCAGCGTTTGCGCCTTTGTGCGGTCCATGGCCGAGGCAGCGGGCTTGCGCGTGCATGTCTATACCTCGCCGCATCTGGTGCGGTTCAACGAGCGTATCCGCCTGGCCGGCGAGCTGGTGAGCGATGCGATGCTGGCCGATGCGCTCGATGAGATCGAGGCGGTGAACGAGGGCAACCAGATCACCGTGTTCGAGGCGATCACCGCGGCGGCGTTTTTGTTGTTCGCGCGCGTGCCGGCGGATTTATGCGTGGTGGAGGTGGGGCTCGGCGGGCGGTTCGATGCGACCAATGTGGTCGTGCCGGTGGCCAGCGCGATTACCTCGATCTCGATGGATCATCAGGATTTTCTGGGCGAGACCCTGGGGCTGATCGCCACCGAGAAGGCGGGGATTTTGCGCCCAGCCGTGCCGGCGGTGGTGGGCAACCAGCAACCGGCGGCGATGGCGGCGATCGCGCGCGAGGCCGCGGTGGTCGGCGCGCCGCTGCTGCTGCGCGGGCGGGACTGGAAGATTGCCGGAGATGCCGAGGGCGTGATCTTCGACGGCATGCGGCTGCCACGGCCGGCGCTGCCCGGGACGCATCAGCTCGAGAATGCCGGCATTGCGATGATGGCGCTGCGCGCGGCCCGGTTCGAGATTCCGTTGGCGGCTTTGGCAACCGGGCTGCGGCGCGTGGAATGGCCGGCCCGGCTGCAGCGGCTGCAAGGTGCGCTGCTGGGGTTGTTGCCGGAGGGCTCCGAGCTTTGGCTGGATGGCGCGCATAATCCTGGTGGGGCGGAGGCGCTGGCGGAGCAGCTCGCGGCGTGGGACGGGCCGACGACGCTGGTTCTGGGGATGAAAAACTCCAAGGATGTGGCCGAGGTCCTGCGGATTTTACTGCCGCATGCGGGCAGGGTGTTCGCCGTGGCGGAGCCGGGGCAGCATCTGGCGCTGCCGGTCGAGGCGATCATCGCGGCCTCCAACGGCAAGGCGGTGCCGGGGCCGGATGTGGCCGGGGCACTGCATCAGCTCCGTGAGCCGGGGCGGGTACTGATTTGCGGGAGCCTCTATCTGGCGGGCGAGGTGTTGAAACTGGATGCCGGGAACGGGCTGACGGCGCAGGCTTAAAGTCTGAATCCGCCTCTAAAAATGACAGCTTAGAGGGCGATTCAGACATTAAGTTGAACCGCGAGCGGTTCATCTTAATGTCATCGCACTCTAAAGCTTCTGGAACATCACCAGAGCGTCGACATGGCCTAGTTTTGGATGGTCGAAGGCTTCTGGCAGGCGGCAGAGGGTTTTGAAGCCGAGATCCTCCCAGAGTTTAATGGCACGCATATTCGTACTGACGACGAAATTGAACTGCATGGCAGTGAACCCGCGCGATCTAGCATGGGCCAGCGAGTGTTCGGCCATGGCGCGCGCAATGCCGCGCCCGGCGGCCTGCGGCGCGGTGATGTAGCCGCAATTGGCAACATGCGCGCCGCCGCCCTGCTGGTTGGCGCGCAGGTAATAGGTGCCGAGGATCGCCCCGCCGGTTTCCGCAACGAAGGTTTCGCGGTCCGGGCCGGTCCAGTAGGCGAGCGCGTCGGCCTGGGGCATGTCGCGCCGCAGGGCGTAGGTTTCACCCGCGCCGATGACCGGCTCCAGGATGGACCAGATTTCCGCCGCATCGGCCGCGGCGGCGGGGCGGATATTCAGGTTCGTCAAGGCGTGGATGCCCGGCTTGCAACAGCCGGTTAGTACATATGCTGGCCGCCATTGATGGAGAGGGTCGAGCCGGTGATGAAATCCGCATCGTCGGCGGTGAGGAAGAGCACGCCGCGCGCGACATCCTCCGCAGTGCCGAGACGGCCGCGCGGGATTTTGGCGATGATTTTCTCCAGCACGTCCGGCGGAACGGCGCGGACCATTTCCGTGTCCACATAGCCGGGCGCGATGGCGTTGACCGTGATGCTGAAGCGCGCACTTTCCAGCGCCAGCGCCTTGGTGAAGCCGTGAATGCCGGATTTGGCGGCGGCGTAGTTGACTTGGCCGTATTGCCCGGCCTGGCCGTTGATCGAGCCGATATTCACGATGCGGCCGAATTTGCGGGACTTCATGCCGTCGAACACCGCTTTGGAGAGGTTGAAGCAGGAGCCGAGATTGGTGTCGATCACCGCGTCCCACATCTCGCGGGTCATGCGCGGAATCGTGGTATCGCGCGTGATACCGGCATTATTGACGAGGATTTCGATGGGGCCATGGCGGGCGGCGATGGATTCCACGGCGGTGATGCATTGGTCGAAATCGCCGGCGTCGAAGCGGATGCTCTCAATGCCAGTTTCCTTGGTGAAAGCCTCGGCCGCCTCCACATTGCTGGCATAGCTGGCGATGACGAGCCTGCCCTCTTTTTGCAGGGCAATGCTGCACGCTGCCCCAATGCCGCGTGTTCCCCCGGTAACCAATGCGATGCGTGCCATGTGTTTCCTCCGACTGTTAAAAGGCTAGCCGATATTTTTTGGAACTAAAAGGCAGCATAACGCCGGTAAGCGCCAGTGTAACCTTATTATTTCAAGCAATTCCGGGGTTAATGCGCGCCCGGTGCCGCGGGGCCGGAGACCCGGCGCAGGAAGAGCGTCGCCACCAGCCCGACCACCATGCTGGCGCCAAGCATGGCGAAGGCATCGCCATACGCGAGATAATAGGACTGGCCCTGGATGGTCCGCCCCAGCAGCATGACCGCCTCGTGACGGGCAAGTGCTGGGTCCGACATGCCATGCGCCTGGAAATAACGCTGCAATGCCAGCAGGCGCTGCTGTGTGGCGGGGGAGAGCATGCTGACCTGCGGGTTGATGATCGCGGAATGGAATTTTTCGCGGTTGGTGATGAAGGTCTGCACCGTCGCGATGCCGATCGCCCCGCCGAGATTGCGCAGCATGTTGAACAGCGAGGAGGCGGAGCTGGTATCCTTCAGACTGATGCCGGCAGTGGCGACCGTGGTGATGGCGGGGAAGATGATCGCCTGCCCGAAGGCGCGGATGATGTTGGGGATGAGCAACTGCGGGCCGCTATCGTCGGGGCCGAGATTCATGTTCATGAACGAGCTGATCGCGAACAGGAAAAAGCCGAAGGTGAGCAGGCGGCGCGGCTCGAATTTGCGCATCATGAATGGCATGAAGGGAATGATGACAAGCTGCGGCAGGCCGATCCAGGCCATCACCGCGCCCGATTGCCGCGCGCCATAGCCATGCGCCACCGAGAGATAGATGGGGATCAGATAAACCGCCGCGTAGAGCGTGAAGCCCAGCATGAAATTCGCGATGCTGGCAAAGGCGAAGTTGCTCTTGGCGAATAGCCGCAGATTGACCAGCGGCGCCTTGTTTCCGGGCCGGAGCTCCAGGAACAAAAAGGCGGTGAGCGCGATGACCGAAATGATGGAAAGGCGCAGGATGAACGGGGAGCCGAACCAGTCATCCTGGTTGCCCTGCTCCAGCACGATCTGAAGCGCGGCGAGGCCGATGGCGATGGCGATAACGCCGAACCAGTCGCCATTGCCGAATTTCTTCAGCTGCATCGGCTCACGGTCCAGCCCCCAGATGATCGCGGGCAGCATGATCGCGCCGGGCAGCAGGTTGAGGAAGAAAATAAACCGCCAGCCGTATAAATCCGTGATCAGCCCGCCGACGGTAGGACCGATGGCAGGCGCGAAGGTGGCGGTGAGCGAAAACAGCGCGAACCCCACCGGATGCGCGCGCTTGGGCAGCAGCTTGATGACGCAGGTGAGCGACAGCGGAATCAACACCCCGCCCGCAAAACCCTGCGCGGCGCGCAGCACCACCATCTCCGGAAAATTCTCGGCGAGACCGCAAGCCGCAGAAAAAAACAGAAACAAAACCGTGCTGGTAATGAGATAGCGCCGTAGCGAAAACACGTCCGACAGCCAGCCCGAGAGCGGAATCACAATAATCTCGCCGATCAGATACGCGGTCGAAATCCACCCGCCATTATCCAGCCCGGTGCCGATGCCGCCCTGAATATCCGGCAAGGATGTGTTCACCACCTGAATATTCAAAATCGCCATGAACGCGCCAATCAACGCGCCGCCAACGGCGACCTTGGTCCGAAGCGCGATTTTATCGTCCGGGACTTTAAGCAAGGGCAGGGGCTCCGCCCGTCGCGCCGTCGGCGCGCCGATGAGCCAACTGGCTGCCCTCCGGGCCGACGGACCCCGCCAACGGCCGCGCCGTTGGATCGGCATTAATCAGGTTTATGAAAAGGGGGCCGCTCCGGGCGTTTGAAACATCTAAGGCGGTCCCCTTTTCATAAACCGGGGCTAGCGCCAATCGAAGGGCGCGGCCCTTCGCGGGGTTCCAAGGAGCGGAGCCCCTTGGCCTTGCTTGATATCCTAGCCGCAACATCACGTCCCGGACCTTGTGTCGATGCTGGGCTCGACGGAGAGGCCGGGGCGGAGTTTGCCGATTTGGGCGGGGGTAAGGTTAAGGTCGATTTTGACGGGGACGCGCTGGACGATTTTGGTGAAGTTTCCGGTCGCATTGTCGGGCGGCAGGAGGGCGAATTCCTGGCCGGAGGCGGGGGCGATGGAGTCCACGGTTCCGGTGACGGAGAGGTTGGGGAAGGCATCGACGGTGAGGGAGACGTGCTGGCCAGGGGCGACGTTGGTGATTTGCGTCTCTTTATAATTCGCGATGACGTAGACCTGGGAGAGCGGGACGATGGCCATGATCTGCGTGCCGGTTTGCAGATAGTCCCCGACGGCGACGGTTTTATTGCCCACGATGCCATCGAAGGGGGCGGTGATGCTGGTATGGCTGAGGTCCAACTCGGCCTGTTGCATGCGCGCCGCGGCTTGCGCGAGGCTGGCGGTTGCCTGGGCGAGGGCGGCGTTCAGCACATCCACCTCGCGATTGGCGCCGAGCAGGGCGGCCTGGTCCGTTGCGAGCGTAGCGCGGGCTGTGGCGAGGTCGGTATTGGCCTGATCGGCGGTTTGGATCGGGCTGGCACCGGTCGCGGAGAGTTTTTGGTAGCGCCGCTGGTTTTGTTCGGCAAAGGCGAGGCGCGCTGCATCGCCCTGGATTGTGGCTTGCGCGCCGGTGATTTTGGCCTGTTGGAGGGCGAGTTCGGCCTGGTCGTTGGCGATGGCGGCCTGCGCCGCCTGCGCGTCCGCTTTGGCGGCGGCAAGTGCGGTTTGGTAGTCGCTGGGGTCAATGGTGGCGAGCAGGTCGCCCTGATGGACCGGCTGGTCGTCCCGCACCGCGACGGAGGTGACATAGCCGTTGATTTTCGCCGCGACGAGGCTGGAATCCGCGGTGACATAGGCATCGTCTGTCGAGACGTAATACTGGCCGACGAGGAGATAGTAGATGAGCCAGACGATGAGGGCGGCGGCTGCGACGATGCCGGCGAGGATGAGCATCCAGCGCCGGGAGGGGGTGGAATCTTGCATATCAGACAATGGAATCCCTCACGCCTTAGAGTTGGGCGATACGTGCTGACGTATTGGGAATATGCAAGGCAGTTTGATGCAAGGCTGGATTGATTGCCCGTGCATTGACCGCCTTGCTGTTGGCAGAACCGCCTTTGGCGGCGTTAGACTTTCTCGACCTGACCGTATTCCAGGTCCACCGGGGTGGAGCGGCCGAAAATCGAGACGGAAACTTTGACCCGGCCTTTGTCTTCGTCGACTTCTTCCACGACGCCGTTGAAGCTCGTAAAGGGTCCGTCGGCGACGCGGACCTGTTCGCCGATTTCGAAAATGACGGCGGGGCGGCGGGCCTCGGTGCCCTCGATCGCCTGTTTCATGATGCGCTCGGCTTCGGCATCGGTGATCGGCGAGGGGCGGGTTTTGCTGCCGAGGAAGCCAGTGACTTTCGGCACGTCCTTCACCAGATGCCAGGCATCGTCCGACATATCCATATTGATGAGGACGTAGCCGGGGAAGAACTTACGCTCGGTGTTGACCTTTTGGGCGCGGCGAACCTCCGTCACCTCCTCGACCGGAACGATGATATCCCCGATCTGGTCGGCGAGACCTTTTAATTCCGCCTGCTCCTTGATCTGGGTCGCGATTTTTTTTTCGAAGCCCGAATAGACATGGAGCACATACCAACGCTTGGCCATAAAAAATTCCTTAACTTCCGACGCCGAAGAGGGCGCGCATGGCGGCGCCGATGACCTGATCGACGGTCAGAAAAAAACCAGCCGTGATAACGACCATGGCAAGCACAAGACCCGTGGTCTGCACGGTTTCCTTGCGGGTCGGCCAGGTGGTTTTTGCCGCCTCGACGCGCACTTCGCGCATGAATTTCACCAGGTTAAACGCCAATGTCGACAAACTCCGAAGACAGCCATGATGTGCTGGGTGGGTGGCAGGGGCGGAGGGTCTCGAACTCTCAACCTCCGGTTTTGGAGACCGGCGCTCTAGCCAATTGAGCTACGCCCCTAGTGATCCCGTACCAGCACGAAACGGCGTTCCACACGCTGGCGCGAGTTGTGTCAAGTGTTGGGGCTGCGACGTGGCTGCAACAGGGGAGAATCAGGTGCGTTGGAGCGGGTGACGGGAATCGAACCCGCACAACCAGCTTGGAAGGCTGGGACTCTACCGTTGAGCTACACCCGCAACGTAACCAGAAACTTTTTTGCGATTTGCATCCGGCCGCCCCACCATCCCCGGATGCACATCGCAGTCTATCCCGGAGTTTGGTCAGCCAAAGGCAAAACGCGCAGAAGATATGGAAGGGGTTGGATTCGAACCAACGTAGGCGTACGCCAGCGGATTTACAGTCCGCCCCCTTTAGCCACTCGGGCACCCTTCCGTATGCGCGTCATTTCCCCGATCGGGCTTTGGTTGTCAACGTAATGCCCGAGGGATAGGTAGGCGCCATGAGCCAGCAACGCCCCCCGAGATCCAAATCCGCCCGCCCCGGTGACAAAACCCATAGCGGCGGCGCGAAGAAATTCGATGCCCCCCATGGCGGGCATAAGCCGGGCGGCTCGTCGCATGGGCCGAAGCTGAGCCTGGGTGGCGCGCGACCGCCCAAGCCTGAGCGTCCGACGGACCGGCCGCCGATGCGCGAGCAGCATGTCTCGCGCGGGCAGCGCCCCCCCGCCGTGCCGAATGGCGCGGTTTGGCTGTATGGAACCCATGCGGTTGCGGCGGCATTGGGCAATCCGGCGCGCCGGCTGCGCCGTTTGGTAATCACGGAGGAGGCGCGCGCCTCTCTGGCGGCGGAGCGGCCCTTGCCCTGGCCGATTCAGCCGGAGATTTCAGCGCGGGAGAAAATCGACCAGCTGCTCGGCGCCCGCCAGGGCAGCGGGATTGTGCATCAGGGCGTGGCGTTGCTCACGGACCAGCTTGCGACGCCCGCATTGCTGGATGCGCTGAAGCGGCCCGGGCCGATTCTGGTGCTGGACCAGATTTCCGACCCCCGGAATATCGGGGCGCTGATGCGCACCGCGCAGGCTTTCGGCGCTTCGATGGTGATTGCGCAGGAGCGTAACGCGCCGGAGGAGACCGGGGCGCTCGCCAAGGTGGCATCCGGCGCGCTGGAGCTGATTCCCTTGCTGCGAATCGTGAATATCTCTCGCGCGCTGATCGTGTTGAAATCGGCGGATGTCTGGGTGGTGGGGCTGGATGGCGCCTCGCCCAACCGGCTGAATGGCGAGTCGTTCGCCGGGCGGCGCGTGGCGCTGGTGCTGGGCAGCGAGGGCGAGGGGATGCGAAGGCTGACGCGCGAGACCTGCGATGAGATCGCAGCGCTCGGTATGCCGGGTGGCATGGAGAGCTTGAACGTCTCCGCCGCCGGGGCCGTTGCACTGTACGAGCTGACTCGGCGCTTTTAGAGCGCGCTAGGTCCAGGTTGACGCATCCGCGCCAATCATCCGGCTCTAGCGTCGTGCTCGCCGGCGCCAATTCGGTTCATTTGAACATCACCGGCACCCAGCGCGGGCCGGGATTTGAGCCGTCGGGCGCATCCCCGCTGACCAGCAGCACGGCCACGGGCAAATGCGCCTGTTGCAGTTTTTCAAGCTGGTTTTTGAGATCCGACGCCGTGGTGATGTTCTGGCCCGCGACCTGCTCGATGAGGTCGCCCGCGACGATTCCAGCTCTGGCCGAAGGGCCGGAGGCGGCGGTGACCGAGACGCCGCCATCCGCCGGGGTACCGGAGAGGGCAAGGCCGAGGCTGGCAAGATTGACATTGGCTGGGGCCGCGGGCGTCGGGGTGGTGATGGTGTCATCAACCGCCGCAGGCGGGGCGGTGATGGTGAGAATAGCCTGATGCTCCGATCCGTTGCGCCAGAAGGTGACGGCGGCTTTCTGCCCGGCGGCGATTTCAGCGGTACGCACCAGCAGCGCACGCGGATTCTGAATGGGCACGCCAGCCAAAGATAGCAACACATCGCCAGCCTGAAGCTTGCCGTCTGACGGGCTGCCCGTGGAGACCGCGCCGATGAGCGCGCCGGCGGTGCTGGGCAGGCCGAGGGATTGCTGGATGTCCGGCGTGACCTCCTGGGTGGCTGCACCGAGCCAGCCGCGCGTCATCGCGCCGGTCGCCTTCAGCGCCTGGGCGACGGGTGCCACCATGGCGGAGGGAATCGCAAAGCCGATGCCGTCCGACGCGCCGGAGGGCGAGTAGATGGCGGAGTTCACGCCGATCACATCGCCGTTCATGTCGAAAAGCGGTCCGCCGGAATTGCCGCGATTGATCGTGGCGTCCGTCTGGATGAAATCGTCGTAGCTGCCGGAATTGATGTTGCGGTCCAGCGCGCTGACGATGCCGGCCGAGGTGCTGCCGGGCAGGCCGAACGGATTGCCGATGGCCAGCACCCAATCACCCACGCGCAATTTGCCCGAATCGCCAAAGGTGACGGCATGGAGCGGATGGCCGGCATCGACTTTCAGCACCGCGAGATCCGCATCCTTGTCCCGCCCGACGATGGTGGCGGGGAGGATCGTGCCGTCCTGAAAGGTGACAGAGACGGTGGATGCGCCGTCGATCACATGGTTGTTCGTGAGGATGTAGCCGGCGGGGTCGAAGACGAAGCCGGAACCGAGCGCTTCCTCGGCTTTGGGCGGCGGGATGACGGTGCCGGTATCGGCGGTGGCGTGATAGGCGCTGCCGTCGCTATTGCCGCCATCGCCGCCGCTATCGCCGTTGCTGCCGTCATCCCCGTCATCGGAGCTGGCGGGCGCATTGGGGTTGATCGGGTCCGTGCTGGCGATGCTGACGACCGCGGGCATGACCCGGGCGGCGAGGTCGGCCAGCGGGGGCAGCATGGTCGAGGCCCGGGCGGTCGAGCCCGCAAGAAACAGGGCGGCGCAAAGCAGGCGGAGGGGAAGGTTCATGGGGGAAGATTGCGGGCGCGCCGTTCGAACCGCAAGTGTAAAATGCTGCGTGCGCGGCCCTTGGACAGCCCCGGTCGCGAGGGGTAAACCCTTTGCATGACTGAAGATGATATTCTGGCGGCGCTGGCTCCCTTCAACCTGAAGAAGATGCTGGATGGTGTGCATGTGCAGGACGGGCTGGTGCAGGTGAGCCTCGCGATTAAGCGGGAGGACGCACAGGCGTTGGAGCCGCTGCGACGGCAGGTCGAGGCGAAGCTGGCGGGGATGGTGGGCGTGAAGAGCGCTTCGGTCGTGTTCACCGCGCATAAGGCGCCGCCGCCTGTGGCTCCGGCAAGCGCGCCCGTGCTGCCGGGGGTGAAATCGGTGATCGCGGTGGCCTCCGGCAAAGGCGGGGTGGGGAAATCCACCGTGGCCGTCAATCTGGCGGTCGCGCTGGCGCAGAGCGGGCTGGCGGTCGGGCTGCTAGATGCGGATATTTACGGCCCCTCCCTGCCGCGCATGTTGGGGTTGAACCGCAAGCCGGAGGTGCGGGAAGGCAAGATGCTGCCGCTGGAGGCCTGGGGCGTGCGCTGCATGTCCATCGGGTTTCTGGTGGAGGAGGAAACGGCGATGGTGTGGCGCGGGCCGATGGTGATGGGGGCGCTGAACCAGATGTTGGCCCAGGTGGAATGGGGCGCGCTGGACGTGCTGGTGATCGACATGCCGCCCGGCACAGGGGATGCGCAGCTGACGCTGGCGCAGAAGGCGAATCTGGCCGGGGCGGTGATGGTTTCCACGCCGCAGGATATCGCGCTGATCGATGCGCGCCGGGGTATCAAGATGTTCGAACAGGTGCGGGTGCCGGTGCTGGGGATCGTCGAGAACATGTCCTATTTCGCCTGTCCGCATTGCGGGGAGCGGACGGATGTCTTCGGCCATGGCGGGGCACAGGCTGAGGCCGCGCGGATCGGTGTGAGATTTCTGGGCGGCGTGCCGTTGCTTCTGGAAATCCGCGAGACCGGGGATGCGGGCGCGCCGATTACCGCCTCGGCACCCGAGAGCGCGGCGGCGGACGCGTTCCGCGCCGTAGCGGCGCAGGTGGCGGGTGTTCTGGGACAGGCAAGGGCGGCGGGCCCTGAGATTATTTTCGACTGATGGCGGAGGTCGGGTTCTATCATCTGACGCGGACCGATCTTGCCGGGGCGCTGGTCCCGCTGCTGGGGCGCACGCTGCAGGCGGGTGAGCGGGCGGTGGTGGTTTGCCCGGATGCGGCCATGGTTGCGGCGCTCGATTCGAAGCTGTGGCAGAGCCAAAACCTCGACTGGCTGCCGCATGGCACGGCGGCGACGCCGCACCCGGAATGGCAGCCGGTTTACCTGACCGAGACGGAAGAGAACCCGGCCGGGGCGGGGTTTTTGTTCCGGCTGGGCGGGGCGGCGGCGAACCCTGCCTTGTTTAAGCGCGTTTTCGACCTGTTCGATGGCAATGACGAGGCGGCGGTGCTGGCCGCGCGACAGCGCTGGCGGGCGGCAAAGGCCGATGGGCATGTTCTCGCCTATTGGCGGCAAAGTGAGGCGGGCTGGGAAAAAGCCGGTTAGGCGTTTTCATGCGGACACCTGGGATGCACGAAGTGGGATGCACCATTAAGCAACAGCTGATGGAGAAAACGCCAATCCCGCGCCGCATTCTTGACAGGCATGGGGGGGATGGGTAGCAACCCGCAACTCTCGGCGGTGGGAAATCGCTGAAAACAGGTGCATGAACGACGGTCGGGACAAAGAGGCTTTTGAGCAACGTCTTGCGGCAGCGCAGGAAGCGGCCAATGGCGGGGTAAAGCGGGATGCGACGCATAAAAACGTCGGCTCCGCGAGCCAATCGATCAATCTGGCAATGCGTCTGGGGGTTGAGCTGGTGGCCGCCATGGTCATCGCCGTGGTGATCGGGTGGGGGCTGGACAAGCTCTTCCATACGAGCCCCTGGCTGATGATCGTGATGGTGCCGGTGGGAATGGTCGCCGGTTTGCGCAACCTTGTGCGGGCGGCTGGCGGCAAAACAGGCGGTTGACGGGAAACGAGTGATGGCAGGGCCGACGATCGACGCGCTGGGACAATTCAGCCTGACCACCGGTCTGGGCCCGATTGGCCGCGCCGTGAATTTCACCAATTCGAATGAAGCCATGCTGGCGAGTGCGGTGATCATCGTCGTGCTGTTCGCGCTCGGGCTGCGCCGACGTGCGCTGGTGCCGGGCCGGGTGCAGGCGCTCGTTGAATTGCTGTATGAATTCGTCCGCAATATGTGCGTTGATACGATTGGCGAGGAAGGGCTACGCTTTTTCCCCCTGGTATTCACCATTTTCAGCTTTATTTTGCTCGGTAACCTGCTCGGGCTGTTTCCGTATTTCTTTGCCTTCACCAGCCATATCGCGGTAACGCTCTCGCTCGCTTTGTTCGTGTTCGTGTTCTCGACCGGCGTCGGGTTCTACACCCATGGCTTCCGCTATTTTAAACTCTTCGTGCCCGCCGGCGTGCCGACCTGGCTGCTGCCGCTGCTGGTGCCGATCGAGTTCATCTCCTACCTCTCCCGCCCCGTTTCGCTCTCGGTTCGTTTGTTTGCCAATATGACCGCGGGGCATGTGATGTGGGAGGTGTTCGCGGGCTTCATGCTGCTGCTCACCGCGAGTTTCGGCATTCTGGGCGTGTTCGCCTCGGTGGTGCCGCTGGGGCTGAACGTCGCGCTGGTGGCGCTGGAACTGCTGGTGGCGGGGCTGCAGGCCTATGTGTTCGCCATCCTCACCTGCCTGTATCTGCACGACGCCGTGCATATGCATTGATGATATTTGTATAAGAATTCTCGGAAAGGAAAGTTTTAAATGGATCCTCAGTCAGCCGCTCTGCTTGCCAAAGATATCGGGGCGGGTCTTGCCACCATCGGCGTTGCCGGTGCGGGCGTTGGTATCGGCAATCTGTTCGGCGCATTTGTGTCCTCCGTTGGGCGTAACCCGGCGGCGCGCGACACGATGTTCCGTGACGTGCTGCTCGGCTTCGCGCTGACGGAAGCGGTGGCGCTGTATGCGCTGGTTATCGCGCTGATCATCCTGTTCACCTGATGCGTCGCCTCTGCATCGCCTTGTCTCTGGCATTGAGCCCCGAAGCCGCGATGGCGGAGGGCACGATGCCGCAGATGGATTTCCATAATCCGCTCACCCTCGACCAGATTTTCTGGATGGCGGTGATTTTGGTGGTGCTGTATTTTTCGCTCTCGCGCTGGGGCCTGCCGGAGATTGGCAAGGTGCTGGAGAACCGCGCGGCCGTGATTGCGCGGGACCTGGCGGCGGCGCGCGAAGCCAAGAATGAGGCGGACAAGGCGGTGGCGGCGCTGAATGCGACCATCGCCCAGGCGCGCGCCAAGGCGCGGGCTGAGGTTGCGGAGGTTGTGGCCAAGGCGAAAGCGCGGGCGGCGGCCAATTCGGCGGCGCTGGCGGCAAGGCTGGATAAAAATCTGGCAGAATCCGAGGCGCGGATTGAAGTGGCGCGGGCAGCGGCGCTGGCAGCGATCAAACCCGTCGCGGAAGCGACGGCGGAGACCATTCTGCTGAAACTGACCCAGGTGGCCCCGGCGGCGGATCTGCTTTCCGCCAGCGTGGATGACGCCCTGGCGGCACGGAAGGCGGCTTAACCATGGAATATCAGGCTTTTCACGCGGTTCCGTGGCAGCACGGCTCGTTCTGGGTGTTCATTGCCATCGTGATTTTTGCCTTACTCGCGGGCGGCAAGGTCATGGCGACAATTAACGGCATGCTGGATGCGCGCGGGAAAAGCGTGCGCGACGCGGTGGATGAGGCGGCGCGGCTGAAGGCCGAGGCGCAGGCGATCTTGGAAGAGGCGAAAGCCGCCCAGGCGCAGGCGGTGGAAGACGCGAAAGAAATTCTGGAATCCGCCCATGCGGCTGCCGAGCGTATGGCGGCAGAGCTGGCGGCGGAGGCGAAAGCGGCTTCCAAATGGCGCGAGCGCATGGCGCTGGAGCGCATTGCGGCGGCGGAAGCCTCTGCCGTGGCGGATGTGCGGGCGGCGGCGATTGATATCGCGACCGCGGCGAGTGCGACGATTCTGCGCGACAATTTTGGCGCCGATGCCGATGCCGCGATGCTGGACCAGGCGATTGCCGGGGTTCCAGGGGCGCTGCGCCAAACCGTTTAACGCGCCAGCCGGGGCCTCAACCACCAGAGACTCAGACATTTTGGCTGTTTTTTTCAAAAAAGAAGCGCTTTCCTGACAGTTTGCGCCAAAAACCGGCCCTTCGAGGCCCGGTGCGCCCGTTGCTTCGAGACATGATTTCGGTAATGTGAAGAACGTTACACCTATCACGCATTCGGTAGGGGACGAAAATTCTGTTTGGGAGATATTGATGAAAAAATTTTTGGGCGCGTCTGTGCTCGCCCTGGCCGTGATCGGCACCGCGATGCCGGTTGCCGCCGGTGCGAAAGCTTTTACCGAAATTAAATTTGGGGTGGATGCGACCTACCCGCCGTTTGAGAGCCTCTCGCCGAGCGGCCAGTTTGTTGGGTTCGATATCGATCTCGGCAAGGCCATCTGCGCCGAACTCAAAGTGAAATGTGTGTTCGTGTCGCAGGGTTTCGACGGGATTATCCCCGCGCTTCAGGCCCGCAAATTCGATGCGATTCTGTCCTCCATGACCGTGACGCCCGAGCGCGCGCAACAGATCGACTTCTCCTCCGAGATGTATAACGAGCCGACCAGCCTGATCGCCAAAAAGGGCTCGGGACTGCTGCCGACCGCCGCCAGCCTGAAGGGCAAGACCGTTGGCGTGGAATCCGGCACGATTCAGGAGAGCTACGCGAAGGCCTATTGGCAGCCGGCCGGCGTGAACGTCGTCTCCTATCCCGGCCAGGATCAGGTTTACGCGGATCTGCTCTCAGGCCGTCTGGATGCCTCGCTGCAGGATTCCGTTGAGGCTGATTACGGCTTCCTGAAGACGCCGAAGGGCTCGGATTACGAGCTGGCCGGCAACGTGACCTACGACCCGAAGGACGTGCTGGGCTCGTATATCGCCATCGGCGTCCGCAAGGATGAGCCGCATCTGAAGGCGAAGATCGACCAGGCGATCGCCACCATTCTTGCGAATGGCACGTATAAGAAAATTGAAGGCCAGTACTTCAACTTCAACGTCTACGGCAACCCGCCGCCGAAGTAATGCAAGACCCGGCCCCGCAATGATTTGCGGGGCCGGATTTGCGAAGAGAAGAGAGGGTGCGGATGTTGAACCTTGCCGGATATGGGCCGCAGATTTTCGCCGGGACGGTGACGACGGTCGAACTTTCTCTGCTTTCGCTGGCGGTCTCCTTTCTGCTGGGGCTGCTCGGCGCTTCGGCGAA
>Ga0116227_10006582_pt1 | contig 23431 bp, 23 predicted proteins | sample S1TSphgellanicum_FD_89693 | JGI IMG/M metagenome (GOLD analysis project Ga0116227, IMG submission 89693) | Host-associated microbial communities from peat moss isolated from Minnesota, USA - S1T2_Fb - Sphagnum magellanicum MG | ecosystem: Host-associated > Plants > Peat moss > Unclassified...
AAATAATCATTATTTTCTCTAAGTGTTCTGGTTTGAGTGGCATCAATATCAGAGAATTCGTAATTCATTGGATTGATATCCAGTTTAAAGTTTTGAAATGCCAATGTTTTGCTATAATCCAATTTCGACTGTGCATTAGGGTCTGCAGGATCGCCATCAAACATTTGCGCACAGATGTCTACTCCTTCTGCAGCTAAGGCAATATCAAATGTGTCTGTTCCAGAACACATTGCGAATAAAAATCCGCCTCCTGCACAATACTCTTTAATATGTTTAGCAACTGATAGCTTCATTTCCGAAACTTTTTTATAGCCCATGCGCTTAGCCAAAGCTTCTTGATTTTTAACATCATCCTGATACCATTTGGCAAATTTAAAATTAGCCCAAAAACGGCCATACTGACCCGTAAAATCTTCATGATGTAGGTGTAGCCAATCATATTTGCTTAGCTTATCATTTAAAATATCATCATCATATATAACATCATAAGGTATTTCAGCATAGGTAAGTACCAGTGTTACAGCATCGTCCCAGGGCAGTTTGCTTTTTGGAGAGTATACAGCGATTTTTGGTGTTTTTTCTAATTTAACCATTTCCATATTGACAGATGGATCACTGATTTCATTGAGCAGGTTGATTACTTTTCCATCAGGCATAAGCTCATAAGATATGCCTCTTATTTTACATTCATCTTCAACAGCTTTATTGTATTTAATTAAAAAACTGCCTCCACGGTAATTTAAAAGCCAGTCTACTTCAATTTGCTTACTAATGGTCCAATACGCTATACCATAAGCTTTCAAATGGTTTTTCTGATTTTCATCCATATAGATTAATAGGGATGAAGCTCTTCCAGCTATGCTGAACAACAAGCTTATAAATAAAATATAATATTTCTTTTTAAAAGTCATGAGTAGATAAAACACTAAAATACTTCATTTAAACTGGTTACTAAAATTTTAATCATGTTAGAAGTTATACAATTTTGTTATTTTTGCCTTCTTTGTTAGAATTAGAATTAATTATTAATAGTATTACACACAAAATAAATATGAGTAAAGCAATAATAAAGACAGAAAAAGGCAACATGACTGTAGAGTTTTTTGAAAACGATGCACCTAAAGCAGTTGCTAACTTTAAAAAATTAGCCAAAGAAGGCTTTTATGACGGGGTTACTTTTCACCGTGTAATTCCTAATTTTATGGTTCAATCAGGTTGTCCTAATTCTAAAGACCCAGCAAAAGCACATTTAGCAGGTACTGGAGGTCCCGGTTATAAAATTGATTGTGAATTAGATGGCGAAAATCAATATCATGACCGTGGTGTTTTATCTATGGCACATGCTGGCCGTAATACTGGTGGTTCACAGTTTTTTATCTGCCATAGCCGTGAAAACACTGCTCATTTAGACCGTAACCATACAGTTTTTGGTAAGGCAATAGAAAATGTTGATCTTGTTGATGATATCCGTCAGGGAGATAAGATTTTAGGAATTGAAATAATTGAAGATTAATTACGTTTTGCGGTTGGCGTTGGCATCTTTTGCATTAAACGCCCAACGCTATCGTTAAACTATAAAATATGAATTTAAGAGGAATTGTAGCCGTTTCAGGCAGACCAGGTTTGTTTAAATTAATTGGACAAAATAAAGTAGGATATATATTAGAAAGCCTAGATGCCCAAAAATTAAAAGTAATTGCAAATATTACCAATACAAAATTGGCATCGTTAGAAGATATCACGGTTTATGGCCAGGAAGACGAAATAAAACTAGTTGATATTTTTAACAAAATAACAGCAAAGGGAAATACACCTGATCCAAAAGCCGATACAGCATTATTGCGTGCTTACTTTAATGAAGTTGCACCAAATCACGATGAAGAAAAAGTATATGCATCAGATATGAAGAAAATTATTGGCTGGTATAACTTAATTAAGGACCTGCCTTTATTTACTGAAGAAACACCTGATACACCAGGAACGGATGCTGAGGTTAAATTGTCGGAAGAAAAAGCTGCAGCTAAAAAGCAAAAGGCTTCAGGATCAAAACCAGCCGCCGCTAAGGCAACTACAAAGACATCAGCGCCAGCTAAAAAGGCCAGCATGACAAGTAAAAAAGGTGTTTAACTGAAGCCGTAATTTTAAAACATAAATTAGCAATCAGTTCTAATTTAAAAGCACTATTTGAGTCTTTTCGAATAGTGCTTTTTTTATGGCTTTAATCTAAAAAATACCATAAAACAATAATGATAATTAATGAAACAATTATACTGAACCATAAGTATTTATTGCTGCCATTTTGATTGCTTTTAAATCTGTATTCTCTTTTATATTTATCCAGTAACATAATTTCTTTATTTAATGATGATGTTGTTTTGCTTTTTCCATATGCTGTTTGTTAAGCATGATGGTAAGGTTCGCCTTTTAAAATACTGAAACCACGGTATAATTGCTCCACAAAAAATAATCTGATCATCTGATGGGAGAAAGTCATGCTTGATAAAGATATTAAACCATTAGCTCTTTTATAAATACTTTCATCAAAACCATATGGGCCGCCAATAATAAATATTAAATGTTGTACGCTGCCGATCATTTGCTTGTTTAAGTATTGAGAAAATTCAACAGAAGTGTATTTTTTTCCTTTTTCATCAAGCAATATAACCATATCACTATTGCTGATCTGTTTGTGCAACAGTTCAGCTTCTTTAGTTTTTTGCTGCGCCTCACTTAAACTCTTAACATTTTTTACATCAGGCAAAGCCAAAAAATTAAAGTTAATATAGTGTTTAAGGCGACTAATATATTTTTCAATCCCTTCAATTAAATATTTGTCTTCAGTTTTGCCAATAGCGACAAGTGTTATCTTCATTTAATTATTTCGTTACCTTTATCATTTCAAGATCCAAATATAATGCTAAAAACACAGGAAGAAATATTAAGCCGGTATAATTTAGAAGTAACTGCTACGAGTACAAAAATTAAAGAAACCAAAAAACAGGTTGATCAGTTTTCCTTTATGCGGATCGGGCTGTTCCTTATAGAGATCCTATTTTTTGTTTTATTTGTTAGCACTCCAAATAACACCTTACAAACCATACTTGGCTTTGCCTTAATTATTCCCGTAATTGTATTTGTGTTAATTGTAAAAAAACAAACACGGCTTGATAAAAAAATAGAGTACCTAAAGCAGTTGCTTTGGGTTTATCAAAATGAATGCAACTTAATGCTCGGTAAAGGAAATGGATATGGTAATGGTAAAGAGTTTGAATCTGAATTGCACCCATATACATCGGATTTAGATATTTTTGGTCCAGCATCTTTATTTGAGCAACTGAATAGGTGCAATACAAAAAATGGCATTGGTTTATTGGCTCTTAATCTGGCTGAAACAAGGCATCCTGAGCTAATTTTGCAAAGGCAGGAGGCTGTACAGGAAATAAGGGGCCTAATTGAAGATACTTTCGATTTCAGGGCTAATTTGCAGGGCCAGGACATGGCGAAAATAGAAAAAATTAAATATCAGCTACAAAATCAGTTGGGAGAACTGCTTCTTTTTGTCAGGCCTAAAATGTTTGCTTTTTATGTACGTTTAGCTCCCTATATTACTTTTTCTTTGCTTTTAGCCGCTTTGCTGATTGATGGTGTTTTTTGGAGCCTACTAACCGGAGTTCTTATTGTGCATACTGCTTGGAATATCTTGCTTAATGCAAAAGTAAATAAGGTGTTTTACGCGTTTAGTGGTGGCTCTAGTCTGTTAAATAATTTTGCTTCTGCAATACGATGGACAGAACGTACAGATTGGAGAAGTGCATATATAGTGCTTTTTTTTGATTCAAAAGTAGAAGTGAGTCAAATTTTAAAGAAGCTATCTCATATCATTCAAAATTTTGATGCACGGTTAAATATTTTAGTTGCAGGTATTTTAAATGCTTTTTTGCTCTGGGATTTTAAATGCTGTATTAACCTGAACCGTTGGCACGAATCCTCATCGGCCCCAGTACAGGAAGCACTAAACCGGATAGGCCGTTTTGAAGAGCTCATTTCATTAGCAACTTTAACATATAACCATCCTGAATGGACTTTCCCAACTATTAAAGAATCATTTTCTTTGTTAGCTAAAGACCTTGGACACCCACTTATCCAGCAAAAATATAGAGTGGTTAATCATTTTCAGGTTGATAATAGGCCAACTGTGGATATTATAACAGGCTCTAATATGGCAGGAAAGAGTACTTTTCTGCGCACATTGGGCATAAACATGGTGTTGGCTTATGTTGGCGCGCCCGTTTGTGCAACCCAAATGTCTCTGTCTATTTTTAAAGTACTTACATATATGCGGATTAAAGATTCATTAAATGAAAGTACGTCTACATTTAAGGCAGAACTCAACCGGTTAAAAATGATACTGGATCATGTTGCTGTACATGAAAATGCATTCGTTTTAATTGATGAAATGCTTCGTGGCACCAACAGCCGCGATAAATACCTAGGCTCAAAAGTATTTATAGAAAAACTGATTTCTTTAAATACTCCTGCTCTTTTTGCTACGCATGATTTACAGCTTGCCGACCTTAAAGAAGTTTATGATAAACAGGTACGGAATTATCATTTTGATATTCATATTGATGACCATGGAATGCATTTTGATTATAAACTAAAACATGGTGCCTGCAAAACCTTTAATGCCGCTATCTTATTAAAAGAAATTGGACTTTCATTAAATTAATTCCATTATGAAAATAAAAAATAAAACATAGGCGGGCTAATCATAATTGATAATGGATTGTTAATACTGTATTAATATTAAAGTTACAATTTATGTGCGTCTGATTATGATTAAAGCGACTGATTTTGGAAAGGATTTTTTATGGGGTGTAGCTACTGCCGCCGCACAAGTTGAAGGCGCTTCTAACCTTTATGGTAAAGGCCCATCTATATGGGATCATTTTACTGCAAAAAAAGGTAAAATTAAAAACGCGCATAAATTAGATATTGCATGTGATTTTTATCATCGTTATAAAGAAGACATTGCTTTAGTAAAGTTGCTGGGCTTTAAGGTCTTTCGTTTTTCTATAGCCTGGACACGTATTCTGCCTAATGGCAGGGGCGAAGCAAACCCACAGGGTATTCGTTTTTACCATAATGTTATAGATGAATGTTTAAAAAATGGAATAACACCATATATTACCCTATATCATTGGGATTTACCGCAGGCACTGGAGCACGAAGGGGGATGGACAAGTTTTAGCATTAATGCAGCCTTTAATGCCTTTGTAAGTATTTGTGCAATAGCGTATGGGGATAAAGTTAAAAATTGGATTGTATTAAACGAACCTTTTGGATTTACCTCCTTAGGCTATATGCTTGGCATTCATGCCCCAGGTAAAACAGGCTTAACTAATTTTTTCTCAGCGGTTCATCATACAGCTTTAGCCCAGGCAGAAGGCGGAAAAATTTTGCGTGCCGAAATTAATAAAGCACATATCGGTACTTCTTTTTCATGTTCTGAAATTATACCCAATACCGGGAGCGATTATGATATTTTAGCCGCAAAACGTATTGATTGTTTAGTGAACAGGCTGTTTATAGAACCAGCACTTGGTTTAGGCTATCCAACAGAGGATTGGGACCTGCTGGAAAAATTTAATACCGAGTTTTCTACCTGGCGCTATACAGAAAGGCTAAAGTTTAACTTTGACTTTATAGGCTTACAGAATTATTTCCCCATTACGGTTAAATATAATGCTTTTATACCCATAATACAGGCATGGGAAGTTAAGGCCAAAAGTAGGAAAAAGCCTCATACCGCAATGGGATGGGAAGTTAATGCAAATAGCTTTTATAACATTATTAAGCAATTTTCAAGTTATCCTAATATAGGCAATATCATGATTACGGAAAATGGTGCAGCATATCATGATCAGTTAATCAATGGGCATGTGGAAGATCATGATCGGATTGCTTATTTTAATTTATATTTAGAAGCCTTATTAAGGGCGAAAAAAGAAGGGGTAAATATTAGTGGATATATGGTATGGACCTTAATGGATAATTTTGAATGGGCCGCAGGTTTCACTGCCCGCTTTGGGCTGATTTATAATGATTTTAAAACGCAGCAACGAATCATTAAGAATTCTGGTTATTGGTGGAAAGATTTTTTGAGCATCTAATTGACATGTAGCATTTTATATCAATTACCTGTTTTAGGTCTACAAAATATTAGTTATGAGAACAAACTTATTGAACAGGCCCGTATTGGGATTCTTACTGTTGATTTTATTTACAGTGACAGCATGCAAACAAGACGGTACTGTATCGTCAGGCACGAAAGATACAGATCAAACTGAACTGAATAATCGAAGAGCTGAAATTCAAAAACTTGCAGATGACATACGCTGTGATAATGAAAGTGACTGGGCTATTGCTCCAATTGGCTCAAAAGCGTGCGGTGGGCCAATAGGCTATGTTGCTTATTCTTTAAAAACGAATACCGATCTGTTTCTCAAGAAAATTGAGGAATATACTCAGCTGCAAAAGGCATTTAATGTAAAGTGGAATCAAATTTCCGACTGTTCTCTTGTATTACCGCCAAAAGGTGTACAATGTGATCAGGCTAAAGCAAAACTTGTATATTAGTGCTTAATTAGCCGAGTGTATAAATGAATGATAAAACAGTTGTTTACTGCAATTATTATAACCCTATAGAAGCAAATATTATTAAAGCCCGCTTAGAGGATAGTGGATTTTCTTGTTTCCTTGCTGATGAAAATGTTTCAACAATAAATCCTTTATTTAATCAGGCTATAGGAGGAGTTAAGCTGATCGTTTTTGAAAGAGATGTTGAACAGATTAAGGAGATGCTTGCTGAAGTAAATAGCCCGATGGAGTCATACGGACATGAAACTTCTGAGGAGGCCAATCAACAGGATAAAATCATATGTGAGGCATGTGGATCAGATGATGTAGGTTTTGGCATGGCCACTACACATCAATACAGTTGGTGGGTAACCATCATTTCTTTATTATTTGCAGTTTACCCGTTTAAAGCGAATAAATGTTACCATTGTTATAGCTGCGGGCACGAGTTTAGGTAATTTCTCTTACAGTATTTTATATAAAAAAAGCCCCGATACCGTAGTTATGATATCGGGGCTTTTAATTTTCTTCTTATTTTAGAAAGCAAAACCTAAGCCAAAGCCTAAGTTAGGCAATACACCACTGCCTTTTAAAGTAGAGAATGCGCCAGAATTGTCATCATATTTGAATGATGAATAGGCTGCACCTAGATTTAGATCTAAAGTGAAACCACTTCCAAATACCCATTGGTAGCCACCTTTCACTCCTGCATTAAAAGATCCATAGTTGGTTTCTGATGATGATGACATTGTTCCAAAACCAAAATCTTCTAATTTCACTTTTCCTGCTAAATAACCAACTTTACCGCCTGCATACCAGCCGTGCAAAGCCTCATCAAAATAATAGCGGTATTGTACTTCGCCACCAAAACTAGAGTACTTGGATCCAGAAATTTTGAAGCCGGATACTCCAACTCCACCAATTAGAGAGCTATTGTCTCCAATTTTAAATTCTCCACTAACTAAATCAGTGCCGCCAAAAAATGATAACGGATTTACTTTAAGGGCAACATCTTGTGCCTTAACTTGCGCTAAACCTGCAGTAATAACAAGTAGCGTAAAGAGCGCTTTTTTCATAATATTAAATAGTTTGTTTGGTTTATATTCGGGCAAAAATAGTATAATTAATTAAATGTCAAAAAAAAATCATTTTTTTATTTTTTATTTGTCGTTTAAATGCGAAAACCCCATCCTGATTAATCAGAACGGGGTTTTTATATTGTCTTTTAAGTAAGACTAACTGATATTTAAAGTGCTGCTTTCGCTGCGGCTTCTTTCCTAATGATATTTAAAGCACCACCAGCAATAAACCACTCTATTTGCTGTGCGTTATAGCTGTGGTTCACATTAAATTGCTCTATTGTTCCATCAGCATGGTGCAAAACCAAAGTTAAAGGCTGATCAGGAGTAAATTCTGTTAATCCTAATATATCAATAACATCATCTTCAAGAATTTTATCATAATCATCTTTATCGGCGAAGGTTAAACCTAACATACCTTGCTTTTTAAGGTTTGTTTCATGAATACGGGCAAAAGATTTTACCAGTACTGCACGTACGCCTAAATGACGTGGCTCCATAGCGGCATGTTCACGAGATGAACCTTCGCCATAGTTTTCATCGCCAATTACAATTGAGCCAAAGCCTGCGGCTTTATACGCGCGCTGAGTAGCTGGAACGGGACCGTATTCGCCTGTTAACTGATTCTTTACGTTATCTGTTTTATCATTAAAGTAGTTCACTGCTCCAATAAGCATGTTATTGGAAATGTTATCTAAGTGCCCTCTGAACTTTAACCATGGACCAGCCATAGAAATATGATCTGTGGTACACTTTCCTTTGGCTTTGATCAATAATTTAAGGCCAGTAAGGTTAGTGCCCTCCCAAGGTTTAAATGGATCTAACAACTGCAAACGGTGCGAAGTTGGAGAAACGACAACCGCAACACTTGAGCCATCGGCAGCAGGTGCCTGAAAGCCAGCATCATCTACTGCAAAACCTTTAGTTGGTAATTCCCAGCCTGTAGGTGGATCTAATTTTACTTCTTCACCTTTATCGTTTGTTAAAGTATCTGTTAATGGGTTAAATGCCAGATTACCTGAAATTGCAATTGCTGCAACCATTTCTGGAGAGGCAACAAAGGCAAAGGTATTTGGATTTCCATCAGCGCGTTTGGCAAAGTTTCTGTTGAAAGAGTGTACAATTGTATTTTTCTCTGCTTTTTCTGCACCAACACGATCCCACATACCAATACATGGGCCACATGCATTGGTAAAAATAGTAGCATCTAAATCTTCGAAGGTTTTCAAGAAACCATCACGGTTTGCAGTATAGCGGACCTGTTCTGAGCCCGGGTTAATACCAAAAGCTGATTTGGTTACTAATCCTTTTTCAATTGCTTGGCTTGCTATTGATGCAGCTCTTGATAAATCTTCGTATGATGAGTTGGTACATGAGCCGATTAATCCCCATTCTACTTTTAAAGGCCAGCCATTTTTCTCTGCTTCAACTTTCATTTGTGAAACTGGAGTAGCCAAATCTGGTGTAAAAGGCCCGTTTAAATAGGGCTCTAATTCATCAAGATTAATTTCAATTACTTGATCAAAATAGCTCTCAGGGTCAGCATAAACTTCATCATCGCCGGTTAAATAAGCCGCAATTTTATTGGCTTCATCTGCAACTTCATTTCTGCCGGTAGCACGTAAATAGCGCTCCATGCTTTCATCATAACCAAAAGTAGAGGTTGTAGCACCAATTTCGGCACCCATATTACAAATAGTACCTTTACCTGTACAGCTTAAATTAATTGCACCGTCACCAAAATATTCTACAATTGCGCCAGTACCACCTTTAACGGTTAATATGCCTGCAACTTTTAAAATAACATCTTTTGCTGCGGTCCAGCCATTTAATTTGCCTGTTAATTTAACACCAATTAATTTCGGAAATTTAAGTTCCCAAGGCAGTCCGGCCATCACATCACATGCATCGGCACCGCCTACTCCGATAGCCACCATTCCTAATCCACCTGCGTTAACAGTATGTGAGTCAGTTCCGATCATTAATCCGCCCGGAAAAGCATAGTTTTCTAATACAACTTGGTGAATGATACCTGCTCCTGGCTTCCAGAAACCGATACCGTATTTATTTGATACAGAAGACAAGAAATCAAATACTTCCTTACTTTCTGTTTTTGCATGGGGTAAATCGATTTCAGCACCATCTTTAGCTGTAATCAGGTGATCACAATGAACTGTTGAAGGTACAGCCACTTGCGGACGGCCTGCTTGCATAAATTGCAATAAAGCCATTTGAGCTGTTGCATCTTGCATCGCAACACGGTCTGGTGCAAAATCTACATAGTCAGTACCGCGTGAGAATGCCTTTTTAGGATCTCCATCCCAAAGGTGTGCATATAATATTTTCTCTGATAGTGTTAAAGGTCTGCCAACTATTTTGCGGGCAGCATCAACACGGCTACCAAAGTTTGCATAAACCTTTTTAATCATGTCTAAATCAAAAGCCATCGATTTTATTGGTTAAAAGGTTATAATTCTATTCTGTTAGCTGCGAATTTACAAAAAAAATGCGCCTCTTACGGTCATCTTTGAATCATTGTATTATTTGGAAGAATTCTAAATAAAGTGTTTTGATTTTGTTGGTTTTACTCTGTAGCGTGCAGAAGCAGTTTAATTTATATTACAGATTTAATACACATTATTTTTTGAATAAAATAAATTTATGGAAAAACCGAAGGGCTATGCATCGTCTAGGTATGATAAAAAAAATACTATTAATCTTATTGATCGCTTTTTGCTTAAAAGCGCAATCGCAGCAAAACCAGGATTCATTATTGAATTGGGTAAACTCTAATGCAATAGACTTATCAGCAAATAAAGGTTTTAACCAACTGAAAGAAAACTTAAAGGGTGTTTCAGTTGTAGGCTTAGGAGAAGGCTCGCATGGAACAAAGGAGTTTTTTGAGATAAAGAATGATCTAATAATTTATCTTATTCAGAATTTAGATTTTAAAAGTATTGGCTTCGAGTTTTTGGCAGATGAAATTGAGCGGGCTAACCGTTTTATTTTAACAGGAGAAGGGGATTTAAAGTCAATTTTGAAAAATTATAGATTGTTTAATACAAAAGAATTTTATAACCTTTTTACATGGATTAAAAATTACAATCAAAAACTTAAAGACAAACAGAAAATAGAGGTTTACGGATTAGATAAGAATTATTTTAATCCTTTTGAAAGAGATAGTTTAATGGCAGGTAATGTAATTGAACGGCAATTAAAAAGCAAAGAAAAGACTATAATTTGGGGTCATAACCTACATATAGCGAATGAGCTATATGGTCCTGTTGGAGCAATGGGGTATTACTTAAATAAGAGCTATAACCTAGCTTATTATGCAATTGCATTAGATACTTATTCAGGGAGTGTGAATACAATAAAAGTAGGTGAGGACCAATTTTTTGAAATACTGGCGCATAACTTGGAAATGCCTAAAAATAATTTTACTACAATGTTTTCTAAAGCAGATTTAAATCGGTTTTTTATTAATTTCAGAACGGTAAAGCCTAATCCATTTTCGGGTATTCAAAATGCAATTACTAACATTTGGGCCGATTGGAGAGCTCCATTCGAGTTGCCGGTAAAATTGGGTAAAAATTATGATGCTTTAATTTTTATGAAAACTACTAGTGCATCTGAAATTTTAAAATAGTTTATAAACAGTTGTTACCCCCCAGTCTATATCTTATGGCTTTTTTAAAGCTAGGAGATATGGGCTTTTTTAAAGATTCCGGAATTGATAGCCTTTCTCCGTTAAATATTCTAGTGTTTTTGGCAACGCATATTCTAGGCGATCAAATGCTTTTAAGCTATCATGAAAAACAATAATAGAGCCGTTTGTTGTATTTTTAATTACGTTTTGATAACATTTTTCTGGAGATAGCTTAATGTCAAAATCGCCACTGAGTACATCCCACATTACAATTTCTAGATTTGTGATTTTAGATTTTAGAACAGAAATCTGTGATTTTTTGATCCGCCCATAGGGTGGCCTAAATAAATTAGTTTGGGTTAAAGTTTGACACATTAATGCATTTTCAACATACTCATCCGTTTCGGTTTTCCATCCTCTTAAGTGATTAAAGGTATGGTTTCCGATGGCATGGCCATCGTTTTTTATACGTTCAAAAACATCTGGATGTTTTTGAATATTGTCGCCAATGCAGAAAAATGTCGCTTTTGCATTAAAGTGCATTAAAGTTTTTAATACAAAATCTGTAACATTGGGTATAGGGCCATCGTCAAAGGTTAAATAAATAACTTTGTCTGATCGGGATTTATTCCATAATAAGGATGAATAATACCATTTAAGAAAAAATGGAGATTTAACCAGGTACATATCCAAAGGTAGTAAATGACAGGCTAGATTGAAATTTTTAAACGGTTTGTATAGATTTGAAAAAAAAATGAAAATGTTTATCAGAAATAGATTTTTACCTGTGGTTGCACTGGTTATAGGGCTTGGGTTTGTGCACAAGGTTAAAGCACAGCAAATTATAACCCTGCAGCAGGCTGTAGATAATACACTTAAAAATAATCTGCAGGTTAAGCAGTCTCAGCTTAGCGAAAGCCTATCTGAAGAAAATTTAAGCCAGTCTAAAATGGCTTTATATCCAACCTTAAACGGTACGGCCAGCACAGGACTCAGCTTTGGACAAAGTAAGGATCAAAATACTTTTCAGGTTATTAATCAGAAGTTTACTTCTTTTAGCAGTGGTTTAAATTTTGGCTTAAATGTTTTTCAGGGTTTTCAAAAAATCAACCAAATTAAAGCGAACAAAATTTTGTTGGATGCGGGCAGGGCCAATACCGATAAAGTTAAAAATGATCTGATTTTGCAGGTTATTACTTCTTATTTGCAGATTTTATACAATAAAGATTTTTTAAGGGCAGCTCAAGATCAGCTAACAGTTGCAAAACAACAATTAAAACAGCAGGAGCAGTTATTAGAAGTAGGCAATAAAACTTTAGCCGATGTTTCTCAAGCCAAATCACAAGTTGCTACAGGGGAATTAAATGTAACAAATGCTGTAAATGCCCTAACAATCTCTTACCTCACATTAGCGCAGTTAATGGATGTGCCCTCTTCAACCGTTTATGATGTACAGGCTCCTGTTATAGATGCTTTTAAAAAGGCAATGGTGAACGATAATTCAGAAGAGATATACCGTAATGCATTAAATTCTTTTCCTGATGTAAAGCTGGCTACATTAAACACAGCAGCGGCTAAGAAAAATATTGATGTTGCAAAAGGAAACTATTATCCTGTTTTATCTTTTGGAGCTGGTTTACAAACTTCTTATTCCGACCCAAGTTATCCTTATAGAACATTTACAGAACAACTTAATGATCGTTTTGGACAAAATATTGGTTTCACCTTGCAGATACCAATTTTTAATGGTTTCACTGCACGATCTAGCGTTAGAAAAGCAAAAATTAATTTAATGCAGTATGAAACGCAGGAGCAGTTGGCTAAGAACAACTTAAATAAGATTATTTATCAGGCAGTTGCAGACTTAAAAGCCGCTTCAAGCAGATATAGCTCAACTCAGAATGCTTTCGATGCACAAAAAGATGCTTTTTATGTAGTTGAGCAACGTTATAATGTAGGTTTAGTTAATTCTTTAGATTATAGCACAGCCCAGACCAACAGAAATAAGGCAGAAATAGATTTTATTCAGGCTAAATATGATCTCTTATTCCGCTCAAAAGTAATTGACTATTATTTGGGTAAACAAATTACTTTTTAATATAACAACCAACTCATCAAAAATTAAGGACTAAAATATTGTTATGAAACTAAAACATATAATAATTGTAATCATTGCCATCTTAGCTGTTTTAACTGTACTGGCGCTCACCGGCGTAATTGGAGGTAAAAAAGTAGAAAAGGTTACTGTAGAGAAAGCATCAGATAAGATGGTTGTAGAAACCGTTACTGCCAGTGGTAAAATACAGCCTGAAACAGAAGTGAAATTAAGTTCTGAAGTATCGGGTGAGGTTGTGGAGCTAAAAGTAAAAGAAGGTGATATCGTTAAAAAAGGACAGTTGCTTTGTAAAGTTAGGCCCGACGTTCTTCAATCAGGTTATGAAAGAACCATCGCTTCTTTTAATGCCCAAAAGGCAAGCGTAGCTGCAGCGCAGCAACAACTGATACAAAACCAGGCAAACTTTGTAAATTCAGAAGCAACTTATAAGCGCAATGTAGAGCTGTTCAACAAAAAGGTGATTTCTGCATCAGAATTTGACGCAGCAAAGGCAGCTTATTTAACCTCAAAAGCAAATTTAGCCAGTGCCAAAGAAAATGTAACAGGTGCAAAATTTACATTAGACCAAACGAGTGCAAATGTAAAGGAGGCGGGAGCTAATTTAGCCAAAGCCACAATTTATGCACCTGTTGATGGTGTTGTATCTAAATTGTCTATTGAACTTGGTGACCGTATTTTAGGTACTTCGCAAATGGCTGGAACTGAAATTATGCGCATATCCAACCTTTCTTCAATGGAAGTGAATGTTGATGTTAATGAAAATGACATCAGCCGTGTTAAGGTAGGTGACCGTGCAAACATTGAGGTAGATGCTTTTTCAGATCAAAAATTTAAAGGAATAGTAACAGAAATTGCGAGTTCATCAACAGCTGTTGGTACAAGTACTTCTACTTCAGTAGATCAAGTGACTAACTTTTCGGTTAAGGTGCGTATTTCTGAAGGTTTAGCAGGAAAACAGCAGTCAATTTTTCGTCCAGGGATGTCGGCAACTGTTGATATAGAAAGTGCATCGATAAAAGGCTTGGCTATACCTATCCAAGCTGTATTTACAGATAGTAAATCAAATAACGATGCAAGCAGCAGTAGTGATAATAACAACAGTCAGGCCAGTAGCGATAAGCAAAAAGCGAAATTAACAGACAAAGCCATTAAACAGTTTGTATATGTATTTATTAATAATAAAGTGAAAAAAAGCCAAGTTACCACGGGCATACAAAATGATCGTTTTATTATTATAAAAAGTGGCATTAAAGCAGGTGATGAAGTGGTTACAGGACCATATTCAACTATACAAAATAAACTAAAGGATGATATGTCTGTAGAAAAAACCTCTAAAGACCAGCTTTTTAGCAAGGAGGCTAAGAAGTAGTATAAAAATACCTGTAATAAACACTAACTTGCAAAAGTTTAGGGCCTAGAAAGGTTTAAGGATTATATTGGCATGGCCGGTATATTCCTTAAACCTTTTGCCTTTTTGTATTTAATTAATTGTGATTATGATTCCTAAAATAGCAATGATAGGAGGAGGTAGTTGGGCTACTTCAATAGTGAAAATGCTATCAGACAATACTGCAGAAAAAGAAATTTTTTGGTGGATGCGAAATGTGGATGCGGTTGAGCATATTAAGAAATTTAAGCATAACCCAAATTATATCAGTTCAGTAGAAATTAAATTAGCTGATGACCACATTTCGTCAGATCTTAATCAGATTGTTCAAACAGCAGATTATATCATACTCAATGTTCCGGCTGCTTTTTTAAAGAACACGTTAGCTGCCCTTAGTCCGGAAAGTTTGAAAGGCAAAAAAATAGTATCGGCTATAAAAGGTATTGTACCTGAAGATAATCTCATTATTGGAGAGTTTATGCATGAAAAGTATGCGATTCCATATCATGATATTTTAGTTGTTAGTGGACCCTGCCATGCAGAAGAAGTAGCCTTAGAAAAACTATCTTATCTAACTATTGCTTGTACAGATATAGAAAAAGCTGGAAAATTTGCTTCCTATTTAACCACACGCTATATCAAAACCAATGTATCTGATGATATTTTTGGAACAGAATACGCGGCGGTATTAAAAAATATTTATGCTGTTGCTAGCGGAATATGCCACGGTATTGGTTATGGAGATAATTTTCAGGCGGTGCTGATTAGTAATGCCATTCGCGAAATCAAGCGTTTTGTAGATGCTGTACACCCCATTAACCGCGATATAAAAGAATCAGCCTATCTGGGTGATCTATTAGTTACGGCCTATTCACAGTTTAGCCGCAACCGTACCTTTGGCAATATGGTTGGCAAGGGCTATACGGTAAAGTCTGCACAGCTGGAAATGAACATGATTGCAGAAGGTTATTATGCAGCAAAAAGCATGCAAATTAAGAACAGCATTTACAATATCGAAATGCCTATTTGTAAGGCTGTTTATAATATCTTATATGAAGGCCGTTCTCCATATTTGGAAATGAAAATGCTTTCTGAGCAGTTAAACTGATTTAACCGATCACCCCAACTCTTTTTCTTGATTGGGTTAGGCTCTAAAAACAAAATGCCTGTGTTTTTGTTATATAATAACAAAAAATTAACTGATATGAAAAAAAAGTATTTAATTGGGTTATTAACCCTTGTTTTATCTGGAAGTTTGACCTTAGGTATTCAGGCACAGGAGAAGAAAAGTGGTGTTGAAAAAGCTGGGCAGGCAATTGGTAAAACTGCAGACAAAGTAGGTAAAAAAACAGCTGAAGTAGCAGTTAAAGGTGCGTCGAAGGTAACTGATAAAGTGTATGAAGGAAAAATGGCGCCAGATGGTACTGATGTTTACATTAATAGCAAAAACAATAAATATTATGTAAACAAAAAAGGGAAAAAAGTTTATTTAAAAGCAAGTCAGATTAGAAACAGACCTGCAGCTAAAAAATAATATTAACCGTAATCACCTAAATTCTCGCATCTGTTTTTAGCGTTGGTTAATTATAAAAAATCCCGTCAGTATTAATTGGCGGGATTTTTTATAAACGGGTATTATATTTAAACTATTTTTCCATATAAATCAAAGTCTTCAGCGCGGTCTATCTTAACGTTTACAAAGCTTCCGGTTGCAGCATAACCTGTGCTGGCATCAATTAAAACTTCATTGTCTACTTCTGGAGAATCAAATTCGGTGCGGCCTATAAAAAAATTGCCTTCCTTTTTATCGATTAAAACTTTAAAAGTCTTACCTATTTTCTCCTGATTGATATCAAAAGAAATACCTTGCTGAATCTCCATGATTTCATCTACGCGCTGTTGCTTTATTTCATCGGCAACATCATCTATTAGTGTATGCGCATGTGTTTTCTCTTCATGTGAATAGGTAAAACAGCCTAGACGGTCAAATTTTGTTTCTGCAACCCAAGCTTTCATTTCTTCAAAATCATACTCAGTTTCGCCTGGGTATCCACAAATTAAAGTTGTACGCATTGCAATGTTAGGCACCTTATCTCTAATCTGATTAACGAGGTCAATTGTTTTTTGCTTAGTAGTACCACGGCGCATAGATTTAAGCATATTATCTGTAATATGCTGTAAAGGCATATCCAGATATTTGCAGATATTGTCACGCTCGTTCATAGCATCTAAAATTTCCATAGGGAAACCAGAAGGGTAGGCATATTGTAGGCGGATCCATTCAATGCCTGGAACATCTGATAGGCGCCGCATTAATTCATCCAGTTTACGAACTCCATAAAGGTCTAAACCATAGTATGTAAGATCCTGCGCAATAAGTATAAGCTCTTTTGTGCCGTTTTTTGCTAAAATTTTAGCTTCATTAACCAATTCTTCCATTGGCTTGCTCAAATGCTTGCCACGCATTAATGGAATGGCACAAAATGAGCATGGGCGGTTACATCCTTCTGCAATTTTGAAATAAGCAAAATGTGAAGGGGTAGTTAATAAACGTTCACCAATTAGTTCGTGTTTGTAGTTTGCACCCAGTTCATGTAATATGTTTTGTAAATCATTGGTGCCAAAAAAAGCATCAACATTTGTAATCTCTGATTCTAATTCAGGTTTGTAGCGTTCGGAAAGACAGCCGGTAACCACTACTTTTCCTATTTTTCCAGCTTCTTTTAATTCACTAAACTGTAAAATGGTATCTATTGATTCCTGCTTAGCATTATCAATAAAACCACAAGTGTTTATTACAACGATATCATCTTTGCCCATTTTATCTGATTCGTGCACAACATTTAAGTTATTGCCACGTAACTGTCCCATGAGTACTTCAGAATCGTAAATATTTTTTGAGCAACCTAATGTGATTACATTTATTTTAGGCTGTTTAATTGCAGTTTTATTTCTTGCTATTTTAGTGTTCATCTTTTACACTTAATCTTTTTCTATTATTTAAATAAACTATTTACAAACTCTTTCTTGTCAAAAAGCTGTAAGTCATTTATTTTTTCACCTACACCAATGTACTTTACGGGGATTTTAAATTGATCAGAAATTCCAATCACTACTCCCCCTTTAGCTGTACCATCTAATTTTGTTATGGCCAGTGCATTTACATCTGTTGCTTCTGTAAATTGTTTGCACTGCTCAAAGGCATTTTGTCCTGTTGATGCATCCAATACCAATAAAATCTCATGTGGCGCGCCTGGAACAACTTTTTGCATAACCTGCTTGATTTTCCCCAGTTCATTCATTAAGCCGATTTTATTGTGTAAGCGCCCGGCTGTATCTATAATAACAACGTCTTCACCGTTTGCAACCGCAGATTGGAGGGTATCAAAAGCAACCGAAGCTGGATCGGAACCCATAGCCTGAGCAACAACACGAACACCTACACGTTCGCCCCAAAGCTTTAACTGATCTACAGCGGCAGCTCTAAATGTATCGGCGGCGCCTAAAACAACCTTTAGGTTTGCTTCTTTTAATTTATGGGCAAGTTTGCCTATGGTAGTCGTTTTGCCTACGCCATTTACCCCAACAACCATAATTACATAAGGTTTGTGGTCTCCATACTCAAATTGGCGGAAATCATTGCTGTTGTTTTCTGATAGCAGCAACTGGATCTCATCACGCAATAAAAAGTTAAGCTCGGTAGTGGATAAATATTTATCTCTGGCTACACGTTCTTCAATCCGTTTTATAATTTTTAATGTGGTGCTTACGCCTACGTCAGAAGTAACGAGTACTTCCTCAAGATTATCCAGCACTTCATCATCAACAGATGATTTTCCTGCAACAGCTTTAGTAATTTTGTTGAAGAAACCCGTTGCTGTTTTTTCTAATCCCTTGTCTAAAGCCTCCTGAGCCTCAGGTGCAGTTTCTTTCTTTTTGAAAAAATCAAATAAGCCCATACTAAATTTTATATAACAAAAAAAGCCCTTCCGGTTAAAACGGAACGGCCTTTAATATTTTCAATATTAAAAATATTAACCTTATTTAGATGCAATTGCATCTTTTACGTGGTCGTTGTGTACGATAAGTTCTTTGAATGAATAAGCACCGGTTTTAGGTGATTTAATCATTGTAATTACTTTCGAATATTCTTTACCGGTTCCGGTTTTAAGGGTTGCAACTACTTTCTTAGCCATGATATTTTGTTTTAAATGATTGAATAGTACAAAGGCTAAATGTATTAATTACATGAGCCATTGACTTCAGTCTTATTTAATTTCTTTATGTACGGTTACTTTTCTCAATACCGGATTGAATTTTTTTAATTCTAATCTTTCGGTTGTGTTTTTACGGTTTTTGGTCGAAATGTATCTAGACATACCTGGCATGCCACTTTCTTTATGCTCAGTACATTCTAAAATAACCTGAACTCTGTTACCTTTTTTTGCCATTTTAATATAAATTTAAACTGTTAATCTCAACAGTTAATGTTTTTACAAAAATCCTTTTTTTACAAAGCGGTTAATTGCTTCGCTAATACCCACTTTATTGATGGTTTTAATCGCTGAAGTCGAAACTTTCAACGTAATCCAACGGTCTTCTTCAGGTATATAAAATTTCTGAAGTTTCAAATTAGGATAAAATTTGCGCTTGGTTTTAACGTTTGAGTGTGAAACGTTGTTACCATTCATTGCCTTTTTTCCTGTTAAATCACAAACTCTTGACATGACTTGTAAATATAGTTGTTAATATCGGTCGCTTAATTTTTTTAAGAGTGTGCAAATATCTGAATAATAATTGTAAAGAACAAGAGTGTGGTCAAATATTTTAATATAAATCGTAAAAAAAACTTTAGTATTGATTTTGATACTATTTGTTCATTTCTCCTTATCAATATTTATTTAAATTAGCCCCACTAAAACCGATACAATAAAACGAACAATGCAAATTACATCTTTTAAGCAATACGAAGAAGAGTATAAAAAAAGCGTAGAAAATCCTGAACAATTTTGGGCGCAGATTGCCCAAAATTTCCAATGGCGTAAACCTTGGTTTAAAGTACTTACATGGGATTTTGATCAGCCCAACATCAAATGGTTTGAAGGGGCTAAGCTTAATATTACCGAAAACTGTTTAGACAGGCATTTGGAGAAGAATGGCAATACGCCTGCTATTATCTGGGAACCTAACAATCCGGAAGAAGAATCCGTTACCTTAACCTACAAAATGCTGCACGAACGGGTTTGCCGTTTTGCAAATGTTTTAAAAAGAAATGGAGCTAAAAAAGGTGACCGCATATGTATTTATATGCCAATGGTGCCCGAACTGGCAATTGCTGTACTTGCATGCGCACGCATAGGTGCTGTACATTCAGTTGTATTTGGAGGTTTTTCAGCCAAATCCATTGCCGATAGAATTAATGATGCGGCCTGTAAACTAGTAATAACCGCTGACGGGGCTTACCGAGGCAACAAACAAATCCCGCTGAAAGATGTAATTGACGATGCCTTAATAGGCTGTCCGAGTGTAGAAAAATGTATTGTTTTAACGCATGTCCGCACTCCGGTATCGATGCTGAAAGGTAGGGATGTTTGGTGGGAAGACGAAGTTAAGCACGTAAATGATATATGTGAAGCTGAAGAAATGGATGCAGAAGATATGCTGTTTATTTTATATACATCGGGTTCTACAGGTAAACCTAAAGGAGTAGTACATACCTGTGGCGGTTACATGGTATATGCAGGTTATACTTTTGCCAATGTGTTTAACTACCAGCCTGGCGAAGTTTATTTTTGTACGGCTGATATTGGCTGGATAACAGGACATTCTTACATTGTGTACGGCCCATTATCACAAGGTGCTACTTCGCTTTTATTTGAAGGTGTTCCAACTTACCCAACACCTTCACGCTTTTGGGATATTGTAGAAAAACATAAAGTGAATACTTTATATACCGCACCAACGGCAATCAGATCGCTGATGAGCTTTGGCGATGAACACCTTAAAGGAAAAGATTTAAGCTCTATCCGTGTTTTAGGGTCGGTAGGTGAGCCGATCAATGAAGAGGCATGGCATTGGTATGATGAGAAAATCGGTCACGGTAAAGCGCCTATTGCGGATACATGGTGGCAAACAGAAACAGGGGGGATTATGATATCGCCTATTGCAACAGTAACGCCAACTAAGCCAGGCTACGCTACACTGCCTTTACCGGGTATTCAGCCTGTTCTTGTTGATGAAAATGGAAATGAAATAATCGGAAATGGTGTAAGTGGAAATCTCTGCATCAAATTTCCATGGCCAGGGATGCTGCGTACTACCTATGGAGACCATGAACGCTGTAAGCAAACTTATTTCTCTACTTATGAGCATATGTATTTTACAGGAGACGGTTGTTTAAGAGATGAAGATGGCTATTACAAAATAACTGGCCGTGTAGATGATGTATTAAATGTATCAGGACACCGGATTGGCACTGCTGAAGTGGAAAATGCTATAAATATGCATGCAGGTGTTGTTGAGAGTGCTGTAGTAGGTTATCCGCATGATGTAAAAGGACAGGGTATTTATGCTTTTGTAATTTACCCTGAAATGCATGGCGATACTGAATTAACCAAAAAAGACATTCTGCAAACTGTTACACGGGTTATTGGAGCTATAGCTAAACCAGATAAAATATTATTTGTGTCTGGCTTGCCTAAAACGCGTTCAGGTAAAATTATGAGGCGTATTTTGCGTAAAATAGCCGAGGGCGATATGTCCAACCTTGGTGATGTATCTACATTATTGGATCCTGGGGTAGTGGAAGAGATTAAAGCCGCCGCTGCAAAAATGTAAATCTTAAATTTACCTATAATTTAAAACAAAAAGCAACCCATTGAGGTTGCTTTTTGTTTAAGGGCTATTTACAGTTAACCAATATAATTATGATCGACCTTGCCATTAGATTTCCTCAAAATCCAATCCTATCACCTAAAAATTTAAAACCAAGTCAGGAGGGTTTAGAAATTGCTTGCTTGTTAAATCCAGGTGCTTTTGTTTTTGATCATAAAACTTGGCTGCTGATCCGAACCGCAGAAAGACCTGTACAAATTGAGGGGATTCTTTCATTTCCGATATTAAAAAATGGAGCGATCGAAATCATTAAAATAGAAACAAATGATCCTGATCTGATCGCAACAGACTCCAGGGTGATCACCTATAAAAATGCAGATTATTTAACAACTTTATCCCATCTCAGATTGGTATGCAGCGATGATGGAAGCCATTTTTATGAGCCTGAGGGCTATCCAATATTATATGGCGAAGGGGAGAATGAAACATATGGAATAGAAGATTGCCGTGTAGCCTTAATTGATGGCCTCTATTATTTAACCTATACAGCAGTGTCTGAACATGGTGTTGGTGTGGGGATGCGTACAACAAAGGACTGGAAAAACTTTGAAAAAAAAGGAATGATTATGCCTCCGCACAATAAAGACTGTGCTATTTTTGAAGAAAAAATAGGGGATAAGTTTTATGCGTTGCACCGTCCAAGCAGTGTCGCTTTAGGAGGAAACTATATCTGGTTGGCGGAGTCGCCTGATGGAGTGCATTGGGGAGAGCATAGGTGTTTAATAAAAACCCGTAAAAACAACTGGGATAGTAAAAGAGTAGGCGCAGGTGCGGCGCCTATTAAAACAGAACAGGGATGGCTGGAAATTTACCATGGTGCAAATGATGAAAATCAGTATTATTTAGGTGCTTTTTTAATGGATTTGAATGATCCATCAAAAGTAATTGCACAAAGTCATGATCCAATAATGGCTCCTCTTGCTGCATATGAACGGCATGGTTTTTTTGGTGAGGTTGTATTCACCAATGGGCATATTGTAAAGGGGGATGAACTTATTGTATATTATGGCGCTGCAGATGAGTTTGTTTGTGGAGCACGGTTCTCGATTAAGCAGATATTAAATATCTTAAATAAGCAGTGACTTTAAATATTTAACATTGAGGTTGTCTCAAAATAAACGAGGCAGCTTTTTTTGTGTTTTAATAAACCCGGGGTGCCCTTGATCTTATAAGCATCCAAAAGCCCCCTGAATATTGATTCGGTTGGTGATATCGCTCACGGTGCGAACAGGATGGCCTTTTGCCAGAAGTTCATCCAGAGTGGGCGGAATGGCATGGCCTGGTTCTGACAGTAGGGCTTGAAAACTGGTTTTGGACCGGCATAAATCTCAATTATATATAATTAAACATCTGAAATTCAAATAAATCAAATTTAAACAGGTGAAAAATTGAACTTTTTTCTGCAAAAAAGTGGCTGCCTTTTTGAGACAGCCACTTTTGAAAAGAAGCCCTTAATAGATAGAAGATTTCCTAATATTTGCCGAACTTATAAGTAATGCCTACACCTAAAGTCTCTTTTAACTGTAATTTGCCAATCTGGTTGTTGTCATAAAATAAATCAGCTGTGATCTGGGTAGAAATAAAGCGGTTAACCTTCATGTCCAGTACTGCGGCATACGCCATTACCAAATTTTGTGGGTCTTTTAAATAATTGCTAAATATGCCAA
>Ga0116227_10006585_pt1 | contig 23413 bp, 6 predicted proteins | sample S1TSphgellanicum_FD_89693 | JGI IMG/M metagenome (GOLD analysis project Ga0116227, IMG submission 89693) | Host-associated microbial communities from peat moss isolated from Minnesota, USA - S1T2_Fb - Sphagnum magellanicum MG | ecosystem: Host-associated > Plants > Peat moss > Unclassified...
AAAATAATATATTTATAAAAAAAAAAAAAAAAAAAAAAATATTAAATATATATATTATATATATATATATATATATATATATATATATATATATATATATATAAATGATTTAATATGTGTTCAAATATATTTTTATGTTAGAAAAATTGATGAAATAAATATGTATTAATTCATACTTTCAAAATCCTCATATATTCTAAAGAATCATATATATATATATATATATATATATATATATATACTTTCGTTTTTTTAGAACTTACTTGAAACTTATTTTTATAATGTGAGATTTAAAAATCCTTGCACATTAATGAAAAAATATCTTATGTTGGATCATTTAATTAAAAGCATTGAATGTTCCATAATTTTATAATGAGTTTTATTGTTACTTTACATTTATTTACATCAGCTTTGACAAGAATTATTAATTGTTCACACTATTTTGTTTACAGCCTATATATATTACATCATATGATGCAATTCACTAGTCCTCATTCACTAGACCAGTAAATTAATTGCATCCCCATTAAATCCTGTTCATTACGACAAGTGAATTCACTCAAAATTCAATGAAATCACTTCCAATATAGAGACATATCTTGTTGTAATGTTTGTAAACTAAAGTGGCAATCCAACATTCCACCCAGTGATGTTATTGTGAAATCTTCCTTTTTTTTTCCAAAACAAATTGACAAAGATTTGAAAAAACATACTTTTTCTTTTCAAATGTGTTTTGTCAGCTCAGACTCTGTTATTTCAGCAAAAAAATTGACTCTTTTGCAAAGTCAAAAGTTGATTTTTTTTGGCAAAAAAAACACAGCTTCAGTCAGTCCAACACCTGGGAATTGGGATACTGAGGTGACCATGCAAAATCAAATTGTACATCAGGGCAGTGGTTTTTTTACTATATTTTAGAACAGAAATGTGTAGTGAACTTTATATGCAACTGTGCTTCAACTAGTTACAGTTATTAGAGTTATATATAAAGTCTCGTGATTAGGGGGCGAGAATGGCCAGTTTCGGCAGAGTAGGGCATCAAACGTGTAATTGGAAATGAAAATTTTACAAAGCAACATAACTGGGGACCCAGTCTAGTTTTTCCACCAATTTTGGTGGTAAACTGAGTTTCACCCTGTCTTTCCTTTTTTCTGAGCGCCTCCACTATGCTACATATATTTTCACTGCTCCTACCTGTTTAACTACTATAATTACTCTTGAACCTTGTGCATTAAATGCTGAGTTTCTTCATACTGAGATTTAATAAAATTTCAGTACTTTGCGGATACCATTGGAAGAGGGGATAGGCCGTGAAAGCAGGCCCAAAGACAGGGTGAAAACAGGGTGACTTCATGGATAACTCTCTTATTTGCAAACAATATGTCAAACTTCTAAAATGAACAAAACTTGCAAGTAGATTCCACTTTGTGATTTTTTTCCCTACAATTTTCTTCGCTTTTTAAAAGATAAATGGGGAAATTTCTGTAAATTTCTTAGTGTAGATTAGACTAATTTTTCTACTTTTCGATATTAAAAAATTGGAAAAAGAAAACCACTTCTCTAATTACCCAATTGCAAATTATTTATTTGTCTCAAACCTCACATTAGAAAATTTGGATGATGATATAAACTACTTTCATGGTGCATCATTACCCACATGGTCGAAGCAGAGCATTCCATGCAACATGATCCCTCATGCATCACATGCTATGGTAGGCTACAAAACTAAATTCCATTTCAAGACAAGATTTCTTAAACAAAAAAATGTTACCTCAGATGGCCTAGAAAGCCAGTAATCACCCTACCTATTCACCTCTCCTATTAATTAGATGAGGTGCCTCCCAAGTTCAATTTATTTTTATTTTTGCAATGAGCCAATTTGATTGGCCCATCACTTGAAAAAAAATGAAATTATGGAGGCTCCCTAAAATAGAAGGTTCTATTTTGAAGTATAGAATTCCTCCCCTTTGGCTCACCTATATAGGTGAAAGGAGTAGTACAACATTTGCCAAAGAATATTGGGATAAAAGTTATGGAGAACATGTCCAGGAACACACAGGGAACTTGGGAACATATTGAGAACTTGATGAGAACTCATCGGGAACTTAAAGGGAACATAATGAGAACACATTGGGAACCAGGGAAAAATGAAAAAAAATCCTTCCCCCCCCAAACTTAAGGGGAAAAAAAGCAAGCCGCCTTGAGTGCATGCTTGGGCCTTTCCATTGGCTGCATGAAATTTCTCTTCACAAAAGAGTTTGTCAAGATTTTTGGCCTGGGCTAATAATACCCCTTTGCAAAGAACACCCTACCTATCCAATGGGTTTGGCTGAACTGTGCAGACTTTCTTTCACCTCTCAGGGACCCTCAGAGTCTGATGTCAAAACACGCGCCAAGAACTGGTAGAGTCTGTCTAGTGTATTTTGGGGGAATGGAGGCTGGACTCTGCAGACTTTCTTTCACCTCTGGTGCCTGATTGTCAAAACACGAACCTAGAATTGCTACAACTTTTGTATGTAGTGTGTATGTGTGAAGGGGGCACCCTACTGTCAGTAACACTTCTGCTTCAACAAAGGAAGCGTCTTATTATTATGCATAACAAGTTCCTGTCCTGCCTTGCACCGAGCCCATTCCCTTGACAGCCCCCTTCTCAGTTGTTACCCTACACTTTCTGGTCACATTCCATAAGCGTGGTATTCGTATCATGATAAGGGAGAGATGTCTAATCATATATATTAATTCACTTGGTCTGTCTGTGACAATGACTCTGGACGGACAGTGGCCATGGACAGTTGTTTGAAAAAAAAAGTTTTTAAAAAAAATCAAAAACATCACCCAAACATTGTTGAAATAACACGCCTGTGCATTATGCACAGGGTTCACACTAGTAAGGTTAATGCATCCTATATCACATTGTACTTTTGCTTTTCATAGTTATTCAGATCTTTTGGGAATGCAAAGACTATATAATATTGAGTGGTTTACAAATGTTTTTAAAGCCACATAATAGAGAAAGGTTGGCTTCCCTACCTACACCCCTCCCCCAATGCTTTTCAAATCCAAACTCATTTTTTAAAAATCAATTTGAGCATATGTGGCTTCGATTTTAGGATCCTTGTTTGACCATATTAAAAATATTCTCTTCTGAAGGTATATGAATTCTTGTTGGAACCACATTAAAACTCTCATTTGAAGATTTTTGGGTATTACATCCACCATTCAAAAAGAACCTTCTCACCATTTGGGAAGCCCTTAAAAAAAAATCCATAAATCCCTAACTAATTGAAAATTAAGTCCAAAAATTTTACTTTCAACTTGGGTTGAGTTTCAAATTGTTTTGACTTTTTTTTTTTTCCATGTGTAAAAAAATTCAAGTTTGATTTACTTAGACAACATATTCTAAGAATTCTAGGTACCTGTACCTTAGTGGCACATTAGTTGAAAGGTCTCTACTACTCCGATTGCCAAAAAAATTTAAAACTATTGAGGTACTCAACTATGGGTAAGGTAAGAACCAGTGTTGGGCGAAAATCCAGATATCAAGCCTAAATATCACATTTGATATTTGTCGAACTTAAATCCAAATTTCACAAATCTGAAATCTAAGCAGGATATTAGTTTCTTATCCAGATCCGGATATCAAGTAATGGCAATTAGGTTTGAAAAAACAAAGTTTAAAGTTTGATGCAATTGCTATCTCAAACCCTACTCGCTATGCTCTCAACCTCTTTCCAAAAGTATAAGGAGCTCGAATTTAAGCTTGGGTCCTCACCTTTTTTTTCTTTCTTCTCATTATATTTTCTTGCTTTTTTTTTGTTTACACTTTGTTGTGTTCGTGCTCTTCTTTTTCATTTTGGTGTGTCAAGAATATGAGGGTTATTTTGAGCCAAATGAGCTTGTGAATATATAATTTCATCCCCCTTGTAAAAAGATTATTTGTAATAAAATTGCTGAATTTTGTTACTCAAGCTGTGATAACCATTTTGAATGTCTGATGAATATTGTTTTGTAGGATATCTAGAAGAGTGAGATCCAACATTAAAAATTTGATATCCTTGTTGAATATCTTAAATGAAATTTTTTTTAAAGAAAATAAGAAACATCTGACCCAGTTCTTAAAAACCATTTATGAACAAATATTTTTGAAATGTGGTATTTGCCCAACACTAGTAAAATCCCCAACTATTGGGCTTCCCAATTGTAAAGCACTAGGTGAATGTTATAATAATCATAATCTGATCACAAGGTAGTAGGAGCAAGAGGTACCTTATGTCTATATGAAAGGTTTCTTACAAACACTAAGTAGCTTGCACAAGGCTTCTTATATTATGAATAATGTTGGGTACAAGCCATTCTGGCTGGTTGAGAGGAGGCTGTCTATACATATATATATATATATATATATATATATATGGATCCTTCTTACCCCTAGCATTAGGGATCACTGGGTTTTGACATACTTACCAATGATTCTCATCCAGTTTATACATCCATTTGGATAGGTTTCATACTTTTTTTGTATAATTTGCACCAAAATATTGACAAAAAATTTGTGTTCATAAAAGAGTTTCAGAGAATTTTGGAGGGATTTTTTTTTCAATCCAAATTGCCATCAGTCAATCTGTCATTCTAGAAACTTGGATCATTGAGTGGAACTAATCCAGATGTTCAAAATTAAAACCTAATGTTGGTTTAAAACAATGCATTGTTTAGGGGGTTTAGTGTTAAGGGTTTGACAATGCAAACACTAAACAATAGCATCAAGGTAAAATGCAAGCCCGTCTCTCATGCAAAAAGTATTCATGCCTGGCCCTGATGCCCAACATTACACTAAACTGTCAACATTCTTTTTCTTGGCTCCCAAGTATGATGATTGTGATAACTATGGTTCACAAACTAGTTCAGACCCATTTTATCACTGGAATTCATTTACGAAAGGCACCTCAAGGAACACAAGCATTTCCTTAGGAAGCCTTTTTCAAATTAAAAATTTTAGAACCAACACTAAGATAATAAAAAGATTTGAATTTGGGAGCTCACACTTAAGTGAGAGGGCCCAATCATATTGTGCCACATGATTGTTTTTATAAATAGTGGTTTCCCTACCATACTTGTCACATTCATCATATTTGGGCAACATGAAATAAAAATCGAAAGTTAGTTTGCTATTGGGCATTGTAGACCGGCATGAATATTTTTGCATCAAAAATTGAGCTTGCATTGAATTCGATGTAGCTACAATTTAGTGTTTGCCAACTATGTTTGCTAGTAGTACAAAGCAATTGCTATTCTACAAATGATTCCTACTACTGCATACTTTGCTTCACTTTAGTTTGTCATCGAACTCTAAAGCAACATAACAAGTTGATCTTTTATTTTTACCAAATATGTTCCATGAACCTTGGTTTGATTCATATGGTTGTGGACTAGATAACCACCAAATGGGTGTTGATTATTGGTTGAAAATAGTTGAGGTGTGAATACGCTACGCCTATTTGTCCAAGACAATGCCTTCTTCCTAGTTATTAGACATAACCATCCATCCCTTGTGAGAATCAGGATCCAAGAACGAAAGGTTACAAAATTATTGGGCGAATGAAGACCTAGGGTGGTACCTTGTCGTAATTAATAGGTCATTAATCAAATAAAGGTTGAAAGTTATGGGTTGTAATTCACAACTTGACAACCAACCAAAGGGTTGAGATTCTCACAAGGGATGGTTAATATGTTTGTTGTACTAATGTTGTAGAACCAAAAATAAGATGTGAATGTTTTCATAGGGACCAAGAGGCTAGTTTTAGGTTTAAAATTGCCTTAGAATAGATATCCTTTTGTATTTTGCAAGTTATTTTAGAAATGTTGTCTTCATGGTTGTAATATACAAATTTTTATATTTCCCTTATACATCAATTTGACATTTGATCAATTTTTTTAATCAATTTTGTGGTTTCAAGATTTTGAAATTTTTTCCAAATTTTAAGAAAACTTAATTGAATTTACTCTTTAAAGAAAATTCTAAAATAAAAAATTATTAAATTAAATTTTTACATCAAATTTTCAATATAAGAAAAATTGATATTATTATGATGTCACACTTATGAATGGCTAGTTTAGAAAAGAATATACAAATTGCAAGGCCCACACACAACCCAAATGAATATTAAGAAATAATAGAACAAAAATCTTTTAAAAATCAAAAAAATGATAGCATTATCAAGACAACAAAATATTGATATTGTAGTTGAAATGTCACAATGCATCATGATTAAATGTTGTAACCTTGTCAAACTTTATTGAAAAACAAAACACGCCATCGAAGGATGTGGAAGTACAAAAAAGAAAATGCTATTTGGTCTAAGTTGAATGGCAAATGGGTTATATTTCACAAGCAAGGAGTGATATTGAGTATTCTCACTTAACTACCAACTACCTACAATAAGTTGACTATGGGAATGGGAGGTGGCTCTTTAAAAGGGGGGAGTCAAGAAGTAATTAAACCTACCATTAATGTTCAACTTAAGATGGAAGATTTTTACTTCTTTTGGAAGGTAATGGAAATTCTTTGGTGAAGGAAAATAACCAAGATGAAAACTAGAAGCCCTTTAAGCCCTTTCATAACCCAAGCAACATTGGCACATTCATGTGAAAAAATGTCCATTTGTTTGTGGAAATGGCTATAAACTTTAATTGCTAAAAGGAAGAATTGATATGTTGGGTGTTGATCATGATAACTCATTTGCTTCGCATGTCTTGTTTTTGAGGTGGCAAAACTTCAATTTGAACAGGATTGTGGACTTTCGTCTATCCTTGTTAAATCGGCTATGACAACATCACCTAAAGTGCAAACCCCATCTTTTGAAATGACAATGTCAATGAAAGGAGTTGGGGGTGACTAAAGTAAGCACATGTAGTGTCCGTGTCCCACATGGAAGCTTGCCTCTTAAGCAATGGATGCAAAGACATTGTTAAAAATTGCATCATGTGTCCTTATACACTTGTTGTCATGGGCTCATCACAAAAGGTGAATGCCCATTGGATCATGAATGCACTAGGTGCACACACATCAAGGAAAGCTTGCAATTGAATAATGGGTAGTTCAAAGCGCCATGAAGAAAGTTGGAAAAAACAATTGAAACATTAAGTTGGTAGGTTTGTGTTGTAAATTTGCTTGTGCCCACCCTAAGGTCAAAACGTGATAAGATGCAAGTTCAATGTGCATGATTAGGCATTTCCATATAGAGCATGTTGGAAAAGTTGTGATGGTGCAAGTGCTCAAAGATGGAATCTTGAAATCAATTCACGTATTAACCAATTTGTTGTTCAAAAGGAAGAAGGCATGCCTGCATGAAAGGTAGTAATAAGTCAATAGTCATTTTCAAGTGTTGCAAATAAAGGAATGTGTCATCACCAAACCAAACTAAGGATTCAAGGATGACTAACACATTGATCGACTAGAAATCTAAAAATAATGGTTGACATTATGAGGGCCCAACTTCCCAAATATGATGTTCGAGCAATTGTAGTTATTACAAGGAGCCTAATGCCTATGAGGGATATTGGGAAGAAGGCATGTTTGTGAACTAGAATTTCATTTGGATTATCAATGATCCTAGGCCTAGAAGGTGCCCAAAAACTTCAAAAAATATTGAAAACAATGAAAAAGAATCTAAAAGAAGTGGGGGTAGAAAACAAAAGAAATAGGATGGATGTTGGTCAAAATAATTGCAAAAAAAATTTGTGTTAAAAGAAATTCCAGTAGTAGCATTATAATGGTTAGTAAACTATAATTGGATCCATGAAATTCAAGTAAGATTTTAAAATTTAAATAAATTTAAATTGAATTTGGACTTGTAAATATAAACATGATATAGTGTTATCTTCTTAAAGGCTAATGGGTGAAAACACACTATGGGTGAATCACTTTTGTTCAAAAAAGGTGATGTATAACAAATATTATAGTACATAGTAAGCAAAAATCTTGATGGCATCCTTTGGCTAACTTAAATACAAGCAAAAAACTTTAGAATTTGCACAACAACATTTTGGAACTCAAAATTCACTTTGAGTCAAAATTAATCTTGATCCAACAATTAGATGAGGAAGATTGAATAAAATCAATGTACACACAATATATAACTTATAGTTTTTCAACGACCATAGGGCCTCATGTTTGTGATTCATGAAACATTATCCAAAAAAGGAAATTGAAAAAATAATGCAAAGCCCATATATAAAATCTCATTCTCTTTGATATGGTAGTGGTTTTTTCCTAAAAGGAAGATGTTATTATGCATTCATTACTAAAAAAATGAAAATTTTTTTTTTTTCTAAATGTAATTTCATCCAAAAGTTTTTAATTTCTAAATTTTTCTAGATTTAATTGATGTATATCAATATCATACACCATAAAAAAAATTCACCCAAAAATTCCATCAACAACCCTACTTTTAAGTACATATTCAAAATTTCAAACTCTATGAACAATATTATTTGGTCACAATTATACTCCATACATTCAAATTCTTCAATGTTTTTTGAAATTTTTAAAATAATTGAGTAGATTAAATCTAAAGCTAATCAAATATACTTTAAAAAAATAAAAATAATCCAAGATGTGATGTCCATACGTTACCAAATATTTTAATTGCAAATTACACTTGTGATTACAATTTTTGGATGGCTTAATGTGCTTTCACCCTAGTAAAGAAATATAATTGGCTTTAATTAATCAGTCATATGAATTGGTCCTTATGAAGACATCATTCATCCTTAATTTCTACATTGCCCAATATTTCATATTTATTAATGTGGATGGGAAATTAACTTGCAAAATATTTGGGATGTGGCAAAATAACAAAGGCCCATATAGTAGTTGTGGATAGAATTTCCCTTTAAAGACATCAAACAATATTTGTGTTTATGATTTCATTGAAACTATTTCAAATGAATATATTTGATTTATGATATGGAGCAACATGCATTAGTTTGATTAGCATAGCCTTACGCAAGATTCACATTGGACTTCTTGTTGTTAAATCATCAAGTTAACTCCTTGCAACCAAGGTTTGTTTTTTCAAAATGTGATATAAAAAGTTTAGAAACTTTTTCCCATAAAATTAGTGAAATTTCAACTAGAGAATTCTTTTTTTAATTCCCAATTTGATCAACATCGCATGTGCCCCATTGGGGCTTCTTATAGCATCCAAAAATCTTCTTATTTTCCCTACATAAGTTTCCCACATTTTTTGAACTATTTTGTATCTTAATACATAAGGAAAAAAAAAATTATTTATTTTACACATATCATTATTATCATCCCCATGGTTAAAATTTGACCACTATCCATCTAAACATTTAAAAACTATTATTATCATTTCACAAATGTGTGGAACAAAAGCATTAGCAAATTTCAGAATGTGTGGAACAATATTGTTAAAAAAAGGTTCTTCTTATTTTGTGGGTAGAATCAAAATAATTGTCTATTCAATTCTTTTTTAAAAACTTTTAAAAGTATAATTTAAAACATTAATTACTATTATATATTTATACCAAGTAACATAAGTCATTAGACAACCACATGTCACTTTGCTAATGGCAATGTTGCTTCCAATGTGTGTAGGTTCAAGTGACTAGGTATGTGTTTCTAGCTACACAAATTCATAGGTAAGAAACACACAATCCTATATGTTTATTATTATACAAATAAGTTCCTAAACATTAGGAGCTTGCAATTGGATTGTGTTTGTGCCCAATGTGAACCTACCATCCAATCTTTGTTTTTCAAGTTTAGCTAATGTGGCTACATAACTTGGACTTCAATTAACATAGCTAGCTAAAGTTTTGTGTGGCTTAGTGGAGGTGACTTGACAATTTTAATAAATTGAAAAGTTCCTTCAATCGCTAGTTATCATTTGTAAATGTGCATTGACTAACTAGATTGAGAATAATTGTGATAAAAAACATTGGCAACATGTGTGTTGGCAAGGGTAATATTGTATTTGGCTACATAGTCCACCCACAAAAAGATATTGATGTTTGGGATCTCATACCAAGCTAAATTGGAATGTTGTTTCCATGATAAAATTACATTTGGTTCTATTTTGTAATTTGATCATGAAAACATTCAACATTGAACCAAAAAAAAAAGGCTTTACATCTAATTTTGTGATTTCATTTTTAAAGGCATACATAGTCAGTAAAAAAAAATTGAAGTGGAATTTAATATGATTTTTTCAATTTATTAATAATCTATTCAGTTGACAAGTCCATATTTTTAAATTTCAAAAGTTCATTACTAATAACAAATGCATTATTTTCAAACAATAGTTGTATAGATGTGTTCATAATCAAGTTGTTAGTGGAGAACTAATTGTTAATTAACAAACTTAAAATTATGTTATTCACCACAAACATTTAAACACATCTAAATAGGTGCAAAAATGATCATTGTGACACTAAAAATGAGCCACTATAACTTGCATTCACCCAAAAATATTATGAGGATAATCTTATATTTTATTATAATAAAATTAAAAATTTAAATCTTTTATATGCATTCAAGTAGATTTTTTAAAAATGCATCCACTTGCACAAATGTTTGGGTTTTACAAAATAGGTACAACTAGATGAAATATTGAATTTTTTTTTACTTTTTTAGTTAATGAAGGCTCATAAGACACTCATATATTTTCAAGTTATGGATATTATAGGCATAATATATCAAACTTTTAATGTAAAAATAGATTTGAACACCATGTTGATTAATATATTTCAAAGCTACTTGTTACTTACTTTATTATACAAAAGTTCTTCAAATTTTGTATTAAATTTAGCACAAACTCAATGAAGTCCTTGATGGTTTTACATTTTTACTTATATCAATTCTTAATCTATCTTCTTGTGTTTATTTCAAAAATTGTCTTCATTGTAAATTGTAATTTGGGCAAACTTATTTAGTCTACCATGTTTTTGCCCCATTGCATGGACAATATTTCATGTTTTTGAATCCTATGGTGTATGTTTGACATTCACCTTTCAAATTTGAACATTTCATTTTGAAAATTCCCTTTTGTGCATTATAGAATATTCCAACAAACCTCCAAAGGTCAATAATACATTACTGAAATAAAGAAATTGTAGAAGCACTTAGATTTAAAATAAGATCATTTTTTTAGCAATCTTGTCTTTAATACCACATTTGTGTTCACATGCTTGAACCTTGAAATCAACAAAAACCAAGAAATGCATGGGTTCATGTTAACGATATGAGTTTGTAGGTTGCTTATTAGACTATCATTACTAGGTTAATCTTGGCTACCCATTTCATTATTTTAAACACCATGTGCCATAATAACTACAACAATGTTTAGATTTTGGGGAAAATTTCATTAACCCGTCCAAATATATTAATATTACTCATAAAAATAAAACTTATTATATAGATTCCTAGTTTAACATCACAAACTTGACGGGCTTCATAGGTTCATTCAAGCTTTATGTCAAATAACATTTTCATACGTTCGTGGAAAAATCACATCAATTTCATGTTATAGTTAATATGAATGATATTTGTATGTATTCAATATTTTAAATATTCAAACGGATGAGAATTTTTTTTTGAATGACATATGTGAATGTTTATGTTTAATACACAAAAATCGCATAGTTTTAAACAAATTACATCACAATAATTGTACGGATTTAACTAAAATGTAAATAGTATGTATTTCACATTAAAACATCATAAGTAAAAAAAACACATCATTTTTATAAATTAAAAAAAACTTGTGTCATTTTTACATTTTGAAGCCCACAAATTTTACACAAACAAATTGTTTTATAATTTTCACATGAATTTTATTGAAATTTTGTGATATTAAATGTTTATGATGAAAATTATTTAAATTCATACTTGCATTATTACAATATATAATTATTCATATTGTTTCGCATCATTTGTAAAACTAAGATCTAATCATAGTCAAACAAGCCAAATATCATGTTAAACAACCACCAAAATTGTTAATTGTATTGCATATATTTATGCGGTGCCACTTTAATGCCATGTTAATCATGCGAAGCTGTGTTCAATGATTAATATGAATGTTGAAAAATTCAAATTAAAAATTCATTTTTTAATTTTTTTTGGTTTTAGTAAAGGACTTTTGAACTTGAACAGTTGTTGTGTCAAAAGTAATAAACTTTGAAAAGGACTAAGTTAAAAACTCTTAATAAGAAAATTTGAAAAGAATAAATTGAAATCATAGTAACTTATTCTCCAAATTAAAAGAAACACTTACAATTTAAAATTTGTGAAATTTGAAAATTCTAGAAATCCGAAGCATGTTTTAAAATTTTATAATTTCAAAATCCTTTAACACATGTAAATGAAGTGTCATGTACATGACATAAAAGTTAAATTTGTAGACTATGATACAAAAAACTAAAACTTACAATAGTAAGCATATTTTTATATGATTTGAAATTATGATATTTTTAAAAATGAAACACATAATAAACAAAATTTATCATTTTAAAAAAATAGATATTCAACAAAATTTAACACAAAATATGTGATTTTTAAAGCAGTTGTAATTATTTTTAATGACATGTTGTAAAAGATTTCATTAAAATTTCCTTAATAAAAAAGTCAAAATGACCATCAAAGGAGTCATAATTTTGAGGTCTTTTGTCATTGTTGGTTCATTTGATTGTGATTGGCTCACTAATACCCCATTATATACTTATGTTTACTTACACTCAAATTCATAACACAAACAAACGTTATAAACTAGCATATGTAACATACACACACATCACTTTCAAGTTGATTGTTCTAAATTCATAGAAAATAAATGTTAAAAGTACCAAAATTGAATTCCCCCACATTATCTTTCATTCTACCTTTTATACCATTCTACAACTAATTGCTAGTATGCCAATAGTCATACCCAAATGGTAATGGTTCAATAGAATTACAACCAATTCCCACCATAGTTTATTTGGCTAGTGCATTCTACAACTCCTTGCTAGTAATTTTATTAATTGATAATTCAAATTTCAAGTGGGCAAGGTTTTTAGATAAAAGGACTTTAGAAGGTTATTAAGAGCTTTGTGTGAAGTTGCAAGTGTAAAAAAATTGGTTTGGGTCAAAATGCACTCAAAGAAGCCATAAGTGTTACTTTATATTACAAGTACATGTCATTTTTTTCCCCAAAATAAAATTTTCACACAAATGTTTTTTTGAATGATTTTTTTAGGATCTTGTTATTTTAATTGATTAGAATTTCCCAAATAAATCACATTCTTTTCTTAATATATATTTATAATAAATATGAATTTGTAATTTAAGTGTATAAATTTTTTGTCGATTTTATGCTCCATCTTGAAAAATGATGATAATTTCAAATCATACCCAAAAAAATTATTTTAAAAGGTTCAATTTAATGTATTATGAACTATAACTTTGTTCAATATATCATGTACAGTATACACCATTTTATGTGGTAAAACATTTTTGAAGTTTTGAAACTTTGAATTTTCAAATGTACTTACTTTGAATTTTCAAGGTTTTAGACTTCCACATTTTTGAAATTGTGAATGTTTTTTAAGTGTGTATAATAGGTTATTATCATGTCATATTTTTTACCATCAACTTAATTTTATTATACAAGTCCGTGAAAAGTCTTTTATAAAAATGTTCTTTTTGAATGATAGAAATTTTCACTTTCAAAAATCCTTAACTAAACCAAAACCTAAAATTGGATCAAATGGATTTTTAACTTGAGTTTCTTGGCATTCATATGTGTTCAAAAGGAATAATGTGTAGGGATTACCATGGTTTCAAATGATTTTTATTTTTTTTAAATCCTCAAATTTTTAATGATATTTTTGACATCCAACATTCTTTTTGGCTCCTTTGAATGTGCTTTGACCCTCTTGTGAATTTCATTGTCATGGCTCATGTTCCACAATAAATCCATTATTGATTGCAGACACTTTGTAAAGTTCCAATAATTTGCAAATTATAACCAAAAAATGTTAATCATTGGGATTGAATAAAAAATATTTTAAAATTGATTTGTGGAACCAAAATTTTGCATTTGACAACAACACAATGTATAAAAATGAAATGTGTCCAAAGAAATCACAAGGAATCAAGATTACTTCAATATCATATTCTTGTTTCATGTATCCATAAGTTATAACCATTTGGACATCCAACCTTTGTTGAATTATTCTTAGATCACAACAAATCCACAACAATGTTTAAAAACTTTGGATGATGGATACATATGGCACATAAGTTTGCTTAATTAATGCAAACCTTTTCACAAACTTTCTTAGGATGATGTCTTAATTATGTCCCCACAAAAAATTACCACAATTTACTATTTACTTGATTTTCAAAAATTAATATAACCCAAATGTAAACATAATTCATATTAAGGTCCAAACTAAGTATAAGTAACCACCTCAAAACATAACCATTGCTTAATTTTCATTGTGGTAAATGGTTACTTAAGTTGATCTTAAAGATTTTGAATGAATTTGTACAATAATATTCTTGATGTATTATGGGAGCATTTGGCAAAATTTGAAATGAATACCCAAAAACACTTTTTAAATAATGTAACCAATGTTTTTCATTACTTGAAAGACTTTTTAAAAGACTTGAAATGATTTGAAAATGACAAGTATTATAGGAATTGTTTTTATGCATCTCTTTAAATTATCGTATAACACATCATCTTTTTGGGTGAATAAGAATTTTAAAAGTTTAAAATTCAATTTGTTAATCTTGATTTAAAATATATATTATGAAATACTATACTTTTAGGGACCTGTTAAGGACTTAGTTTTAAGGGTAGGTGGCTCCTCATATCTAGTTTGGACCCACCATGAAAACAAGATGCTACCAACATAATGAAATACATTTTTCAAATCAAACACATTTCATTATAAACACAAATTTTTATTTAGTTCTCACAAAACAAACACAATATTAATTTAAGAAACCTACAATATTGAAAGCAACACATATTGTAATGTAGTCATAGATTATTTGAGGAGCCATGTACTTTCTTGACCAAACATGAGATTAAGATGTTCATTCCATAGTTCATATTACCCATCATTTCTCAATGCATTCACAAGGTCAAAAACAAAATCATAAAACCACCAAATAAATAACATTTCAACATGCTATTAATAATTTAGGACATCATCCCAAACAAAATCCTACACTTACACTTGCATTATTGAGAGGTCACACATAGTGGATGAAATGGTTGGATAAACAAATTAACAACAAACCTTATTCTTGAAATAGCTACATGCCACCAATTTTGCCTATTGAAGTTAGAACTTAAGATCTTGAAAATCTTAGGCTCTATCTACCATGTGCAATACAAATCCTTTGGAAAATATTCCACTATGTCAAGTTGTGAATTGTTCCAAATCACAAAAACATCACCCTGAAAGATTTTCTAATAGTCATTTAATGTTCAAGAATCCACATCTACGATGAACTTTTTACAAACTTCATATGGATAATGTCATAAATCCATGGCTTGCTTGAGGGTGAAAGCATGATAATGTAGACAATGTAAAATCCTTGCAACATAAGTGGAAAGTAGCCATAAAATAACCTATGATACTTTGAGTTTATAAATATTAATTATTTAAAAAATTAAAATGAAAATGTTCTTTGACTTTATTACAATGATTTTGAATAATCATATGTTCAATTTGCATTTAAGTAGATTTTTCAAAATTGTTAGTAGTATTTTTTTTACTTTGCAAGTAGTTTTTCTTACAAAATAAGTTTTAAATAGATGAAATATTGAACTTTTCCCATTTTCAAGTTAATGGAGCTTTCAAATTTATTCATTTTCTTTCAACCTTTACATATTATGCTAATAATATATCAAATTTCTAATGCAAAAGAATGTTTGGACACGACTTTGATTGGCTAATTTTAATCATATTTGTTACTTCCATTTTTAGATTAATTTTTTTCCAAATTTTATGTTCAACTTATCATAAACTTAACGAAGGATTCATAATTTCATATATAGTGTCACTTAAATTAATTTTGATCTACTTTCTTTTGCTTGTGTCAAAAATTTAACCATTTTTTAATTAGATTTTCATAGATAATTTTTCTATTTTCTTTACCATATTTTTGTGTTCCTTTAAAGCCAATGCACCTTTTTTTCTTTTCTTGTGTACCTCATGATGTAAAGAATTTTTAAAAACACTTAAATTTTTTCAATATTATATCATAGTTTGTTTAAATGAACTAAATAATGAAAGAAATGTTAATATTTCACATTTAAGCTAATAACTTGTAATTTTAACAACAACATGATAACCTTATAATTGTAAATTTCATGACCCTTTGCAAACCATGGCCCCAAAAGGTCATGGGTTCAATTCACCATCAAACATGATTATGAATGTTGTTGTATTCACTCACACTTCCAAATCACCCTTTTGTTATCAAATGCTAATTTTTTAAGATTGAAAAGAAGTTGTTGGGTATTCTTTTGGATCTTAATTTTACATTTGGACCCAATTTTACTTGATTTTGAATTTTATGAATCAATTTATAGTCAAAATTAAAGTTAAATCAAATTGAAAATGTGAATTACATAATCTAAAAACAACCCAACTATATTGGGGTCACATATTTTTAGATAATAATCTAAAGTTGTGGAAGAAAATGGCTTTTAAATATTAAATCCTTTGTGTTTTTAACAAATTATAGCTTGATTAGAATTGAAATCTTCGAAAGTAAACCTTTTTTCTTTTCAAAATCATGATCTTTCTATAATATTAAAAAAAAAAAGATTAAGAGACATATTTTCTCAATAATCCATGTTCAATTATAGGTCAATGAAAGAGATTCAATAGAAAACCACCTCAAATTGGATGACTGGGGAACATGTTTACTAGTTGTTGAGGCAAAACCTCAATGCTTACAAACTCTAGTGAGAACGTAGATCCTCTAAGCTCATTTGATGATATTTCATTTCCCAATGTCTAAGGTGCACCTTCCTCTCCCACTACTAGTTCATCTACTTCATCCAACAAAGTTGTGCAATTCAAAATTACAATATGGGAATATTGTTGAAATTGCAAAAATTGAAACAATTTGGCATGTCATAAATTGAATTAACTTTTTCAACAAAATGAACCTTTAGTGAGAATGTATATGTATAACATTTCTAATAACAATGAATGAAACTTATTTTAAAATTCTAATGAATATAAACTTGTTTGTTTTTGTCTAAATGCAAATGTCATAATGTATAGGTAAGATCTATGGTGAAATAATTAGTTATTAAACAAATAGATTAAGCATGGACAACATCAAATTCTTGGGAGTTAACCTAAAGCTATCATTACATTTTTTTCAATGCGTACATGAGGAGTAAGTAGTAATTATCTAGCCAAAATCAATTACTCACCTATAATCACTCAACAACACCCAAAGTTTCACAAAAGCTCAAAAGTGATGCAACCCCTTAAAAGGGAAAAAAACACATTGGAAAAACAAAGAAATAAATTGAGCCTACAATGTAAAAAGAACAAATATGTAAACAAAAAGTTCAAATGTTCATTCAAACAAACAAAGGCTAGCACAATCTTATTAGATTTTCCACCTAGATTTATGGTCTAAAATACCTCCAATTTCTAAGAGCTTCTTGTCAACTATGCATTTACACAATAACAAAATTTGCCTTGCCATTAAACAATGGCTTAATCATAAAGAAAATTTTGCAAACTAAAAAACTATTGATTAAAGAACTTGGTGCACAAATCCATGTTTGTGTTTAGACAATTCCAAAAAAAAATTTCATGAAGTTCATGGTGTTGAATGTTTGCTCCTTTTGTATAAAACAAAAAACTTTGATAGGGACAATATCAACCTTGATTTTATGTATTACAAAAGCTTATGGTTGAAGCTGGTAGATGAAAAAACTTTGCAATAAAGCCTTGTAAAAGAATTGAGTTCATTCTCTTCATACAAAATTGCCTCAAAAGTTATGCACCATGGTCATTTTGAAAAAACTAGATTGTAAATCAAATGTGTTGAGAACAAGGCATGAACACATTGCCCAAGTACACTCGTGCTTCACAAGAAGCACAAAAGGTGAATGTTTCCAACACACTCAAATCAAATTCTCCTTCACATCTTTTAGATTAGAATAACCTAAAATTATGGATAAATCACTTTTGAAGTTATCATGACTTAATGTTTTAAGAGGGTCCAAACATGATAATAAAAGCCAAGGTTGCCTCCTTAGGTGACTACTTATTCCAAAATATCCCCAAAATATACTAGGAATGTTCTGTTTGAAAATTGAAAAAAAACAAATTTGACTTAAAAAGATGTTACAATATATTGTTACATAAATATATGATTGTAAGGTTTAAGGTTTAGTTCTATAATTTACATAATAATAATAATAATAATAATAAATGTTATGTGACATGTTTGTATTACGCCATGTGTCACAATCTAAAACCATTCAAAATAGACTATAAGGATTCATTATCTATTTTTAAAACAAAATTTCCAAAATTTTCAAAATTATTTTTATTAGCCACATGTCATTATGTAAGTTGTTGATTTTTATGGTGATATATAGGTGGCATACAATAGTATACGAATGGTGAAATATCGGTTGACCATCGATTCACGCTTGTAACTAATGTCTTATACAACTTGTTTAGTGCAATTAAAATATTGTTGCAAATGGTAGGAATTCTTTTTCAATTTTCCTTTAAACTTAAAGATCTTCCCCCAAAATATGTCATGTTTAAAAAACCTCCCCAAAACTAATCCTTACAATGTTTAACAAATGTTTTTGAATACTTTATTTTCATTAGATTCATTCCAAATCATATCACATGTTTTTATAATATATTAGAAACATTTTCATGAGTGCTTTTGAATGACTTGCAACATTAGTGCAATTTTTGATATTAAAACATGAAGATTTTAGCATGTTTACATTTGTTTTGGCTCTTATTATTGTGTTTGCACCCATGAAGCAATTTTAAGGTTCCAAGATAATGCCATGAGTTGCCCCTATGTATTCATCTTTCACTTTGTTCATTGTCATGTTGAAAGCAACCATAGTGACAAGTTAAAGAAATGTAACACCATCTTGATGTAGATAAGGTACTTGTGTCCATAAAATGCGAATGCAAGATATGTATTACATCCTCTCCACCATTTAGATTTTTAAAACTAGTGCATGGGAGAGGTGTCATTGTTTAAAACCTCTAAGTCATTGAAATCATCAAATGAAAAATTGTCAAATTTTGAAAAAAGATCACAATCAAACCTATAGAATTCATGTTGGGTTAACTTGACAAAATCCTTAAAGTTGCACACAAAATGTTTATCCTCGCAAGTTGTGCAATCTTGATGTTGGCACCCTAACCTTGGGCTCATAACAAATTTAAAGGATGAAAATCCAAGAACAAGTTGGGAGAGTGTCTTGAGATTTTAACACACTTTCACAAATGTGTCAGAATGCAAAGAAATGAGCCCCAAACACTTTCAAGTGAAAAAACATTTTGGGAATTATAATCTTGCTAGAATCCCAAATATTTGGTATAATAGTGTAGGAAGTAAATGTGGTCCAAATTGGCCCCAAATATAACATTGAAATGGCTTTAAAGCATGGATATTGAAAGTGATTTCACATTTTCATTTGGAATAGTGAACTAGGAATTATGGCCAAAAAATGGTTAAGAGTCAAATTGATAGTTAGACTTTCAACTCCTAAAATGTAGGAAGAATTAGTCAAATGACCTTTTAATTCAACATGTGATATAACATTGAAAAAATTTCTTCAAGAATTACAAATTTAGATCTAACACACATTAAAAAACTATGTATGAAAAATGCCAACATAGAAAAATATACCAACACATGAATGCCACATGTCAAATGTAGTCTTTGGAAAATAATTTAACCTTGGCACCTTTGGCTCCTATTATTATGTTTGCACCCCTAGGTCCTACATAGGGCTACATATCTATCTAGGAGCTGCATGTAGGCATACATATTAAAGGCTACCTACCTATTTACTTACAACATAACTATTTATAGATCTACCTACATAAATATATATCTACCTATGTACTTACCTCTCCTCAGCTACTTAGAACCTATTTAATAACAACATCAAAACAAACTTATCTACTTTAGTGGAGTACTTAAACTAATATTGAAACATGATGATTACATAGTGACCCCCTAATGACATAACTTTAACCAAGGTGAAATAGTTAAAGTGGGGTGAACTTATTTCACTTTTAAAGCCCCATAGCAATTTAGGCTAATGAACTATACCACACTTTTGTAGAATCATTTTTTGCATTTTCAACTTACATTTTTGCAATGCAAAAGCGGTATTTGGAATGAACATGTTTTACTAGAAATAGCATGGAAGTCCATGAATTTTCTACATTCTTCAATAGCTTGTCGCCTAATTTGGTGTTGTGGGGAACAAAAAAACTAGTGAAAATTTGCAAACTTCTTTGGGTTGTGAACAAAAAAATACAAGTTTTGCAATATATACCCTCTAGCAAATGCAATCAAAAGTGACAATAAATAATACGTAATGTGTATCATTTACATTATCTGCAATGAAGGTGATGATATAACAAATGCCACTTCAGTAACCTCCAACAACACAACATGCATCACCTTTGCCATCTTTGAGCCTAACATATCAAACCAATATTTCCTAGAAATAATTTTCATTTTTAGGGGTTGAAGCATAAATCTTTCAAGTTTTCATAATTAGTCCTGTTGGGATGTCCATGGGCAACAAGGTGATAAATACCAATGAATTGCACATTTGTTTGTTTCTACTTAATAAAAAAACATCAGCTTAAAATTGGTCAAATACAAAGGGGTAACCACCAAATTGTAATTGCATTCATTATGTGCATATATTAAGTTCTTGTTGAAATAAAAGGTATCAACATCAACACCATGCACCAAAACCTTGGCTTTTTTATGAACTTGGCATTCAACAAGCTATTAAGCTTTGGGACCAAAAAGTTATATTTCCCTTCCATAAAAGTGCAAACCTTACAACAAACTTGGTGCACTTCACCTTTATCATCAAACACAAATTCGCCCATGGTAGTTTGGTGGTCCTAAGTATCTTTGAATCTCCCCGATTCTTCATATAACTTATGCTTCTTGTAAGGACTTTACTTCAAAAATATCTTCACATATTGGATTAAACACAAGACACTTATATCTATCATTAAGTTTTAGGGTAGTAAGTGGTCATGGAGATTTTAAGGAAGATGATGGACCAACCTTATGTTGTGGGGGCAAAGAAAAAAGGAATTCGGGCCTCAATTAAAAAGAAAATTGACATTTGCAAAAGGGCCATGTTAGTTGTAAGACCTTTAACTCTTCAAACTACATGAATCATTGCAACATAGGCTCAATTAAGCATTAATCCTTAACACAAAAGGAAAATAGAAAAATGTTGAAACCTTAAAAATTACAATGCACACATGTATTTAAAACTTCATTTAACTTGTTCACAAAGCTTCTAGAGTCCAAGGGCTGGGCTCTAATTGATAATGACACACAAAATTGACCAAAAAAGTTTTGAAAATAGGATTACAAAATCAAGAAATTAAAATCTTTTAAACTTCAAATTTCATGCCTACATAAGAAAATTGGAAATTGAAATGCACATTGCATATCAAGACTTGATTTTCAAAATCCCAAAAAGTTCAAAGTTCAAACCATAAGTCACAATAAATGAAGACAATCAATTGTAGGAGCTAATAACTAACAGCTCCAATTCATTTGTGGAAGCAAAGTACCATTGTACCTTGGCCATTTCAACACATGTCCGTCAAATAATTAATTAATTATGGAAAACTCATTTCAACAATGAAAGTAATATTTCCTAAATATTCACTATTATCCTTCACAATATTTTTTGATTTGGAAAAAATAATTTTTGAAAATTTCAACATTTCTGAAAATAATATAATTAGTGTTGAATTGGCCAAGGGCATTACAAAACTTCAACAAATTGCCAAGTTACCACTTAACAAACTATATAGACCCATAATTTAATTCACTTTAAGCATTGTTTTTTTTTTCCCCCCAAATTTGTGAGGTAGGTGGGTTGGCTATCATCCTCAAGAGCAGGGTTTTTTTTGAAGGATTTTGTGATGTAGCCAAAGTGGCCATCATCCAGAAAAGGTTTTAGCCAAATTTGGCTACATACTAGATATTAAAGTAGGACAAAAAACAGAATATTCTTGGCTACCTACTAGAACTTATCATTAGAAATTGGCAATTTGGAAAAAAATTTGCCTTTATGGCAAATTTGGGTATTTTTTCCTTGAAAAATCCTTTGTATAGGTCAAAATCATATTTCCCAAGTCTAAATTCGGCAAAAACTTCACGAGTAAAAGAATCACTCCATGACAAGAGGATTTAGCCAAATTTGGCTTTGGGTCAAAGAGGAAAGTAGAAAAGTTTAGAAATCATGCTACATTTTGGCGACATGCTACAACCTATATTGTCTAAACCTGGTGACTTCAAGTTTTTTTCTCCTCATAATGTGGCAATAGTGGGCCATTTCCCTTCCCCCCCCCCCCCAAAAAAAAAAAAACAAGTCTTTGTACATGTCTCAAGGCCTTTTTATTTCCCTCTCCAAGTTGCAAAATTTTGCCCCAAAAAAAAATCTTTGGGTGTAGGGTCACATATTCTCAAATATTCCCCCAAAAGAGTTCTATAGGTTAGCCCATAAAATATGTGTTAAAAAAATTCCCTTCTAATTTTATATTAATTTAAAAACTTATTTTTGGGCTCAATTGGAATTTTGACCAAATAAAATTTATCCAACAGATATACCATAGTGACACATTAAACCCAAAAATATAATGAATGGAAATCCAAAAATATAATCCCTTCATCAAAAACTTTCTCACAGGACCAATAGCATAATATTTTTATTATTATTATTTTCCAGCAAAAGGTCTGCCCGCAGAGGGTATGGACAATTGAAGTTCTTTTCCCACAATGCCACTAATTTTTAAAAATTAATAATATTGCGAGAGTTATAACATGTCACTATGATAATTTACACACAACAATGGTATTATCATAATAGTTAGGGAGGATACTCTTATGGCTCTTGGAGTTTTATATGAGTTCAAAATGTTGCAATTGATGGATTTTTCCATTTGTTTCAAAACAAAAAATTTAATGTTGCAATTGACGGATTTTTCCATTTGTTTCAAAAAAAAAAAAAAAATTAATTTTGCAATTGATGGATTTTTCCATTTTTTTAAAAAAAATTTTTTTAATTTTTAAAATAATAGATTTTTCCATATTTATACA
>Ga0116227_10006586_pt1 | contig 23411 bp, 26 predicted proteins | sample S1TSphgellanicum_FD_89693 | JGI IMG/M metagenome (GOLD analysis project Ga0116227, IMG submission 89693) | Host-associated microbial communities from peat moss isolated from Minnesota, USA - S1T2_Fb - Sphagnum magellanicum MG | ecosystem: Host-associated > Plants > Peat moss > Unclassified...
GAATCCGGTTTGATTCGGAGAAATCGTTTACGTACCACGCAAGAAGCAAAAGGTAAGCTCCAAGGGGATTACAAAGAATTCAGTATACTGAGTTCATTTCAAAAATCAAGTAGGATTCCTATATATGCCAAACAATACTTATTAGACGGGAAATTTCAAAACGAGAAAAGACGAATTTACTGCCACTTTCTTAATATCCGAATGTACTCATATAAAATTATGAGGCTTTTCAAAAAGAGGTGTCATAATGTGCTCGGTGGCTTATTCTAATAGACAGTTTCGTGTTGGCTTGCTGGTGCCTGCTGGTAACAGAACGTTTGAGCCTGACTTTACCTCTGCTTTTTCTAGTCAAATTAGCATTCATACCCATCGCGTAATCGCTAAACGTTCGCATAAGTATGAGAGCTCTGAATCTATGGACGACATCAATGAAGAGGCGGTTAAGGAAGTGGAAAAATTAGCCAGAGCCGAGGTGCATTTTGGAGCATACGGCTTCACGACGGCAACCTTCTATCGCGGGCGAGTTTTCGCTGAACAATTAGAGCAACGTTTTACCGAGGGGCTTGGGGTACCCGTCGTTGTGCCTTCTCTTGCCCTATTGGAAGCGTTAGCATTCCTAAAGGTAAAGAAAATTTCTGTAGTGACCCCTTATCCAGAATGGAACAACCAAACACTAAAAACATTTTTAAATGACGCGCCTTATGAAATAGTGGCTTTTAAAGGCGATGAACGCCCAAAAGAAGTAGCGCAGAAGAATTACCTTTGGCACCAGTCACCCCAAGAGGCGGCTACGTTCATCAAGGAGGCATCCCATAAAGGTGCGGATGCCATTGTGTTGCCGTGTACTGCATGGAGAACATTTGAGGTAATTGAGGAATTGGAGGCGGATTTAAATATTCCTATAGTTACTGCAAACCAAGCCACAATATGGAGTTTGGCAAGGCGCTCTTCTATTGAATATGCGCTTCGTCCGCGAGGAACACTGTTTGCTACTTAAAAGGTCTTTAAATAAGTAATCGAACAAAATTAATTACACAAAGATTTGGGCTGAAATCCTTGACTGGCAAAGAATTAGTCAATAACTAATATGTAATTAATTCTGCTCAGGTACTTAAATAGGGTCTGCTGAAAAACTCCACAAATCGAATCTAGGTGACACACAGTGCCTAAAATGGGGACTTCGGGTGTTGGTTTTTCAAATTCACCCCACGATTTTTTACCAAAGTGCAGGGATTTTGAACATGTATTTACCATAGTCTTGCACCTATCTGGAATAAAAACGATTGAAACCCTTATTTAGAATAGGTTATAGCTTTTTTCAGCAAGCCCTATCTAGTTCGCATCTGTCCAACCAAATGAGGGAGTTCTGGCAAAATCAACTTTTCCATTGCCAACTGCACCCCATTCCTAGAACCAGGTAGGGAGAAGATTAATTTATTTTCATAAACCCCGGCTACAGCACGGGAAGCGATCGCTCGTGAACCAATTTCCTGATAACTTAAATAGCGGAATAACTCCCCAAAACCGGGTAAAGTTTTTTCTAGTAACTTCTCAATTGCATCGTAGGTAGTATCTCTACGGGAGATTCCTGTTCCACCAGTGAAAATTACAACATCCAATTCCCCACTTCTCCCCAGTCTTTCCATCTGGTCTTGAATTTGCGTTGGTTCATCGGGAATAATTGTGTAGGCACCAATAGTATGATTAGCAGCTAGGAGTAACTGCTGGATTAACTGACCACTCTGATCTGTGTGGTGAGAGCGTGTATCACTAACAGTAACAACAGCACAGGTTACTATTATCCCCGGTAAATCTGGGTGTGGGATCATAAAATTCTCTTCAACTTTCTCGTAATTCATCTCATCGCCTCCCTATCGGGTAGGCGAGAGGTAACCTGGTTGTTCTGGCTAAGATTTATTAAATTCAAGGCCCTTTTCCTGGGCATATCGCTCCATAAAGCGCATAAACCGCTTCCATTCATCAGAGGATTTCATGACGTAAAGGGCTTCTAATGCCTCCGGCTTACCATTCACAAATTTAACCTTAACCTCACGGGTGACCAGTTCCCCTTCTTCGTCAATTAAGTACATCCCAGTAACTTCTTCAGTGTTACCATCAGCCAAAATCTGTGGGTTGGTAAAAATAAACGTTGCTGTGCCACTTTCCTGGCTACGCGATCGCGTTAGCCGCACGTCTGGAGTTATTTCTTCGTCAAGACCTCTAGAAAACTGAATTTTTGCCATGATGAAAGAATTTTAAGTTTTGTGATGCTTATTCTAATATTCTCTCATCATTTGTGACTGTGTGTACTAATAGCAGTTGAGATTTATTAATCTACCTAACATCACTTAATACTTAGTACTTCAATCGATACTGACTTTTACCTGTCCCGGAAAGTTAATTTTGATCACACCACCCCAAGCACAGTTACATATGGCTGTACTCGGCAGTGCAGGCATTTGGTTGATGTAAACCTTCATTGCTCCCGGTGCCCAGGGAGCGACAATCACGGGAATACAGGGCATCGGAGTTAACACACCCAATGCGGCTGCTGTTGCCGCAGCCACCATTGGGTTAGCCAGAGAGATACAAGTACCAAAGGGGGGGATATTAACAATGGGGGCAAAATCCATAATTGTCGCTGCTAGCATCCCATTAGTTGTCACTGGTGTTCCTGTGGGGATCACAATCAATGAGCTAGGTGCGGAACCAAAAGGTATACATTGTAATGATGCACCCATACAAACTTGCGGTGGCATAATTTTTCTCCCAATCTTAACCTAGTGAAACTATTGGTGCTGATACGGTAACAGTTGCATCACCCTTGACAGTTGTCATTGCTCCCTTCACAGTTGTCATCGCTGCGGAGTTAACGTTAATTCCTGCAGGTCCCAGTTCAACGGAATTTGCAGTCATTGTCAGGGTGACTTTACTAGGAGAGTTAACTTGTATCCCTCCTGCTGCCATATCAATTTTATTAGCCCCCATAGTCAAAGTAATATTACTGGGGGTAATTTCTATGCTGCTACCCCCGACACTGAGGGTAATTTTCTGTGGGGCACTGATTTCAATTTCACAGGTGGAACTAAGGGTAATCTTTTTACCTTGATCGTCCATTTTACAAAGGTGTCCACCACTGGTTTGAATTTCGATTTTCTGATTTTGGTCGTCTAGGGTCATTTCATGTCCACCGCTAGTTTTGATGTCGATTACCTTCTCACTGTCGTTGAGGTGGAGTTGATGACCATACACCGTATCTACATAAACCCCTTTTTTGCTGCTGTCTTTGTCCTCTTCCACAAACTGGAGGGTGTGACCTGTACGGGTTTTAAAGGTTCGCAAGCGCACACCGTTGCTTGTCACCGAGTTGTCGGGAATTGTCGGTGGAGCATCCTTACCATTCCACACCCCACCAATAACAAAGGGACGGTGGATGTCCCCATGCTCAAACCCTACTAGTACTTCATCGTTCACTTCCGGCAGACAGTCAAATCCTCGATTGTTTCCAGCCCCAATTGCCACTATTCTCGCCCAGTCGCTTTCATGTTCTTCCGTCAATGTGGGAAACTTCACCCTCACCCGTCCCCATTTCTTGGGGTCTTTGTTGTTAGTGACAATGCCTACTAATAAGGTTTGTCCTGGTTGGGGAGTAGGAGCAGTTAGTACAGATGTTTCTCCGCCACCGCGCACACTGAACTCAGTAGTATAAACTCGCTCTTGCAACAGGTGTCGGGTTTCCGTTACATAGTAACTACCGCTATATTTGCCCATATCCTTGAGCTTGACTACCTTACCTGGACGAATTTCCGGGTTACCTACACCTTTAGCATCAGCTTGGACAAATTCACGGGCAAGTTGATTATAGAGGGACTGGGCTATGGCATCGGACTCCTTACTAGAAGATACTGGTCGGTCCACCATAATCATGGTCGGACTACTGTGGAAAGCACCACTAACTTTCTCCCCCTTGCCTTGGTCAGTGGAAGTCACAACTTCAGCATTTTGACTGCTTTTAGTAGATACTATCGCCTGCTTATTCTGATAGTCCCAACCTCTGACTTCCACAGAACTGACCTGTTCTTTACTGCTGACACGCACATAAAAGCTCGCAATATCTTGGAGCCACGTTAAATCCAGTGACTCCCCTGCCACTGGTTGGCGGAAATTCAACTTGCCATCTTGCACAAATAGCTCAAAACCATTGCGAGCAGCCCTGAGCCTCAAGAATTCCATATTCGTTTGGTTCTCTTGAAAAATATAGCCAACGGGATCACCAAAACCGTAGGGACCACCAGTGCTGTCAATTGTCCCCGCACTAATCCCTGCCTCCCCAATAATTTGCCGGACAATATCTGTATCCGTCTTATTTTGAAACGAGCGATTGTAACGCCCTCGATATAGACGGTGGCTGACATCGTAACCTCGGACAATGATCGGCGCCTGAGATTCTGGGTTGAATTGCGCCTCAATGGCAGTAATCTCCCCTTTAATTAGGGTATTTTGCTTTTCTTGACTGAAGTTAGTATTGTCAGTGGTGCTAGAAATAAAACCAATTTCTAACGACTTACCAATAGTCAAACTATCGTCATACATCCAGGATTGCTCACCACTCCGGGATGGAAAATAGTCATTACGAATCAATAGGGTAAACATCCCTGGTAAATGCAAGCTTTCTTCCACAACAATTTGCAAAATATCATCTAGCAAACTGTCGGCAACTGGCTGTCCATCGATTTTGATAACTGGTATTGCAGTGTAGGAGGGAGGCATGGGGAGCTTTCAAGGGTAGGAAATTGAGATGCGGCTACGCTAATGCCATGTATAATTCACACAAGGTGTATAGTGCTGACAAAATTTTACTGGGGGATGAATACTGATGCAGCATACATGGAGTCTATTATTAGCAGTGGGGATTAGCTTCACCTCAGTAATTATCCAGTCATCACAGCAAATTGGGTGGGCACAAACCCAGAATAATCAGGAGCAGGAAGCAGAAAGACTGCTGCAATTAGGAATACAGCAGACTCAGCAAGGAAAGCCCCAACAGGCAATAGAAACTTTACAGCAAGCTTTAATAATTGTACGGCAAATACCAGATAAACAGCTAGAAGCAACTGTGTTGTTAGCTATGGGCTTGAACTTTAACAATATTGGGCAGCCCCAGAAAGCATTGGATTTTTTCAACCAATCACTGCCGATTGTACGAGAGGTGAAAGATCGCTCCGGTGAAGCTGGAACTCTGAATAATATTGGTCAAGTCTACAGTGAAATTGGGCAGCCCCAGAAAGCATTGGACGTTTTCAACCAAGCACTGCCGATTGAACGAGAGGTAAAAAATCGCTCTGGTGAAGCGACAACTCTGAGTAATATTGCTCACCTAGAACATAAAGATGGCATGCAATCAGTGTTGAAACTAGGGGCAGCGCTGCGGGCTGCACAGTTGGAAATGTGGCACAATCAGCACTACGCTCCACCCTACTACTGGGCTGCTTTTACTTTACAAGGTGAGTAGTGATGGGTCTAGGTGCAATACCTACGAAGGGGGTAGAATAAGTACTTGAGCAGAATTAATTACATAAACTCTGGGCTGGAATCCTTTATCGAGTCTAGATAAGACTAGATATTAGTTTGTAAATATTTCTGTTCGGTTACTTAGGAGGTTTTTCACCCCTGATGGGAGAATGTCCCACTTTACGCTAACCCCGTTCTTGATTTCTGCCTTCTGGTTGGATGTCGTAGCCGTTGCTGTAGCTATAACCAAGGTTTTGCAAGAGTTGGAGTTGGTATTGTTCGATTTCGTCTTCGGTGAGGATAGATTTCATACATCCCAAGGGTTAACTATCTTAATTTGGCAGTCTGCGAAGTCATCAATATTTCGAGTGGCAATTTCTGCGTTATTCGCCAGACAAATAGCAGCAATTTGAGCATCAGCTTGAGAAATAGGCTTACCATTCTTTCTACGCATGGAAGTTATTTCGGCAAAAGGCTCTGCTGCCTCTGAATCAAAGGGGAGTATTTGCTCTCTGAATGCCTCAATGAACATAGCTTGAGCAGCTTGTCTGAGGGCTTGCTTGCGTTTTCCATCAGGCAATATAGCTATGCCATAAAGAATCTCTGCTTTGGTAATACTTGTTATGTAGAGACTTTTTCTTGGTTTGGTTAGAACCCAATTTCTAACTACTTTTGACCCCTGAAGATTCATGAGTTCAGATAAAACGTTGGTATCAAGTATGACCTTCATGCTTCGGATATCTCGAAGCTAGGTGGTTCTCTCATGGGTTCTCTGGGGATTTCAGGTAGTTCAAATTTATCTAGATGGACAAAGTGTTTTTCTATTGCCTCGACAAGGTTTGGTTCTGGAACCAATACGCTTTTAAGAATTGCTTTGATTTCGGCTTCGATGGTGTGTCCATGTTGGACGGCGCGTTGTTCTAAAAGTTTAGTTATATCTGGTTCTAGCTGGTGAATGGTGATATTAGACATAGGAATTTGGTAAATGATTTAATTAATTATAAAAGTAAAGCCCCAACCCGTTTTTAGTATAACCCTGCTGGTTTTACCTTAGCACTTCACCCACGTTAGAAACTTTACAGCAAGCTTTAATAATTGTACGCCAAATACCAAATAAACAGCTAGAAGGGGTGGCGCTGTTTGATATAGGCTTGAACTTTGTCAATATTGGGGAGAAAGCATTGGATTCTTATAACCAAGCACTGGCAATTCAACGAGAGGTCAAAGATCGCTCTGGGGAAGCTTTAACTCTGAATCATCTTGCTTACTTAGAATACAAAAGAGGCAATGAGGATCTAGCCTTAGCAAATATCCAGAAAGCGATCGCAATTCAGGAACAGATGTGGACTGCAATTGGAAAATATTCACCATCACCAATCTAAGCCACACCATAATCTGTATACTGCCGTTTATAAGCTGGTTGCAAACCTAAAACAATATCTTCTCGTGGTACACCCATTGCTACCAACTCCTCAGCCGGATTTTGGTCAGTTAAATTTTGCTGTAGCCAGATTTTTTCATCTTTAATATCAAAATGAATGATACAGCGATAAACACGCTTTAAACCTGACCATCCCACATTCATCCACTGATAATGGTCGCGCTTTTCATCAAAAATTAATTGGACTTCCACTTCGCTATCAGCCACATCTTCGTTAGCATAACGAGTTAATAAACTTTGCACGCACTCCTGATACTTGGCTAATTTATCCATTCGACAATTACCTCCTTAACAGAAGTATTGTTGTAGCAACGTTAGCTTAAGCTTGTAAATTTGCCTGTTCCTGTAGCCAAGGGTCTACAGGTTGTCCATCCTTGCGTCGCAGTTCTATTTCCATCACTATCACTGCCTGAGAACCAGGAGGTGCTGGTTTTTGATGGAACAAGATATCGTAGTCTTCTGGGTTATGCTGACGCTCTTTCAACCAATCCTGAACTTTAGTGATAGCAAAGAATGATTGTCCACTTTCAAACATTCTAGTAATTTGCATTTGCAGAGTGTAAGGATTGATACGTCCCATTTTAATAACTCCTGGACTAAATTAATGGAAAAAACTTACTCGAATGTCTTACTTAGGGTCTGCTGAAAAAGTCAAATTCTCGTTTGGAAAGGTAACTCTTAACAGGGTGGACTTTTGGTTCTTTGACAAAAGTTAATGTAGTGGGGTGTTTGTTGAAAGATCAAGGTTTTACTGTACTTAAAGCTTAATTCCTGGCACAGTAGAAGTCAAAAAAACCTTCAAACTATTATTTACCAAGGCTTACACAGATATTCAGCCAGCCCTAATTATAATCTGTTCACGATAGAAAGCTATTAACTAGTTTACAACTACTATGGGGAAAATTAAATAATAGGAAAGGTGAAGGGTATATGTATTGCCCTTCCCTTTTCGCTATTCCTGTTTTCAGGATATGAACTCAATCTTGTACTTAGTAAAGTTCTTCTTCTTTGTGGGTTTCGATAGTAACGTCGGACGTTGGGTAAGCAACGCAGGTCAATACATATCCAGATTGAATTTGATCATCGTCCAAGAATGATTGATCAGATTGGTCAACAGTACCCGATATTAGTTTGCCTGCACAGGTTGAGCAAGCACCAGCACGGCAAGAGTAAGGGAGATCTAAACCCAAATCTTCAGCTGCGTCTAAAATATAGGTATCATCTGGAACATCAATCGTTTGATTCAGATCCTCAGCTTTATTGATTAGAGTGACTTTGTAAGTAGCCATTTAGTAATCCTCTCTTTGACAAACGGCATTATAAGTTATGCTAAAGCAAAAACTACGGCTTTTCCCATGGGATTAACCGCTGGTCTAAATTTGCTTCAATTCTGATACTACGAGAAAAACTAAACGATGTAACCGAAAATTGAACCCGATTAGTAATGAAATTTAGTTGGTTATAACTAATAAGTTTTACTTATAAATATAGGGCAATGAAAGGTGGACACAATTTTAACTTAGAATTGTTACATAATGGTAGGCAAAGGAGCTAAATGATTCAGCCTCAAGTGCGGGTGGGTTTAGTTGGTACTGGGTATGCGGCCAAGTTACGGGCTGAGGCCCTGGCGGTCGATGACCGTGCCCATCTAGTAGCAATTGTTGGGCATACTCCAGAAAAGACGGCCGCTTTTGCTCAGTTATACCCAGTGGAGGTCATGAGTTCTTGGCAACTACTAGTAGAACGAGAAGACATAGATCTAGTGGTAATTTCTACAGTTAATCGAGATCATGGCGCGATCGCTCGTGCTGCCCTAACTAATGAGAAGCACGTAGTTATTGAGTATCCCCTATCAATAGCTGTGAACGAAGCTGAGGAACTCATTGCCTTAGCTAAGGCTAAGAATAAACTGCTCCATGTCGAACACATTGAATTGTTAGGCGGCTTACACCAAGCTGTAAAGCAATATTTAGCACAAGTAGGACAGGTGTTTTACGTCCGCTATAGTACAATTAGTCCTCAACATCCCGCACCCCGCAAATGGACTTATAACCATGATCTTTTTGGTTTTCCCTTGATTGGTGCCCTTTCTCGACTGCATCGGTTAACTGACTTATTTGGTGAAGTCTTGACAGTTAACAGTCATCAACGTTATTGGGAGATAGAAGCCCCATATTACCAAGCTTGTTACTGTATAACCCAAATGTGTTTCACTAGTGGACTGTTGGCGGAAGTGATCTATGCTAAAGGTGAAACCCTTTGGTTATCAGAACGCAAGTTTGAAGTTTACGGGGAACAAGGGGGCCTAATTTTCGATAGTGACACAGGTCTATTTGTGCAACCAGAGTCCACAACCCCAATTGAAGTTGGCAATCGTCAGGGTTTATTTGCCAAGGACACAAGGATGGTGTTAGATTATTTAGCCTATGGAACTCCTCTGTATGTAACCCCAGAGGCAAGCTTATATACCCTTAGGGTTGCAGATGCGGCTCAAAGAGCAGCACAAACAGGTTTAACTGTACGTATATAGATGTGATTGTATGAAAACAGAAACAATTGTTATTTTATCCCAACGAGAAATAGACAAAATGCGTCGGGCCGGACGCTTGGCTGCCAAGTTACTTGATTACTTAGAACCCCTGGTAAAGCCAGGAGTAAGTACTCTCCAACTCGATGATGCTGCTGAAAAGTGGACACAGTCCCATGGTGCTAAAAGCGCACCTTTAGGTTATAGAGGCTTTCCCAAGTCCATTTGTACCAGTGTAAATGAGGTAATTTGTCATGGGATTCCCAATGCCAAACAGATCCTTAAAGAGGGTGACATTATTAACATAGATGTAACACCACTCCTAGAAGGTTATCACGGTGATACATCAAAAACGTTTTTTGTCGGTACCCCCTCCCCAAAAGCGAAGAAGTTGGTGGAAGTGACACAAAAGTGTCTCTACTTAGGCATCGCTGAGGTAAAACCAGGAGCGAGGATTGGAGATATTGGTGCAGCTATTCAGGAGTATGCTGAGTCTCAGGGCTTTTCTGTAGTGCGGGATTTTGTCGGACACGGTGTTAGCCATATTTTCCACACTGCACCAGATGTTCCTCACTATGGCACCCGAGGTCAAGGGAAACGGCTACGACCAGGGATGGTATTTACTATTGAGCCGATGATTAATGAAGGAACTTACGAAGCTGAAGTTTTAAGTGATAGTTGGACTGCCATCACCCGCGATCGCCTACTCTCGGCTCAATTTGAACACACTGTGGTGGTCACAGCAGATGGGGTAGAAATTCTCACCTTACCTGAAGGAGAGTAGGGAAAAGTTAAGAATTTACAAAGAAAGGTAGTTATGCAAGAGGCAGGACGAAGAAAATAGATTTCTTGCCCTCTGCCAAGCGGGTTTAAAGCCCCTGAATTTATTTAGGAAAAACCAAAAAATATACGTATTTCGAGACCCACAGCGCCAGAAATGCAGCGTCCTGATTAAATCCCCTAAATTTATTTATGGGGATTCTTCCTACTTTCTGCCTCCAGCCTCCTTAAAAAAATTTAAGTAATACTGGCGAGGTGCTAAGGTATTTAATCTAAAATTAACTAAAGCCTGTTACTGTGGGCTAATCACCTAAAATTTAGACTTTTATTTCAAAATCTATGAAACGTCGCGACTTTATCAATTGGGTAGGGCTAGGTTGGTTAGCTACTTCTTTACCAGTAGCGATAGCTGCCTGTTCTTCTACATCAACCACAAGTTCTTCGGCTTCTACTCCTCGGGAATGGCAAAAGGTGGGTACTGTAGCTGAACTGGATAAAACAGGTGAAATCTTGGTCAAGGATTCACCTGTTGGTGCCGTGTTAGTAGTGGGTAAATCTAGCAAAAAAGATTTGATTGCTGTTGACCCCACCTGTCCCCATCAAGGTTGTACAGTCGAATGGAAGGCTAACAAAGATAAATTTGTTTGTCCCTGTCATGACTCAGAGTTTGGGGTTCATGGTCAGGTGGAAAAAGGCCCCGCTGAGGAACCACTCAAAACTTACATGGCGAAGATAGAAGGCAATTCTGTAGTAGTTAAGCCAGCTTAGGATCTTAAGTAACCGAACAGAAATATTTACAAACTAATATCTAGTCTTATCTAGGGCTTGCTGAATAAGGATAAAACCTATTCAGGGTAAGGGTTTCAATCGTTTTTAGCCCAAACAGGTGCAACCCACAGGCAAATAGATGCCCAAAATGCCTGCACTTGGGTGGAAAATCTAGGGTTGAATCGGAGAAATAACCTCCGAAGCCATCATTTTTAGGTCTGTGTGGCATCTAGATTCGCAATAGGAGAGTTTTTCAGCAGACCCTAAGTAGAGCGTTTTGAGTCATGAGTATAAATACTCCCTTGCAAAGGTGACATCCTCCCAGTTAGTAAGGGCTTAAAAATATTAAGCTCCACAGTTCTTTATATTTTCTTTACAAATCAGATCTAACATTAGTTACTTATCAATTGAATCAGGATATGGTGATTAATATCAACCAGTCTCTGGTAGAGACATCTAATGTGTCTTCAACATTACAATATCTTCAAGAATTGTTGCTAGAAGCAGATTCTACCCAAGTTCATAATCGGGAGGATCTACTGAAATTAGCCCTCTGGGTTTTGGAAGTGGGAGATTTTCAGCAACGCTGGGAAATTACCAAGGTGTTGATTGTCTTAGGTGACATTGCCATTGCACCACTAGTTGATATCTTAAAAGCTGAAGCAGCAGACGCAGAATTGCGCTGGTATGCAGCGCGGACTTTAGCAGAGTTTCACCATCAAGATATAGTGGTAGCCTTAGGGGAATTGTTGATCAGCGATGTGAATGATGAACTGAAAACCATTGCCGCTACAGCACTATCAAAAATGGGTAACCTGGCCATAGCTACCTTCTGCGAACTACTCACACAGGAAGAAACACGGTTGTTAGCAGTGCAGTCACTCTCCCAGATTCGAGACCCACACACTATTGCACCACTTCTGAGTGTAGTCAATGATCCCAAAGTTGCTGTCCGGGCTGCCGCTATTGCAGCCTTGAGTAGCTTTCATGACAGCAGAGTCTACTCAGTGCTGTTAACTGCTTTAGATGATGTTGCTGCCAGTGTCAGAAGCACCGCAGTTTTAGGTTTAGGTTTTCGTCGTGACTTAAAGGACAAGTTAGATTTAGTAACACACTTACAACCTAGTTTGTATGATGTGAGTCTGGAAGTTTGTCGTGCAGCTATACTAACTCTTTCCCAGCTAGGTGGTGATGCAGCTGCCCTATCTTTATTTCAAGTTCTCGTGTCACCTTATACACCCGTTACCTTACAAATAGAAGTGATTCACGCTTTGAGTTCCATGGGGACTCCCGGTAGTTTGGCATATTTACAACAAGCCCTGAAACAGAGTTCATCGGAGATAGTGTGGGAAGAAATTGTCCCAAGTTTGGGACGAGTACAACAGCAACTAGCAACACAAGCTACGGAAATTTTGCTAGAGATCCTGCACTTGTCACATCCTAATATGAAAATTACCAATATCAGATGTGCGATCGCTTTATCATTGGGGCAGTTAGGCCAAGTCCAAGCCATTGAACCATTAATTTCATTGCTAGCTGAACCAGATTTGCGTCTGAAACTCTACGTGATTGCGGCTTTAAAAAAGCTGCCAGGAGATGTTACCTATAAGAAATTACAAGAGTTAGCAAATAACCCTAAATTGACACCCAATTTACGACAAGGAATAGAACTTACTCTAATAGAATGGTAAAAAATCCCTGGTGTAAAATATATACTAGAGAGCCGGTCAAGTAGAGAGTATTGACAAATTCACTAGACTAGGGGGTAGGGAAAAGTACGAGTCTTAGGTGTAATTTACAATATACACTTAAGAGATACGTCAATAAATGTGTCAATATTTATTGACGTATTTTACACTAATTTGTCCATTGCATAAATTATATCTTTTGTCAACTACTTTTACTCGACCGATGCTCTAGACAGAGAAATTGCGGCAGATATCAAGAGTACAAGAGGCAGGAGGCAGTTCTGATTCCAGCCCTAGAGCCACGACCAAAGGGAGTAAGGGTTGAAGCCCCACGCCAAAATCTCTGATTTGGTGAACTGCAATCAGTGTAGGTCTAGCGTGTTAAGTACCTGAACAGAATTAATTTCATATTAGTTAGGGACCTCCAGAAAATAAAATATAGAATATTCTCCGTATGAAGATAATAATCATTGAATTAAGGGACTTCCAGAAATTAAATTATCCCAATTTATGGACTCAACACGACTGTTACTCCCTCTGCTCCCCTGGGAATTCGATATTTTTTTAGTGGAAGTCCCTAAGGGAATGGACCCGAAAGGTGATCGAAAAAATGCCACATTTAACAAAATCACAAGCAGTAGTGCTAGGAATGTGGAGTTTTGGCATAGTGATGACGCAATCTTGTGGATTATCAACAGTAGCAGCATTCATCGCGGCGATTGCGCCAAGCGCAGTGCCAAAGGCAATCGTTGGCAAGAAGGAAAATACAGTGCGGCAATCAATTTTAGATTTTAGATTTTAGATTTTAGATTATAAAAAATTGATATGTTGCTTTAACATAAAGAAAAAAGAAAAGAGTTTATTGCAGTGAAATGATAAGGGTAGGCAATGATTACCCTGACAAATAATTCCTGGTTTCTTGTCTCAATACGCCTATCTTACTTCTGCTCGATGATACCTACTTACTCTCACTAACAGAGTTTTTGATCGTTTAAAGCTGGAATTTGGACTTAAAGCTCAGGCTCAGGAAAAAGGGCTTAAAGAATTAAAGATAAAAAATAGACAATACTATTGAAGTAGGATTAAAGGGTTAAGGAAACTGGAAAGAAAAAATCACCGCATAAGCATTATGTACCTGAAGTGGAAAAGGCAGATGCAACTGGACTATTTCTCGTCGTGCTCCATGAGGTTAGACTTTACGTTGGGATGATTTTTTATTTTGAATTCCCTAAAGAAAAGCAGTCAGTTTGACTACTGACTGCTGTACATTCAATGAATGTAATCGATAAATCATTGACGTAATGATCCTGACCAACTAGAAGAATTCCACCAAGCAATCTACCACTTTTAGATTTTTGATTTATGAGCTACTGCATTAATCCTCAATGCTCACAGCCACAAAACTCCAGACAACCCCTATTTTGTCAAGCCTGTGGCTCCGATTTACTTTTACAAGGGCGCTACCGAGTAATTCGACAGCTTGCTGGCAACATTTATGAAGTGGATGATTCAGGGACCAAAAAAATCCTGAAGGTACTGTTTAATAACCATCCTCAAGCTATAGGGCTGTTTCAGCAAGAAGCAGAAGTTTTGAAACGGCTCAATCATCCTGGTGTCCCCAAAGTGAAATCAGATGGGTACTTCACATATACACATCGGGATAGTCAGCAACCCCTGCACTGTCTGGTAATGGAAAAAATTGAGGGGGTAAATTTAGAAGAGTATCTGACTCAACGAAATCATCGACCCATTGGTGAACGTACAGCAGTACATTGGCTCAAACAATTGACGGAAATTCTCCACGCACTCCATCAACAGCAGTATTTTCATAGCGACATCAAGCCGCCTAATATCATATTACGTCCAGGGGGACAGCTAGTGTTGATTAACTTTGGCACAGCGCCGGAAGTAACACAAGCCTTCATCCAAAAAGTACCAGGACAGAAAGTGACAGGGATTATTTCCCCAGGATATACCCCGTCGGAACAAATAAATGCTAAGGCTGTACCGCAATCAGATTTTTTTGCCTTGGGGAGGACTTTTGTTTATTTATTGACAGGTAAATCTCCCGAAAATTTACCGAACCAGCCACGTACAGGTGAGTTAATTTGGCGCACTGATGCAATGGGGATTAGTCAAAAGTTATTAGATTTTATTGATGATTTGATGGCTCCCTGCCCTGAAAATCGACCCAGCGATACACAGGAGATTTTGCAGAAATTATCTGAATTGGAGACTTCTTTAACTTCGTTAAGTAAAAATCAGCGGTCTGGTAATTTAGGACCAAATTATACAGACATTGGGAGGCGGGCGATTGCTCAAATTATCGATATATCTATCCTGACAATTGCTACATCTTCACTATCAGCAATTATTTTGTCTTTGGCATTACCATCTTATCCAAATATTCTCCTCACGGCCTCAGTAGTAACTTTATATAGAACCGTATGTGGAACTTTATTTACGCTATTTTTGATTTTTAGCTTATGTATAGTACATACAAAGACTGATGAGAATACAGCAATTCTTATAGTAGCTGTATTGGGGATGATTGTCCACTGGCTCTATTTCACTCTATTTGAGATTTCCAAACAACAAGCGACTCCAGGAAAAATGGTTTTAAAGATTATTGTAACTGATGAAAATCAAAATCGCCTTACTTTTGGTAAAGCTAATAAAAGATACTGGAGTAAGACTTTATCTGGATTATTTTTAATTGGTTTTACCATGACAGACTTTACAGAGGAAAATCAAGCTTTACACGATAGAATAACCAACACTACAGTTCTTAATAAGACCTAGAACATAACCGTTCACATCTCAACTATAAATCAAGGATTTTAACGATTGTAGAGGGGAGGGGAAAGGGGAGATTGAACTTTGAGTTTGAAGAAGTCAGCACGGGTAAAACGGCAGGCTATGGAGTTTCTGAAAATCCTAGTTCATGGAGAAGGGGCAGGGGAGAAATTGATCTACTCTCCCCTAATCCAAAATCGACAAATCTAAGCCTCAATTACCACCCGCAAATTCCCCCTCTTTCTAGTAACACGACAAGCTGTAGTACTACCAGAACGCTCAAACTCTAAATCCAAAATTGTAGGACCAACCCGCAGATTGTGCAGCGATAAACGATTAATCGACTCTGGCAAAGCCGGGTCAATAATTCGCAAACAATTATTTTGAGCATCCGGCACTAAGTTCACAATCATCTGTAACAGTTGAAAGATGCTACCCGTAGCCCAAGCTTGGGGACTACATGCCACTGGATACTTTACAGGATCATTATCCCCATTTTGTTCATAGCCACAAAAAAGTTCCGGGGGACGTTGATAGGGTTGCTTATTAGTCATGTCGAATAAACCCTTGAATAGTTCCATTGCCTGATCAATCAACCCAAGCGATCGCAACCCCATTGCCGTCAGGGCGTTATCGTGAGGCCAAACGGAACCCACATGATAACCCATCGGGTTATATGCTGGTGATAAACTACTCAAGGTGCGAATCCCCCAGCCGTTAAACATATCTGGTGCCCGTAACCTTTCAGCTACACTGTAGGCTTTTTCCGGGGTGAAGATTCCCAAGTGTAAACAATGTCCAGGGTTGGATGTAATACTATCTACTTGATTCCCCTCCCCATCCAAAGCCAGGGCACAGAAATCCTGCTCTTCAATCCAAAAGTCCTGATTAAACCGTGCCTTGAGGTTTCTAGCCTCTTCTAACCAGCGATCTGCCAGATCCAACCGCTTCTTCATCCTGGCAACTTCCGCTAAACGGGTTTTAGCTGCATAGACGTAAGCTTGCACCTCACACAGGGCAATTGGTCCATTAGCCAGGTCGCCTTTGCGGTCCACAATACAGTCCCCTGAATCCTTCCACCCTTGATTAGCCAGTCCACGTCTGGATTTACAGAAGTAGGTGAGGTAGCCTGATGGTTTGATGTGCTCATCAATCCAATCCATTGCCGCTAGGGCATTTGGCCAAAGTTGCTCTAGGGTTTCTTGATCGTGAGTCCAAGCGTGATACTCTGCGTACAGCATCAACCACAGGGGAGTCGCATCAACGGTTCCGTAGTAGGGTGTATGGGGAATTTCCTGACAACGAGCCATCTCCCCTAACCGTAACTCATGCAGAATCTTGCCTGGTTCCTCTTCCCGCCACTGATCCTCTATTTTACCTTGGTAAGTCGCCAGTAAGATTAGGGTCTCCTTAGCAATTTGGGGATTTAACATCAGGGTTTGGGAAGCAGTAATCAGAGAATCCCGCCCAAACAGCGTGGAAAACCAGGGTACGCCCGCAGAAACAGTTTTATACTTACCAAAGGACTGGCGCAGTAAGTACATATCTTGCTCCGCTCGTTCAATGGGACGATTGAGAAAGCTTTGATCGGAGCTAATACGTGTAATTTGCTGTACCCAGTGTTGCTGCTCCATCAACTCGGCAGCTTTTGCTTGTCCTAGGGTCGTGGCTGCACTTACCGTAGAACTAGATTCGTTATTGGTAAACATATTCACCCGATAGCCCAGCTTTTGGGTTTCGTGGGCCGCCAACTCCAACTGCCAAACTGCGGTGTAACCCTGAAAATAGTCGGGTTGTCGATACTGGAATTGGATGCGGGACTCCATTACTACTCCATCTAGACCTTGGTAAGCCAGTGTCAAAGGTTCTTCCTTCGGATGTACAGAGTCTGGTACCTGTTCCGGTGTTGGTGCCAACAAGCGGAGAATTTTACCCCGTTTTCCTCTGCCAAAACTCCGGACCTCAAATAAATCTGCAAAATCCGCGTCAAAGCTAAGACTGAGTTCAAATGTGACACTGGTAGTGCTGAAGTTAGATACTTCTAACTCCTCAAATAGTGCCCCATTCAAAACAATTTCCCGACGGATGCCCACTGTATCAGCTTTCAGTTGTCCCTCAATTCTCGGATTAGTACACAGTACGGAGAGGGAAAACCCGTTATCAGCGGTACTACTGAGGAGAACAGGTGATCGCCTGGCTATCTGCAACTCTAATCGCTGGAGAAATCGGGTATCACTACAAAATAATCCCATCCCAGGATTGCTATCACCTAGGGAACATCCAGAAATGTTCCCCATCTTGTCTGTCACCAAAAATAAATCATCATCTTTCACTGTGAGAGTCGGTTGTTGTCTTTCACTGACAACACAAGGCCATTCTGGGATAGGTAGTTGCTCTGCGGAAATAAAAGTTTTTCCGTCCCAAAAAATCTTTTCCGGGGTGATTAGGGAATCTAGTGTCATTAGCCAAAGTTCCGTATAAAAATCTAGGCAGAGGGTTAGGAAGGGAGTAGGGAGAGTGAATTCATGGGCAAGGTCCTCTTCCCCCATCCCCCAACTTTCATGGGCATTTAGATCAATCCATATTCACCTGAAGTCAAGGCTGAAAAATCGTCGTTTTTTCCTAATTTATTGGTTATCTAACATTTAGAGACGCTAAATATCCTAAATCCGCAAATATCAGCCTGCTTTTAATTGAAAAATCGTACTCACCTATACAGAAAAAAGAGCAACAATAACTTGCGGGGAATGAAGGCGATCGCTTATAACAGATTATATTTAAGATCTTAGCACTTGGGATTTATTGTCAATTGATTTAATAAATGAATTCTAAACCTTCAATAGGAGCATGGGATTATGGATATGCAAGTCCTGAGAGAGCGTGCGGGGTTAAGCCGTGCAGAGGTTGCCTTCAGACTTGTAATTAGCGAAACCAGTGTTCGCAACTGGGAAGCTGGACGGACAGAACCCACAATGACACCTAAAAAATATTTAGATGCCCTGCGTCTATTTAAGTGTACGCCTGAGGAATTGGCTGTAGCCAGCGAAAAATCCATTAATCAGAGCCATAAACGCAAACCAGGACGACCAAAACGCTTTCCAGACAATCATCAGGTGAATGAGGCGTCAATCTATAGTTAGAAACGAGTTATATTATAACTAATTAACCGGACTGAATCTGATCTATATCCAGCCCTGTCCAGGGAGATATTGACCCTCATCCAAAGTTCCTTGTCCCCTAATCTAAAATCCACAATTGCTATAGTGCGATCGCTCACGATATTTACCATAACAGCAAGATAAGATTTTGAAATGATAATCCTCACTAAAGGTCTAAATGGCAGAAACACTATTTTTTAACGCCCTGCGGGAAGCCATTGATGAAGAAATGGCGCGTGACTCCAGCGTATTCGTTCTCGGTGAGGACGTAGGACACTACGGTGGTTCCTATAAAGTCACCAGGGACCTCTACAAAAAATATGGTGAGTTACGAGTCCTAGACACCCCCATTGCCGAAAACAGCTTTACTGGCATGGCTGTGGGAGCAGCAATGACCGGATTACGTCCCGTCATTGAAGGCATGAACATGGGTTTTCTACTCCTAGCCTTCAACCAAATTGCCAACAACGCTGGGATGCTGCGCTATACTTCCGGTGGCAACTTTAAAATCCCCATGGTAATTCGTGGACCAGGGGGTGTAGGACGGCAACTAGGAGCAGAACACTCCCAACGACTAGAAACATATTTCCAAGCCGTTCCTGGGCTAAAAATTGTCGCTTGCTCCACACCCTATAACGCCAAAGGACTACTGAAATCAGCCATTCGCGATGACAATCCAGTATTATTCTTTGAACATGTTCTGCTCTACAACCTCAAAGAAGACCTGCCAGAGGAAGAATACTTACTACCCCTGAATAAAGCAGAAATTGTCCGTCCCGGAAAAGATGTAACAATTCTTACTTACTCCCGGATGCGCCACCATGTACTGCAAGCCATAAAAACTATCGAGAAACAGGGTTATGATCCAGAAGTTATTGATTTAATCTCACTCAAACCCTTAGATTTTGATACCATCGGCCCATCAATTCGGAAAACTCATCGAGTGATTCTAGTAGAAGAGGCAATGAGAACCGGAGGTATTGGTGCAGAAGTGATTGCCTCAATCAATGACCGTTTATTTGATGAATTAGATGCCCCTGTATTGCGGCTTTCTTCCCAGGACATCCCCACACCTTACAACGGGAACCTAGAGCGACTGACCATTGTTCAACCAGAGCAAATAGTTGAAGCTGTGGAAAAGATGATGGCATTGCGGGTGTAGGGAGATTGGGGAGGTGGGAAATCCGGCTAATTCCCAATCCCCAATCCCTCACTAGTAAATATCAGAAATTAAAATTTTCAAAGGACAATGATCTCAATAGCTCCCCGCCAAATTTGCCGCAACCGAGATTACTCCTGGTTCAGTTATCATTGAAGGTGCGTTTACACCTCAACCAGCCAACAACTTAGCCATGCAGTTACGTAGTGGCGCTAATCTGTGGAAAAGATAGTAGCGTTGCGGGTGTAGAGTGGGGACTAGGAAATCTTTTCCTTACTCATAACTCAATCAAAGAACGCTATTATAACCTTTGTCGGTTGCGAATTACGGTATGCAAAGACAGCGATCGCTATTAATCTTAATTTTCGTCTTGGTAATTGCCGCTATTGCGGTAATTGCCACTATCCCCATCTCCCTGGGATTAGACTTGCGGGGAGGCTCACAGCTGACAATTCAGGTAAAACCATCGGCAGAAGTTCCCCAAATCACCGATAGAGAATTGGAAGGTGTCAAGAAAGTTGTAGAAGGTCGGATTAACGGTCTAGGGGTTTCGGAACCAGTAATCCAAACTGTAGGCACAGACAAAATTCTGGTCCAACTACCAGGGGTAAATGACCCAGCAGAAGCAGAACGAGTACTAGGGGGAACAGCACAGTTAGAATTTCGCACCCAAAAGCCGAATACGGAAACCCAATTGTTAGCCTTGCAACTAGCCAACAGAGAGTTTAAGGCAAAACAAGATAATTTACGTAAAAGTAACGATAAAGCCGCCATAGGTCAAAATCGAGCCGATTTAGAGAAAAATAATCAAGCGATCGCAGAGTTGTTTGCTAGCACGAATCCACCTCTCACTGGTAAATACCTCAAGGATGCATACGGTGAACCAACAGCAGGCGCAGGTAAATACTGGAATGTAGCCATTCGCTTTGAACAAAAGGGTGGCGAACTTTTTGCGGAACTGACTAAGAACCTGGCTGGCACCGGACGCGGAATTGGCATTTTTCTGGACAATGAACTGATTAGCTCTCCCAGTGTCCCCGCGCAATTTGCCGCAACTGGGATTACTGGTGGTTCAGCTGTGATTGAAGGTCGGTTCACACCCCAACAAGCTAACGACTTAGGCGTGCAGTTACGTGGTGGTGCTCTACCCGTGCCAGTGGAAATTGCTGAGAGGCGGACTGTGGGTGCAACTTTAGGTAAAGATAGTATTCTCAGCAGTATCTATGCTGGTATCGGCGGTCTGGTTTTAGTTCTTGTATTTATGGTAGCGTACTACCGATTACCAGGCATGATTGCGGATGTGGCATTAGTCATCTACTCTATCCTGACTTGGGCTAGCTTTGCTTTATTGGGTGTCACCCTCACGTTGCCAGGAATCGCTGGTTTTATCCTCAGTATTGGTATGGCAGTGGATGCCAACGTCCTCATTTTTGAACGGACACGAGAAGAACTCCAAGAAGGCAAATCCCTCTACCGTTCAGTAGAATCTGGTTTTTACCGAGCATTTTCCAGTATTTTAGATAGTCACGTCACAACCTGGATTGCCTGTGCTACCTTGTTTTGGTTTGGCTCTGGGTTAGTAAAAGGCTTTGCTGTAACTTTAGCTCTAGGAACAGCGGTAAGTATGTTTACAGCGGTTACCTGTAGTCGAACGTTCATGTTTTTAACAATTACAATTCCCAAACTGCGGAAACCAGAATATTTCTGTCCAAACCTGGCAACCACCAATAAGGCAGGAGTAGCCCAATGAAACTGAGTATTAACAAATCGCGATCGCGCTGGTGGACCGTTTCCTGTATCATCATCATCATTGGCATCATCTGCATGGTGATTTCTTGGCAACAGCCAGACATTCGTGCCCCCCTCCGCCTCGGTTTGGACTTTGTCGGTGGTACCCGGTTACAGTTCGTTCGGGACTGCACCAAACCTGGCAACTGCAACCAACCCATAGATATCAATGCTGTCCGTCAGGTAGCCCAATCTCAGGGATTAGGTGATAGCAGCATCCAAGTTATCTCCGATAGCGGCGGAGAAAATGGGGTATTAATTCGCACCAAGAACTTAGATGTGGAGCAGCGGACCAAATTACAAACTGCCCTGAGTGAGAAAATCGGCACTTTTGACCCACTAAAAAACCAAATTGATTCTGTAGGACCCACATTAGGGAGTGAGCTATTTACCTCTGGTTTAACTGCCCTCATCGTTTCCTTTGCCGCCATCGTCACCTACTTAAGCTTCCGTTTTAAGCTAGATTACGCCGTGTTTGCTATCGTGGCTCTATTCCATGATTTGCTGATTACCTTAGGTATTTTCTCCCTGCTTGGGTTGGTATTAGGTATTGAGGTCAACAGCCTATTCATCGTCGCTCTACTGACCGTTACAGGTTTCTCGGTAACAGATACCGTAGTGATTTACGATCGCATTCGCGAAGTACTCAGCCGTAATCCGAATCAATCCATTACGCGAGTTGTAGATGACGCCGTAAATCAAACCCTAGCTAGGTCAATCAACACCACCTTAACTGTATTACTCACATTGTTCTCTATTTTCCTATTTGGTGGAGAAACACTGAAAAACTTTGCCCTGGCGTTGATTATTGGTTTTACGATGGGAGCATATTCCAGCATTTTCATCGCCAGTACTCTCCTAACTTGGTGGCGTGAGCGCACGGGTCAATTTACATCTGAGCCAGTTGACACATCCACTAGTCCCCAGGATAGTTAACTTCCCTATGGATCAACAGGAAGAATCACAAATCACTGGCTCAGAATTCGAAGATTCTGACCAACAAGTCAATAAGCTATATCAACTGACAATCTATTTCAGATGGTTAGTTGTCAGCTGTATATGGCTAACTGTTGGCATTGTGTGCTTGTATAATCTGCGCTCAGAAATTGCCCTGTGGGAACAGTACTTCACTTGGGTATCAGTGCGCTATGCCATCTTCTACCATCCCCTATCTAGTTTAGGTCTGGGCTTTTGTATTGGCATGACAGCTGCTGTTTTAGTTTGGCAAAGTCGGAATATCCTTCTAGGATTACCACAAAAAGAACGGCAACGCCTAGAAAAACAAGTTTATCGGATTCGTCAGCAAGGGCAAACCCATCCCCTCTGGAAATGGGTTTGTGGTCATAGAAACACGCGGTAAGTGGGAAACGAGCGCGGCTTTAGCCGATGAGAGGGAAACGACCCGGCGACTTTAGTCGCAGTGAATCTCTTTTAATCATCCATTACCGCCTTGGGGCTGCTTAATTTGGCGTACTAATGTAATTGCACTTTCAATGGGACAATTACCATTCCAAATCTCACAACACTGTACGCATAATGGTTCGCTCCGAGGAGCCTCCCTTTCGGGGTAATGTGAGCCATGTGCAAAGCACACGCTTCGCGAAAGACCTGTTATAAGAGCTTGTTAGGTCCAGCAGCACTGTCTCAGGAACCGAGCCAATTTTAGATTTTAGATGCAAGGATTTTAGATTGGTGATGAGTTAGTTAGGAGCAGGTGTTAGGTGTTTGTTTAGAGTTCCTCCTCATCTAAAATCCTTGCATCCAAAATTGATTGACCTTAAGACTGTTTAACCAC
>Ga0116227_10006587_pt1 | contig 23411 bp, 14 predicted proteins | sample S1TSphgellanicum_FD_89693 | JGI IMG/M metagenome (GOLD analysis project Ga0116227, IMG submission 89693) | Host-associated microbial communities from peat moss isolated from Minnesota, USA - S1T2_Fb - Sphagnum magellanicum MG | ecosystem: Host-associated > Plants > Peat moss > Unclassified...
CGGGAGTCCACCGGGACTCCATCTCCCAAAGTGGGAGTTTGCCTTGGGAGTGTGAGGGTTCACTCCCTCACACTTTCTAACACTTTCTCACACTCCCTAGCACTTTCTTGCACTCCCGGGAGTTTGTGATGTGACTCCCGAGCTTCCTTTTGCCTTGACTCCCGGGCTTCCTCTTGGTTTAACTCCCGGGCTTTCTCTTGGTTTACTCTCGAGCTTCCCTTTGGCCCGCACCCTTGTAATTTCCGTTTTGCCTTGGTCGCGAGCCCAAAGCTAGGGTTACGACACCAACTCTCACCAACTCTCAACGTGGGAGTTCACTTGGGAGTGTGAGGGTTCACTCCCTCACACTCTTTGGACTTTTTGCACTCCTGGGAGCATGTGATGTGACTCCCGAGTCTACTACTAGGCCCGCAACCTTGCAACCCCCCCCTTGCCTTGGTCGCAAGCCAAGGCTAGGGTTGCGACACCTTGGGTGGACCACTAGGAACCACCTCAAGGAATGGTTAAGGAACCAAAATGTAAAAATGGCCATAGTTACATTCTTGAAACTTTTTTAAAATGCAATGATTAGGAACATCAAAATTTTTTATAAAAATATTATATTATTGGAATTTCAAAATATATGGAATCTAATAAATGTATTCATTCAAAAAAATTATGAAAAAAATATTTATGTGTTTTCTATGATTTTTCAAAACTTAATGGGTCTAGGAAAATCAGGGTGTGACATTCCTAGTGGTCCACCCAAGGACGTTTTTACCTTCAGTGTACAGGGACACCTTTTGTTGTAATGATTTGTTTTGATTACGATATATTAATTCCTAGTATATTGAAATTTGAATTATAAGTTTGATTGAACCCATGTAATCTAATCCCCATTTCATGAATGGTTCAAAAATGAGTACTGGATGTAGTGGTCCTTTAACATTCCTATACATGCCACATGTGCGTTAGCCATTAACAAACATCACAAGACTAGCATAATTTAGCCACATCTCATTAAAGGGTCGTCCATTAGTCCCACCATTATGTGAATGCATGGGATAATTGTTTATTTTTGGCAATTTTATAGTCCATAAAAGTCAAAATTTTATCTTGGAATAATGACGAGGGCATTTTAAGGTATTTTTATTGGTTAAATCAATGTCATATGTGGTAGTGGTAGGGAACATAGGTTATGTGCAAAATAGGGAAATTTGAAATTTTTATGTCAAAAATTTCCCTATTTTAATTGTAGTTTTCCACAAACTTGGGTTTGATGCACTTGTAGAATAGCTCAACTAGTGCACGATGCACATGTGTGGTGTAGTGGCAAAACTTTGACATCTTGTAAACAACACTTGAATGTAGATGTTGAAATTGGAGTGCACTTCTAGAAACTATAGTAATACACATACACCAAGATTTCTTTAATGTCACTATCAATAGACACTAGTTTGGGTATGGTTGGGAAGAACAATAAAGTAAAAATAGAAGGAGCTCATGTCAGTAGCTATGTAGACTGTTTGTATGGAGCAAAGCCAAACATCATTTTTGACAAGAAGATCAAACTTTTGCATAAAAACTTTTGGGAGAAGTATGGCATTTTTAATGAAAAGATATTACCAAAGATATTGAAGATAGGGAAGGACATAGCAGAAGAGGAGGTGGTAACTTTGTTTGGCCATGATAGTCATAATGGCTACAAATATTGTCACAATGAAAATCAAGTTTTGATTGTTAAGGTATAAACTTTGTGCATGATCATGCACCAAAGGACACATGTGCCCAACATTCAAAGGATAAACAAAGTTGAAGCTCGAAGGATCATTTATGAAATCAAGACATGCAAGAAAGTGAATTGGTGTGTTTTTATTGAATGGTCAATATGTGACCAACTTTGTAAACTACAATCTTTAAAAATGACTTTGTGCGCCAAACTTGGGCATGTAATAAATCTAGCTAAATAGCTTAGTGGATTCAAGCATGGAGGAGGAGCAGGAAGAAGGTTCTATGCTAACTAACAGCATGCCCAAGGCACCAAGTAAACAACAAGTTCATGTTCTTAGGGAGTTTCAAGTCCAATGCATCAAAATGTGGTAAGAGTATATCTCCAATCTACATAATGACTTGCCAACATTAAAAAAACGTGTTTCTTCATTCCTAAAATTAGAAAATAAAATTTAAAATGAGTTTGAAAAGGTTGAAAGGCAAGTTGAGTATTGCCTCATGTTTATTGTAACATGAGTTTGACAAAGTTGTCTCGATTGCAATTGAAACTTGACACCCAAATTTTGAATGTTTATAATTTTTGTTCTTAAAATAGTTTTGTAGAATTGATAGGAGTGGCTCTTATTGAGCAAAAATTTGTGTAGAGGAAGCTTGATTCTCAATTGTGTTTAGTTGAAAGTTTTAGAGACTTGTTCCAAATAAGGGAGGATGAACACATTAAGTTACAAACCAAACATGTATCAACCAAAGATGCATGGGACAAGTTGAATCAATCAAGTTGGATACATGGAAATGATATAAGGCCGCACTTTGCCTTTAAGTTCAAATGATGATGAGTAGGAATTAATGCCCTTGAATTAGACCCCATCACCATCGTCTTTCTTGGGTTTGGAAGGTGAAATTGTCTTGACTACCCATGCCTTCTATCAATTTTGCTTTGCCCGTTTTGTCATAGATTATTTGAACCTGATTGGGATTGCAAGTTTTCTTCTTGCAAACATGTTTATTATTTTTAGTGTGCGAAAAGTCATTTTACTAGTTCCACTAAGTGTTTGCTTGTGTGTTGTGGGAAAGAAATGCATCCATATTAGTGGGTGCTTTTAGGAATTAAAACACCATCTCTTCCTAAGGATGTAATACAAGGAATAGATTGGACTATAATGGCTACTGTTTGCGGCAATTTTGATGGTGGGTTTAATTTGACATCTACACATTTCTTGAAATCATTTTCCATGTTATTGTTCAATTCTACATCAATTGTGTTTTAGGTTTTAAGGTTTATTGTGTCCAATTAAAGTTTAATGACATTCATAATGGTGTGAGTCTTGAACCAATCCATGGTTGCACAACAAATTTCCTAAATCCATTTGAAAGATTGTTACTTTAGACATTCAAAATTTATGGTTGTGGCTAGTAGAAGTCATGAATTTTCTTAATGGTCCATGTTGATGACAATCATTGTTATTTGATAGTCCTTGTTGAATCTCGCATGTTGTTGATAGTCATACTTCACTAAAACCTTAATGTAGTTCATGTACTTTTTATATTGGGTCTTGCATGTTGTTCATGGTCCATCCTCCTTATTATCTTCCATGTGTTTTCCATCTTTGAATCTTGTATGTTGTTGGTAGTGCTTTGAAAGTCCTAAAGTTCTTTATGTGATCTCCATCTTGAATCACATATTTTGCTCATAGTCACTAAAACTTTATTCTCCTCTATGTATTTTCCATCTTAATCCCATATCTCATTAATAGACACTACATGTCACTAATGTAGTTTATGTAATTTCTTGTTGAGTCCCAAATGCCTTTGAAAATCCTATTGTAGTCCATGTAAGTCCATATTGTGTCTCACATGTTGTTTACAATCACTAAAACCCTACTATCCTCCATCTAATCTCCATTTTGAATCATATATATTATTGACAATCACTGTAACCATGATGTCCTCCATTTGTTTTATGGATATTGAGTTATATATATCCCTAACAATCATTAAAACCTTATTCTCCTCCTTGTATTTTCCATCTTAAACCCCATATCTCATTGATAGTCACTACATAATAGATGTAAATTTCTTCCATTTCCCAATTAAATAAGGCTCACTTCAACTTCCTTCCTTGCAACTATGTATACAACATATACCTCTATCTTCTTTAGCTCATTTTTACATTGCCATGCAACCTTCACCAAACCCTCAAGGAATTCCAACTCCCCGAGTATCATAACAATCATGTCCATTAAAAAAGATAAATATTTTAAACTTCACAAAATGTGATAAAATTTTGGATTGCATAGGCATGCCAAAGCCTTGATTAACTCATTTGACAATGTCTTGAGGGTGTTCCTTAGATTCAACAATTTCCTCTATCAAAACATTTTCGTTAATGATGGGCAACCTTTTCTTGGGCACCTTGCCACCTCCAAAGATGTGGCATTCAAGGTCACAAATGCAATTTAGGTGTTCAACCATCATGGTTTCATCATTGACATGTTGCCATGGATACATTTGATACCACATTTTTCTCACTTATTATCCATGCTACACTTCCTACACTTGGATTGGGCATTACCATATTTTGGATAACTTTTGGTACCACGGTCCTCAACCTGGCATATGAAGCATCCCATATATGCATCTTCACCTTATGAAACGTCTTCATCCCATATGAAACATCCCATATGCATCTTCACCTTACAATGTAACAATACAACAACTTCGTATCTTGTTTTAGATGCTTTGAAGAAGTTGGTTAGAGTCAAATTTAATTTATTCACCCATAGTTTAGTTGTAGTTTCATGCACATCTTCAACTCCTTATTGTTCAACCTTTAATGGTTCAAATGAAGTCTATCCCATTTTGCTTAAAACTCTTCCAACTTCCTCGACAACTTTTACTACCTAATCAAGGTTAGTAAAACTCTTGTCAATACACAATAACTAAAAGAAAATGTGATTTTTTAGAAGGTCCAACTTGATTGAAATGTTCACATTGACCAAGGGGATTGTCATTTTGATTAAAGGCCTAGGGCATGAAATATATGAATTACTTTTGATTGAGACATTTGACTAAAATGACCTTTTTAACCATGTGACGAATCAAACATTTGGTCAAAAAGCTCAAAGGTCCATCAACATGACCAAGGCTTAATCAAATTGCCATACTCAATGGCCATGGTGATTTACAATTAATCAAATTGGCCATTTTGAATTAACATTTAGTCAAATCAACCATACTAATTTAGTTATTTAATCTACAAGTTTATTTTTCATAGGGTACATACCAAACCTAAGTTCATAGTTAGTAGGTCCGAGTTTAAGCATAGTACACTTAATAGTTACTTATAAAGTTTAATAAGCTACTTACATGCTAACTTTAGGCACATGTAGGTACTTAAATTTAGTACATTAATCAGTTAATATTTAATAATTGATAATTAATACTCGATAGTTTATGATTAATATTTTATGTAATTAATAAATCATCAAATAAAGGTCAATTAATAAAAAATATTTAATGTATCGATCAATTTGTTAATTGATTAATTATTATTATCGAATTATCAATTTAATCTGTTTTTGGCTAATACTCGATAGTAATTTATTAATTCATAAGAAATAAGAAATTAATAATCATTGATATTATTTATTCATTTCTAGTTTATTGATGCGCTCCCAAGTTCCTAATTAGACCCAAGATGGGTCTAAGTTACTCACACAACGAAATTGCGAGGAATTCGGGGCACGTTTCTAACTCTCAGCACTAGAAGGGGTAGAACGGCGTGTTGAAGCTCCGAGATGGCATTAGGAAGAGTGACAAGCTTTAGTTACTTACTCGAACTTGCATCAAACTAACCAACAAATTGATGAAATCACTTTCTGGAGCACTTTTAGTGTTAGGACAAGCCACGGGCAACTCTGGACTCACAAAATTCACCACAGCTCGAATTCGGGGGAAGCCACCACCTTCCCCATATAGTATATTTTGTGCCTCTCCGCGGCACCCACATCCGAATGGCTTTTTGTCTCAAGACTCCCAAGGAGGAGTCCTGAAATTGTCCTGGTTTAGATTCCCGGTACTTTGCGAAGTCACAACTCTTTGCTTAGACCTCCGATTGGGATGAGGTCTAAAGCAAACTTGTAGCTCTCCTCGAGAGCTTTTCAACGGTGTATTGCACTCCATCTGCACGCACCGAGGTTGTGTCAATTCCCAACTTTTAGTGGTTGGGAGTCAAACTGTCAATTTGATTCCCAACCTTTCTTTTTGCCATAACTTGTGTTGTAGATGCCCAAATGGCCCATACGAGGCCATTTTCGACATCTACACTTTGATAGCTTTCAATGATATAAAAAGCACCTCAATGCGAGGTGTTTTGACCCCTGCAATCGAACTCTAAAATTTTGGGAGTCCCAATTTTGGGAGTGTGAGTTTCATTCTCACACTCTCTCAAAATAGGGTTGCGACATTTATAGTAATTCATTAATAATTTTTAATTATTTTTATTAATTACTTATAGGTAGCTTATCCTACTAACTAGGTTAGTAACCTAGGCCACCTAGGCTTAGTTATTAAGTAGATTACCTAACTTAAGCCATTTAGGCCTATTAAGTATATAGCTTAGCTTAGGTCACATAGGCTTACAAAGTAGGTAGCTTAACTTAGACCACTTAGGCCTACTAAGTAAATAACTTAACTTAAACTACCTAGCTTACGTAGTTTAACTTAAGCTATCTAGGCCTACTAGGTGTGTCGTTAACCTAGGCTATGCCACCTAGGCCTATTGAGTAGGTAGCCTAAGCCTAGACCTACATAATTGGCTAGGCTACTTACTTAGTATGCCTAGGCTAAGTTTATTAATAGGTTAGTAGGTACCTACATAACTTACTAAATAACATAGGCATAGATAGCTTACTATGTAGGTATAAACATAGACATAATAAGTACCTATAAGGCCTAGTAAACTATAACCTACATGTTACCTAAGTACATGCATTTATTAATAAATACCTCCTACCTATTTAAGCTACCCTACCTATAACTATTTATTTATATAAGTAATGTAAAAAAATTCAAGTTCATTCAGTACAATATGTATGTTGAAAAAAATTCACAAAGTTGATTACGATATGTTGTCCAAAAAAATCACCTTATGGAGTGGTGGTGCAATGATTGAGGATTTGACTCCTCAATGTGGAGGTGAGGAGTTCAAGTCCCCACACTTGCAACCTAGGTTATTTTGGCTATTTAGGTGACCCATTAAGTAGCCTAGGTTACAAAAACTACTAAACCACCTAGGCCTAGGGTGCTTGGCCTAGGCTAAGTGGCTTGGTTTAGCCTAGGTGGTTAAATTAGGTGGTTTAATCTAGGCCCAAAACATAGGGTTGGTAGCTAAATAAATAAATATTTTTGGGCATTAATTATTAGGTTTATTAATTAGGTAGGTAGGGCGATTAATTAATATTTTCGTTTTCATTTTAAATAAAATAATTTAAATAAATTTTTTTTTTGGTTATTGCCCAAATTATATTATTGTCATGGTGGTTTACTAAAAAACAACCCTATTAAAAAAACCAACCAAAAAGACCTAGTCAAAACGGCCGGGTCCAAATTGACTTATCCAAAATGGCATTTTGGTCAAGTTGGAAATGGGGGCAAAAAAACCATATGGGGGTTTTTTTAAAAAACTAAAATTCCTGATAAAAAAATTCATGATTTCTTCTAGTGAATTTTTAAATTTTCGAGTGTAAATCTAAGATGAACCTATGTTTGTGCTATATATCCCACAATGCACCCCTTGTGGGAATACTTTTTTCAAGTCAATTTAAATAGACGGCAACATCTTGCCATGGTACTTGGCAAATTACCTTTAATTTCATCCAAACTTCATTGTTGTTGACTCAATGAAACCAATAACCATCATAGAGTATCCAATTATAAGGATTAGGGTTCCTACACTTTAACCATTTTTTGGCCTTGACTTTTAGATTCAATTTGACGACTTAAAAAAACATATTAGCATTTGGATCATAGATGTTTGCCAGTAGTTCAAAGTTTTGACATCATTTGTTCACATTTTCATGTTTTTGCCAAATGAAAGTTAATCAAGCCCTTGCGGACCCACCATGTTTTTTATAGAAAGGTTTTACGTTTTTAACAATAATTCATAATCCTCCAACAATTCTTCCAACTACCCCCTATTTGGCTTTAAATTGTACCTTGCAAATCTTGTCCCACAAGCTTCCATTCTAAAGTAACATTAAGGTGTTTGGTAAAATGTAGATAACATATAAGCTTGGACACCATTCCTACTTGCTTATGTGATCACTTATGCAAAACTTTGCCTTTAATTATGGTGTATAAAATTTCACACCTTCATTAAGTATATCAATTTCAACTAGCATCCACAAGTCACCAACTCTTAGCACCAAATCTTGTTGCTTTTGGACTGTTAAGTCAAGTACTCAACATGCTATGACCAACTTGAGTAGAAATAATATCACACTTTATTGTAATGAGTTAGGTTGACTTCAATCTATCATTCCCCATCTTAATCCAAACTATTATTTTGGAAAAGAATCAAAAATGCACAAGGCTTACAACAATGTTGGGTGTGTGCAAATTAAAGTGGCCCACCTTAAAACATTTTAACACATCACCCAAAGTTCATTTTGTTTTTTTAAAGCCTTACAAAGACTAAATAGTTCAACAACAACAATCAATTAATTCAAATCATTTTTTTTTCAATTTGTTTTAAACCCCACCTCATGTAGATAATTGTTTTGTATATGTGTGCAAACATTCAATATAAAATGAATATGTTCCATAATGTTATGGACTTTTGAAAAGACCTTTATTTCAAAATCTTTAAAATTTGATTTGTTGATACGTTATTTCATTAAAATTGAATCATAATATCAATCATTGAACAATTTTGAAATCCATATATGAAACTTGTTGACTTAAATGAAAGTCCATGAATTTCATGAAAAAAGTTCATGGAATTATTAATTTTGTTAATCGGGCATAGTAACCAATTTAATCACACACATATTCAAGTTAACAATATAAATTCAAGTCCCTATTAAAAAATAAACATGTAAAACACAGATTAGTCATCACATTTGTACACATATCGCAAAAATTTCCATTGTGACATCAAAAGCGGGTTGCTTCAACTTGCACACACCCTGTTTTGATTTCACTTCATTAGGATCGAAACCAATGATATTTAAAACACTAAAACCAATAATGAATAATATTAGGCATCCTAGGCTTGATTCATTCTCAAAATCATGTTCATAAAATGTTGAGGTTCTTGCCTTTGAATCCATATTGTATTGATCTCACGTTCTTTCTAAAATGCTCTCCACACAAACACTTATGTTGACTAGACCATAACACCAAAAATTGGGTGTTAGTCATTCTTTCACATATTCATGTTTGTGAACTCCAAGGATTATAGTTCTTAAACATACAACTCAATCACAAAACATCATCAATGAAATTTTGTGTACAACCAACATCACACCTATGTGATTTCTTACAACTTTGATTTAAATGATACCTTGTAGATGACAAGTTGAGCAATGGAGTTTTAAAGGTGATGTGATTTCTAGGATCTACCATTTAGCATGTTTTCATTCTTAATTTTAGCACCTATGTCATATGGAATTCATGTGCAATAATTCCTTGTCAATAATTAACTTTAGTAGTCATTTTGAGGCCTTATATTAGTCCATAGACACATTTCAAGAAATTTTCTCACTACACAAGTGGCAAACTCCTCCATATTCACATCTACTATAATAACTCCCAAACACTTCTATTGAAACCTATTAACACCAAACCCCATGACATTTCTTTATTGGCAAGTCCAACTATTTGGCATGATGTACCACCATTTAAAGGACAACATGCAAAAATATTTTTTTGATAGGACTTTCACACATTGTAATTCATAAGCTCAATTTTTTTCTTCATTTCCCCTTGCAAAAATTATCCTTTTATGTTTTCACATGGTAATGTTTTCTTGGAGAATGTTTTTGAGTTTAAACCATGTTAACATTAAGGAGTTTCACAATGTTTAAATTACAGATTATGATAGAAAATAACCCAAGAAATATAATAGAAAATAAAATATTTTTTTTCTATGTATATCATGGTGGATTGGAATATATTTGTACAAAATAATATTTGTAATTGTGTAGAAAAAATGTAATATATTGCAAAAAAATTGAAACAATTAAAAACCTTTATGAAAAAAATAATATTTATTTCACATGTGATTGCACATATTTTGAACCATGTTTGTGAACTATGTGAAAAGTTTGATTATTTTCATTTCACAAATGGGATTTTTCCAAACCTTAACCATAAGTACGTGATAAATTGAAATTTTAACAAATAATCATTTTGAAATGGAAGATGACAAGCATTGTGAGTTGGGCCAATGCTTAAAATTCATTTCAAACACTTATTTGAATGATTAATCAAACCAAATACCTAATGTATTTTAAATTTTGAAACGAGTTCTGTTATATTGTGTACACCATGAATATATCCATGGTTTTTTGAATTTTATTTATTTATTTATTCAAATAATATAAATAACATTAACTCTGTGAAATCTAAAATTAAAACCCAAAATTAAATGCACCATGTTTTGAGAGGTATATACAATAATATCGTACCCAAAAAAACTTGAAAGGTCACCATAGGGTGCTTCACCTTCATGCTCTTTTCTTTATGCAAAATTAAAAACATCATACCTCCTTCCTCTAATAAATTAATCACCAATCCAATAAAATAACTTCATTGCTAGCAGAATTTTTTAAAGGGATGCACTAAATAAAAAATTTCCAAGGATATTTATTGATTGCCACCAATTAAACTCAATCTTACTACACACCACCATGCAAGATTTGAACAAGCAACTCTATGTAATTAAGGCATGCTTTAGGATGGTACATCAGTTGTCAATAACCAATAGAATGTGTCCACTTGCTCATCACGTGATGCATTACAAGAAAAGAGCCTTCTGATAGTTATAGTGGAACATGGGAGGACTAACAACAATCGAGGTGCTTGAAAACTATCACAAAAGGTTGCTTTTGTTTATTGCGTGTAGGTGCCCATTAGATGTGCATCTTTGATTATTCATTTCTCCTTCATCCAAAGTCTAATTGGAACAATGTTTTTCACTAACTTCATATGGATGTTGTTTTTCTACCTTAGAATTTTGGCCATGAATAAAACATGGTAACTTGGTTTGGTCAAATTCTTCAAAAATGTGAAAATTTGAAAGTTGCCCATAACTAATATACTTGGACTTTCAACGGACTTGGGATTTTCCATTTCTCAACCAAATTTCTTTAAAAATAAAATCAAAAGATTGAACTTGAAGTCTCCTACTATTCTATCAAGTCAAAATTTTGAAATTAAGTGGTTGTAGCTACCTCTTCCCACTTGAGATTCTTTTGGTCAAATGTTAATTAAGAGTTAAGCCTTTTAGGAATTCCTTTCCAAAATGGAACATTTAGTGTCCCAAAAGTTCAAAGCACATAACTTTGAAAAAAAACTTTGGATTGAGACATGTAGGAACTACTATCTTATAGCCCTCACATAATGTTAAGTCAATTCCAACATGTCTTTCCCTTTCATTCAATCAAATGTTTTCTAAATGTTTGGAACTCTTTGAGAACCCCATGATCCAAAATAAGGAATGTGTTTTGGGAACATTGAAAATCCTTGACTCTTACATTTTCTCCTTTGTTTAGGTTATTTTTGGCTCCCTTGGTCCTTCACTAAGTTGTAAACTTGCTCTCATCTTGGTTTTCTTTACTTCAATGTTTTTTTTTACCTTCGTCCTTGTAAACTTGCTTTCATCTTGGTCACTTTACTCCACTTTTGTTTATTTGTGGGAGTTCTTTGCTCCCTTTGTCTTTTGTCAAGTTGTGAATTTGATTTGATTTTAGCTCCTTCACTTTTAAGTCTTATCTTGAGCCTAATGTTAGGTTCATGAAATGAAGTAAAGTATATATAGGAAATTTAAAACAAAAATTAAAATTAGGTCATATTTCAAACTTGTTTTCACCAAATTTAGGGCAATGACTTGCCATGTGTGCAAATTCTTGAAGAAGGGGAAGCATATGAAATATTAGGTCATATTTCAAACTTGGGTTGGTCAAATTCAGGGTAATGGGTTGTAGAACATATGTTTAAACTTTAATCCAAGTTCATGTTACCTGTAGATATAGCTAACAAAATTTTATGTTTGAATGTATGTAATTTGGGCATCCCCATTGGCACCCTTCACAATATTTTTTTGATGAAGAACAATGAAGGTTATGTTGTTTGAGATAATAAATTGCCTTGAGCCAGTTTATGTGCATTGGATGTTGTGCTTTCAAAACCCCTCACACAATTGAAGAAGTGATCTCAATTGGTTGGATAGAGTGATTGGCCCAAACAATTTTATTTAAATAATCAATCTTTCACTTTTTATTCTCCCAATTTTCATGCTTATGGGTCCCTTGAGAAATAGGTAGGAAGCCATCTTGCATGTGAGAAAATAGTGTTGGAGGCCTAGAAAGGGGTGAAGGTGCTCTTGCCATTGCAATGCAAAAATGGTGTTAGTCAAACTATTTACAATTCCAAATTGGAGAGGAGTCTTGGAAATGCAAAACTTGTATGAGAGGAGGCCCTATCAATTTGAAATGTTTATTTCGTGTGATCGAAGGAGGTTCAACATGGGGTGGCTGGTCCCCCAACCTTTGCTTAAAAAGGACCAAATGTTTTTTGTTTGAAAATGTTCCAACCTTGGAGGACACTAGTTATACCCGAATGAGCAATTCCCCAAAAAAGTGTAAATAAGAATACCATAGTATTTTGGCAGTTTTGACACATGTTTGTGGATAATAATTAATCAATTTTGAAATTTTCATTTGGACAAATAAAGTATTCTTGAAGATTCAATATTTTGCTTCACAAAATTTTCTTATTCGGACAAAAAAGAAAAAAAATTGAAAATTTCAACATTTCTGAAAATAATATAATTATTCTCAAAGCTGCCAAGGTAGTAGTAGGGTATCCGAATTGCCATGCTACTCAAAGGTAGGTGCTGGTTCGTGCTCACTGCTGGTTCAACCAAAGGCACTTAACTCATGTGTCAACCATCACTCTGGCAAGCTTAATTAAACGAAGCACACAGCAAAGGGGAAAAGGAAGAACAAAGAGAGAGAGTACCCAAGTCCCAGCCAGAAGTGGGTCACAAATGGGCCAAGGAACAAATTATGTTCCAAAGCCCCCACCAGTAGCAAGAAGCATATCAGAAAAGGAGAGGGAACACTGAAAGAGCAATACACTCACAAGAGCCCTCTCACCTGCAATGTCAAAATAGAAGCTGCTTGCACTCTTTGCAAGGCTACCAGTCAGACTTCTTTACTTAGGTCCATGTTTCCACCAAGTGGCCATAGTGAACCAGCACCAACTAGCACACCATCCACTGGATGCCTGTTATTACTCAGTTGTGGATGAACCTCAACCCAGTTAATATTTGGTTCACCTTGGTAACCAATTCTGTAGGAAATAGGTCTCATACATGGGTAGATAGGTATAAAAAAATAGGCACCTATTAGGTAAGTAGATGGTTTATAACATAGATAAGGGCTGTTTTTACTACTTATCTACTAACAACTTGCTTGTGGGTTGTTAGGAGATGGGGTTAAAAAGAAGAAGAAACTGAGCTAACCACCATAGTTATCTAGTGAACTGGAACCCAACAGAGAATTGTTTTCTGACCACTTACCATTCATCCTTGGGGGTGGTGCGCTGGTGGGTGCTGGTACATTGTGGCCCCATACACCCACCCACTATGCAACTGCAATTCATTTGGTCAAAGTTTTGGTGCAGGGTTTTACGTTCACCTGACTATTTCTCAACCCACTTTGAAGGAACCCACACCTGGCAGTTTCAATTGAAGAGAGTTAATGCGGATTGGGACCATGTCAGAATATCTTTGCATTTGTACAACCAGTTTTTGCCCTAAGGTGACTGGCATTTGTGAGTGTGGCGGGTGTCTTCCTTCCGATCTGGCTGATATCTTCAGAACCCACTGAAACCTCAAAAATTAGGGTTAGGTTTTGTATTCAACTTTTTTCTAAGTTAGAATAGTTAGGGTTTTTTCTTCCCCCCCTTCTTTTGAAGCAAGTGAGTGGGTTTCAGAACTTTTTCCATCAAACCCACCCCCCCCAACTATTTGGATGGGACTCGCTGCCCTTTTTGTTACTGGCGAAATTTTGCCAAAAAGAGAAATTAAAAATTAAAAAATTGATGAAGAAGTGGTTTTTGAAGTTTTCAATGGTCAGAAGTGAGGAACTTTTATAAAAAAATTTGCCAGATTCATATATTTGGTTTTCATTGTGTAGTCAAAAATATAGAATAATGATGATGTTTAAAGATTTGTACATTATTTCTGGCTTATAGCCAGATTTGGCTAAATCTTCCTAGTTATGTATGATTGTCATTTCTTCTACATCTTCCTATGGATGATAGTCACTTTGGCTACAAAAAAAAAAGTCTGAAAAACAACCCTGGTGGGAAAGAGTACAAATAGTAGCCTGGTGAAATGGGCACTCAGGAAATGGTGCCTGAACACCTGACGATACCATAGGAATAGAATCAATTGGCTATCTCTTAACAAAAAGCTTCATATGCAATTTTGAAATTCATGTGGGACTCGGACGACTCCGTGTAGGGTAACGGCTGCCGAGGGCCCCATTAGTTTGGGAATACCCTAGTTTGAGGGTGTTGAATGTCATAAATCGCACCATGTTTTTTATTTTTATTTTAAAAGTATCGTGATACTTGGCAAGTACCTAGGTACTCGTCAATTATGATCGAGATAAAAAAGTTATGCATGCATTTTGAAAAGTGAAATGCCTGATGGCTCTACAAGGAAAATGCCCAATGACACATTATTGCATATACGGTGCCCTCGGTTTGTATTGTCACAAAAAGTAGAGTGTTTTCCATTTAGGGTAAAGACCTATGGTGGAGGCATTCACAAGTTGGGGAGCCCTCGAATGAGGTTTTAGCCAAGGGCAAACATTGAAGGCCTAGATAATGTTTATTATTTTAGCCAAGTTTGACCATGTGTGGGCATTACCAATGTTATATAGCATGAGGTGAACCTTTACCATAAGTCTAAACATATGTAGATCACCAGGCAATAGGAGTATAGGAGGGGTCTTATGCCTACTATTGAGAAGGACCTTAAGGCTATAAGTAGGTGTGATAATAATAGTGGTCGGTGCATTTAACTTCAAAAGTAAACATACTATTTGAATGTACAAGTTGAACCATGGCCCAACAACATGGGATAAAAAATGAGGTGACATTGGGAACATCTTTGAGAACACTTTGGGAACTTGAGAAATATTTGGGGACCCTAATGAGAATATCTTGAGAACTTGATGGGAACACATTGGGAAGAGATCAGGAATATATCTCTCCTCCCCCCCCTCTCTCCCCCATGGCTGTCTCCCCTGGAAACTAGGCCTCCCTGAGCCTTCTCATTGGTTGCATGAAATTTCTATTTACAAAATGGTTGGTCACCATTTTCAACCTGGATTAATACCCCCACAATAAACTAGAGGTACTTATTATGGGCAGTGATTTTTCTTTGTGGTTAATTTTCATTGTTGAGTAAAAACATTTGTTTGAGAAAAAATTGTTTTATTCAAGCCAAAAAATATGCAGTGACCACTTATGGAGCTCTTTATGTTAAGGAACATGTCCCAGGGGGTCCCAATATTCTGTCCTAATTCGTTCTCCAGTAACTTAAAGGACCTTACCTAGTGATTCAACAGGTATTTAGGTCCTATCGAATGGCAGAATCAACCAGGGCCGATTATGCTATTTCCTACCTACCTACTTACTTTAGTTGACAACCTACCTATGGACCTTAATAGTACTAAGGAAGATGCCCAATAGGTACATTCTCTAGAACCTACCTAAGGACCTTAATAGTAGTAAGGAACATGCCCACTAGGGGCATTCTCTAGAACCTACCTATGGACCTAAATAGCACTAATGAACATGCCCAGTGGGGGCGCATTCTCTAGAACCTATCTATGGAGCTTAATAGAACTAATGAACATGCTCACTAGAGGCATTCTCTAGAACAACATTGGGTATTTCCTTCCACACCACAGTTATGAGATTTATGGGCCACAAAGAGCCAAGCCAAAAAAGCATTCTGATGGTTGAGAAACATTCAGTTTTTGCACACTCAGCCCACTTTTTGAGTGAGTACATTGGGGGCACCACCCCTGAGCTAAGCAAAAAGAGTAAGTAGCTAAGCTCATGTAGGTAATGAATGGAGCTAGTGAATCGAACCCCCCACCTCCTCCCCAAAAGTATGTGAACACAGCCAGCAGGTTAAAAAGGAAGAGATCAACGTCCTTAAGAACGAAAGTAATAAAAAGTTGTCAACCTGATTCTCTAGGACCCTTCAGATGAAACAGGCTTCTTTTGCTACATGTGTAAAAATTAAGCTTTTTTTTTCTTCCAATAACCAACTGAAGTAGTACATAGGCAGATGCTACTGCTAGGGTACGTAATAAAATCTTAGAAAATATCCGGGTCTCAAAAGAGTAACAAGAGTGAAATACACACAAAGGTCCAACCCATTCAAAAATATGATCGAAACGGTTCCATCACATTAGTATCATCATCGTCTCGTCAGTTTTAGGACACAAGCTTTTGACTTGTGTGTGACATGAAAAACAAAGCAAAAAAACCAACAATTTCCACAACTCCCGCCTACCTTTGTGCACACACTTGGCTCACATATATATTGCCACATGGCCAATGCAAATTGGAAAATTGGGCACTAACTTGTGAAGTTTTTGGCCACGCGTACAATTGTGCAGTAAGTATTATCATAAGTTTTGCACTAATAGAGAGAGATTCAAGCAAAATTTGATGAAAACGCACCACCGCCTTGCCCCATGTTCGGGCCCACTTTCACCCCTCCCTCGTGAATTCCATGAAATAAAGTTTGTTTTTTCGGTTTCTTTTCATAGGATCCATCTAATCAGTCAATGATTCTCTGTCTCGTTGTCTCTTTTTCCCTTCTTAGACTTTGGCTTTTTGGATTGGAACAGTTGGAACGGAAACTCTCGTATTTGACTGGATGGTTATGATATTTTTGGTGTTGAATGGGATGATTTGTGGCCCCCCCTCGGAATTCAACAGTTAACATGCTTCATACTGTTGTGATACGTGCACCTACGATGTGTAAAAAGGGAGTTTGCTTTTGTTTTTCAAACCCAACAAGTAACTTTGGGCCGTCCCCTGCCCCCCATCCCCCTTCCCCTCCCCCCCTCCCACCCCCCCAAATGGCATGACGGCTTAGCCCTCACTACTTACTTGTCTCTAGTGCGTTGGAAGAATGAATGGAATGAATGCACAAAGAAAAAGAGAGAGAAAAAAACAACAAAAGAGCACGCTTCAATGGCCTCAATTAACTTTTACAAACTGCCGGACTCATAGGCTTTGCACATGCGTTTAGGCCATACTTGATGACCCACAAGCGGTGAATCCCAATTTGTTGTGGGAAAAGGTCTGCATGTGATCTGGCAGCAACGTAGATAGGATTTGCTTTAGTTGTGGGCTTGTGTGGCATCAGATGGATGGCTTTGTGCCACTTGGCACAATCAAACGATTGGCATGTGGTCAATCAAGCCAACAAAAAAAAACACAAGCCCATTGATTATGGAGCACTTTCTTTTTACACACATTATTTAAATTTTTTTATTAAATTATTTGCTGGTAGTAGCATGAGATATAAGTGAAATAAGGAATTCTTAAAGGAAAGAAAATCAAATCAAATCTATATTGTCCCACTACAAGGTCAATTTTGCACAAAAGGAGAACATACTAAAAGCACAAAAATGCTGAATTAATTCACCATTGGCACGCAACATGTGACAAATTGAATACCTAGTTTGAGGGGTGCACTGGGGCGCATGCTGGTCAGCTGTGCATAAATCACACAAACGGTGGGCGGGCGGTTCTATGAAACACAAAACTGAGAGGGCAAAATCTAACAAAATTAAAATTTCCATTTGGCTAGGGTGGATTCATGAAAATTATACATCCAATAAAAACTATACTTAATCTAACCTTGCCTTTGGGGCTCTTTTATTCATTCCAAACTTTCTTGTGCCTCTTAAGTGTTGGGTATCCACAAAACAAGTGAATTTCATTGAAATAGGTTTCAATATTTGTCGAATGGCTACAATTTATAACAATAGCGGTGACAACAATGAAAGCAATTTAAAAACTCAAGATGAAGCTCTTTTTATCATCAACATTCCGAGAACAAAGAGATTCGAATCGCTTTTTAATGATAATACTTTATTTTTAAAAATAACATTGCCACAAATGAAAGACTTCATTGTAATTTTAGTGTTTTGATCTCACCATGGGCTCACTCCCCCTTTTACGATAAAATTGTGACTCTTGCTGTTGAGTCCTTTCTTTCTGTTGAGAATAATAGCATTCAACTAAAGTGAACATATGTGGCAAACCCCACCGGGCCATGGGTGAACCAGCACCTAGACTCATAGACTCATACCATGATAAACACTCCAAATTTTTGCCTTGGTTTGTAACATTTATAAGACTCCAGTCCTTAGACTAAATCAGGGTCTCAGCCTCTCCTTGTCCCAACCTCTAATTCTGTTTCATGAACGACCTACTAGTAAGCACGAAGTATCACCCTGGGCTCTCATTGGCCCAATGATTCCATAATCCTTTGATGTTTCAATGAAAATCTCATAACCATGATCTCCATGGATGAAAAGAGAGCTCACACAGGATGGTTGTGTTCAGTAAGCGACAAGAGTGTGCAAGTTACCATGAATAGGCTTGACATTCATGCATCTCTAGTAGTGTTCATGGTAACCTATGCGTTGAGTGCTGAGACGTTTCATGGTAACATCTGCACGCACTCTTGCTGGTTACCATGCATAACCAGGAATAACCTCAACACTTGTCTGTAAGTTATTGCAAATATTAGATACACATGAGCCACCCAGACTATTCACAATAATAGTCCATAAGCGGCGCTTTGCAAGATGGAAGATCAAAAGTGAATATGAAGCTGTCTCACTTGGAAGTACTTATATATCGGTTCATCATTTTTCCAACCTTCACTTAGTGGAAGACTCCAAGTAACACATGCTAGAAATATTCCACAGACCAGGGGCCCCAAACGTACCTGATGACACTATTGTGTCCAATTTAGATTATGTCAGGGTTTCATATTCTAGACAATAGTTTGACAACATCAAATAAACCAAACCGTAGTGGTTCGCATCTGTTCACACAGAGAGAACCCTGCATGCATTCTTCATTGTGAAAATATGGACTTTTTGTGTGTGAGAAAAGTCCTTTCACACCGCCCCTTTCCCCCCCCCACCCCCACTTCAAGTACTTCTTCATAATTCTGCTGGGCAAGGTGGCCGATGCACAGCAGGTACATTCTGGTGGAATCATATCCATGCACAGAAAAAAGTAGTTCCCAACTTTTCCGAATGTGCAGCAGGTTGATGCAATGTGAGGACATATGTGATTTCTCACACCCTATTTTTCAAAAGGCAATTTTGCCTACTTACTAGTAACAACTTGCCCTGATCGTTAAATAAGCCATGGGTCTTAAATGAAGGGAATACAAATGTATTGTTGCAAATTTTTTTTCATTGTCTGTACTTTAGCTTGATTCATAATTTCCTTTAAAAATGAAGAAGGATGATGCCTAGACACATTTGGAACTGTGAGTTATGCACATTTTTTGGTGTTTATGGGAGATTGATTAAGAAGCATAAACAATGTCCATTACACACTCAAAATGTGCATAATTAATGCATGGGCCCAAATGTGTTTAGGCAGCAACAATATGCATGTGTAGTGAATCATGAATATTATTATGCCTGCTTTCTTGTCACTTCTTCCTTTGAACCAACACCCCTAGTGGCCCCATGGATGAGGGTAAAAATTTCAAATAAACAAATTGGGTTGTTTTTAAATATAATATTTTATGTATTTAGTTAATTCTGGACTTTTAACATTCTTGACTTAATAATTAATTATTTTTTAAATGAAGATTTTTTTAAAATTTAGGGATCACCAACTAATGTAACAATAAATAACAATTATAACGTTTTCTCATTAGATGATTAAACAAATAAATGTTAAGAATGTTTTGCCTCAACCTAATCCCAACCAACAAGTTAAAAATTTGTTTGAAATTAACAGTTTAATTTAGAATCAATTAAATACTTGACATCCTTATACTAAATCAAGGTAATGAGTCTACATTTGACATTTCTCTCTTGCTCAAGAAGGTGAACATACTAGTAGTGTAGATGTTGGTTCACCTTGAGCTCTTCCTTTCACAAAAATGAGGGCTAAGATAGAGATACCAATAATCAATATATATTAGGAAAGACATTTTTTCATTCAATAAATTCTCCTTGAAAAACAAGAGGTTTAAAAACTCCATCCAATTGGAATCATATTTAATGGACATTTTTACAATTACTCATGAACTTTTGAAAGGATAACCCAATTTTTTCATTAGGTTAATACAATGAAAGGTGACTCAACAACCTTCAACTCAAGGTTCTTAATATTGTTAAGTCATGTACCTAATATCAAAGCCACATGTGCCAAAAATGATCAAATAATTGTTTTTCACTTAAATGAGGAGCATGAATTGTGCCAAAATTGAAAAGTAAATATTGAAATAAAGGAAAAACAATTTACAATGTGATGGGGATTCTTGCCATAAGTAGGTAGGGGGATGTACATATTGCACATTACAATAATGTAGCCCAATATTTTGGCAATGTTAATGCTTCTTTATCCTTGGTTTGATAGCATTATCCACGTCTATCCATTGTACCCATTATTACTTGCCCATCCTTATCTTGCTCTCTTTGTGCCACCTCCAGTTTGCTCATCCTAAACCTAACTACCATAGCCTCAATGGATGAAGGACTTTAGCCTCCAAATTATTTTTGAGCATCATACTTAAAACCCATTTGAAAAGAAAAAAAAACACCACGTTTGGGACTCTGATTTTAGCATATTTTAAACTAGTTTTCTAAATATTTAGACATGTTTTAAAAATCTATTTTCATTTAATGTTATATTCTTGTTGGGATGTTAGCAACATTAGAAATTTGAAAAAAAAAAATTAAAAAAAAAACACTACAAACTACACTGATTCAGCAGCAAGGTGCATATTAATTAATTATTTTTTTGTCTGTTATGTTCAGCAGTACAAATAACAAATATAATTTATAATTCAAAAATTATACTAAATAATGAAGTTATTGTGCTCGAGAGCTTCATTCAGATTTTTTGCATGGCAGGCCAGGCAGACAATTTTATTTATTTATATATTTTTTTGGGGCAATTCCAAAAGATAATTAATTAGTGCCTAACCAGCCTAAACACTATGGTAGATACCACGACGATGAACGGGTATTAATTTTTTTAGTAGTATGCGGCGGGCACCTTACCTTTACCCTTATTAATATTTCTGCCGCTCGGAGGAGAGGCACCTTACATGGGTGCGGAAAACCTTAAGCATAAGGTGCCTCCTCCTGTCTTTCTCATACGGAATCAGATCTGTTACATTGTTACCAGATTTTTATGCGGAATAAGGACCCCAAAATCGGGCAGCTCTGAGGGAATTGGGTCCCAATGCTCAGCTGCCACCTCAAGCCGGGCAGTCATTCCCAGAAATGACCCTCTTTGAGGTTCTTATCCTACACCTATGAGCTCCATTGGTGTCACTTGTGATCTGTCAATTGGCTCTGGCCCAAGGAAAAAGAGAGTAGAGGATTTTTTTAAGGTAAAATTTTGGCTTGAACTTGGACCCATGTGTAGGCGACAACTCGAAACCTAGCTGCTGCTGCACTTTGTAGACTCCATTTTTTTTAATAATCAATTTCATCTTGCACTCAAATATGACCTAAACCATCTTACACCATTTCATCACTCCTCTTCAGTAGGTTGTTCTTTTTTGTTAAAATAGTTTATTTAAAAATTAAATATTTTTTAAATTAAAAAAAATTAGGGTTTGTAAAATTTGGTGATTTTTTTTTAATTAGAAAAATTAGTCTAGTCTACAGTTGGGAAAAAAAAATCCCAGATCTCTTTGTCAAAAAATTACCAAATTTCATCAGAAAAGAAAACCATGACGTCTGGTGATTTTGGTTGAATTATGTGCCAAACACTAAACACGAGCAACGAATTAAATGGCCAAAAGCCATGATATGAGCCCATCACCTGCTTATTATATTTAAATGAAGACAGCTACTGGGGTTTTTGTTTTTTTTCTTTTTTTGGTGGAATTTTTGCCAGATTTTGATCTAGTTAGTAAGAAATATAGAAAGAGGCCCGAAAATTTCTATTTAAAAAAGAGTTTTGAGCAACTAGTTAAATTTAGGGGGGCGTAACCCAAAATTGAGTGGAGACTTGGGAGGATAAAAAAAACTGTCACCTCAATGTTGTGTCGGAAACCCAACCCAATCAAGGGTATTTATTTTCTATTATTAACTTGGTGAGCGGGCGGGTGGGTGGGTGGGTGGGTGCGTGGGTGGGGGCGGGGGGGGGTTCCCAAAATTGAGTGCAGACTCGGGAGAATTGGAAAAACACAGCCACAGTGATGTTGGGAAAGAAGAAGATAAAATAAATTTAATAATAAAATTCAGAACTAAAATTCAGATTAAATTAAATATTCCCACTTCAATGTTGGGTCTGGGGTCTGAAACCCAAGCAAAAGGGTATTTTATTTTCACCTCTACCATGGTAGGTAGTACCTTGGCACCTTTTGATACTAATTATGTTATTTTGTGTGGAAAATGTTGAAAATTTCACCCCAGAAAAAAAAAATATATATATTGGAAACAACAACATATTCATTTTGTGAAGGAAAGAAAAATAGGAAATATTCTATTTGACAATGATGAAACCTTCAGATTTTTTTAATTAATTAATTAATTTATTTATTTATTCTACCAACATATATGCATGTGTTGAAAGAAAATGCCCTTGTACTTCTACTTATATAGTATTATTGGTTAACTAAGGGTCCACTCCTATTTGATTTTCAACCTCTACTGTAGTAACCCTAGCAAAGCTTTGACACTAATTATATTTTGGCTTGTAAAAATGTTGAAAGTTTCCCCAGGAAAAAAGAAGAAGAAGAAGAAAAGAAAAAACACTTTTTTTCAAAGAAACAAAATTTTATGAAGGAAGGAAAAAGGGGAGGATTTTTTCTGGTAAGAATCAAAGAATATTTTATTGTTAAAAAATGATGGGAACAACTTCAAGTGTTTTCTTTTTGCATTGTGATGACCCAAATAAAAATTGAAAATTTTCCTTTTAGTGTAAATTCCCCCAAAAAAAAAGCTAAAAAGTGAGGGAAAAAAAAAACCTAGGATGGAACCTTTTTAAAAAATTAACTATAATAATACTATTGGTAGCCTGACAGTACTTAGTGATGAAGTAAGTAAAAGAAAGAGTCCACTCCTAGTTATTTAGTTTGTAGCTAGGGAAGTCCAATTATCCACACCACCAAAGAAGAAGGGAGAAGAGGGGGGGGTGATGGCGTGGTTGAG
>Ga0116227_10006588_pt1 | contig 23410 bp, 16 predicted proteins | sample S1TSphgellanicum_FD_89693 | JGI IMG/M metagenome (GOLD analysis project Ga0116227, IMG submission 89693) | Host-associated microbial communities from peat moss isolated from Minnesota, USA - S1T2_Fb - Sphagnum magellanicum MG | ecosystem: Host-associated > Plants > Peat moss > Unclassified...
CTCTGCTTCTTTTTTTTTTGCTGCTTCCTCTGCTTCTTTTTTTTTTTTTTTTTTTTCTGCTTTTTTTTTTTTTTTTTTTTTTTTTGTTTTTTTTTTTTTTTTTTTTTTTTTTTTTTTTTTTTCCTCGTCAAATTTTAATTCATGAATCTCATAAAATAGAACGGGCAGAGCACCAAAACAAAATCCTTTACTTTTGTTCAGTTTCACGTAAGCACAAAAGAAAAATCCCACCACCCAGTATTCTTTTTGGGGAACATTAGAGCTACACTATGGGATTTTTAAAAAAAAATTTAAAAAAAAAATAATGAAAAATTAGCGAATTTTCTCTTAAAAAAAACTTAGTCGAATTTACAGTAGTAGAACGAAATTGTCCAAAAAATTCCCAATTTTCTGGTTGAAAAAACCCCACAAAATCTGTCAAAAAATACGCTGCTAGGAGTATGGAACCCTGGCGTTTAACAAAGAAAAACAAAGAATAAAAGAAAGAAAGAAATAAATGAAAAAAGAGAAAAAAGAAATTGAAAGAAAGGAAAAAAAACTGAAAAATAGAAAAATTAGAAAAAAGAAAAAAGAAAAAAAAGAAGAAGAGAGAAACAAAAAGAAAAAAGAAAAATGAAAGAAATGAACAAAAAAGAAGAAGAAAGAAAACAAAAGAAGAAGAAGAAGAAGAAGAAGAGGAGAAAAAGATGGCCATCGACAATAATTGTGGGGAGAGGGGTGCGGCCCAATGATGAAGCGCCAGCTGTTCCTACCTATCAGTGTTCATCAGGCATCAGTGTGGCCGGGGGAGTTTGTAGTCTTAGTGGAGTGGGTGCTCCCTGCAGCTTTTTCACACTGCGTTGCAGTGGCCCCTTTACCTCCTTCGCTGCTCGAGACCTCCGCCACTGAACCTCTCGTCTCTCGTCTCTTCTCCTCGCTTCCGCTTCACTCCTCCCTCTTCTTCTTCTTCTTCTTCTTCGCCTTCTTTCTCTCTGTCTCTGTGTCTCTCTGTGTGTCCTTTGGTAGTTTTTTTTTCCCCATTAACTTGTCTTGTATTTGCTTCTCGGTTCTCAGCTGCTGTCTTGGACTGCAGCCCAACGGGGGTTGCGTGTTTTGCTTGTTTGTGTTCGACCTGCAAGTGTCGGGATTCTGAGCTCAGAGTGGTGGCTACGGAGGAGGACGATCGTGTAGTAGGAAGTGGGGACGGAGGGGAAGGGAATGGGTGGTATGGGAATGGGCGACAACGGTAACTGCCTCAGTCAGCATTCCTGAGAAAAAGAAGCTGTTACTAGTTGTGTTCCAGCTTGCTGCGTGGATCCGAACACTAGAGGTTGCTTTGAGAGCGAGCTCCTGACTGGGAAGAAGAAGAAGCAGGAGAAAGCGAGAACAACGCGATGATGACACAGTCTACGAGGAGTTTGAGTTTGGTTGCACTTGCCACATTCTTCCTTGTTGCTGCCGTTCTTCCTTATGCTGGTGAGACCCTCGTCCGTCACTACATCCTCTTGTTGTTGTCATGATCCCCACCTTCCCTCCCACCCTTCGGCTGGTCTTAGATTTCAGAACAGCCTGGTTGCTGCTGCTGTTTGTTCAATTATAATCAGTTGTCGATCTTTTGCTATATCGAAGAAGAAGCCCTTGTTGGATCCAAGTGTTTTTTCTAGCAATGGCAAGAAAAGAAATGTGATCTTCTTTCCCTTGTTGTGAGTTTGTTTTTTGTGGCAGCTGCCTTCGATTCTTTGGACCCAACTGGAAACATAACAATCAAATGGGATGTGATGCAATGGACAGGAGATGGCTATATGGTATGTCTTCTTGCTTGTTTCCTTCTTCCCATTTTGGTGGTTGAATTCCTTTTTCTAGCACAAAAAACCATCCATAGCCTGTTAGACTTGGGGTGGGTGATATGATCATCATCATCATTGTGAGTATGAACTTGCTTCTTGAGATCTGCAAACTCAGAATGTGATTCTTTGTTTCCTGGATGCATGCACTGACTGCAATCCCTCTCCATTGCAGTAGTTAGTTAGTCAGGCAAGTTACAAAGCTTTTTGTTTGATGGGGGAAAAAGGGTTGTAAAACACTCATGAACAAATTTTGCAATTCCTTGAGATTTGACCCTTTTACTGCTGGCCTACTATTTGTGTGAATCCCAAATGGCAATTGATCCACAACAGTAATTGATTCCAGGATGATGTGTGCATGAGTAAAATTCCTTGTTTTGTGGTGTTGGGTGTATCAGTTCATTGTTGTATCACTAAATTGAAGTTCCTTCAGGCGCTACTCTTAGACAATGGCTGTGCCCACAAGAATGCTATGTACATTTTTGCAAATTGATGACTCTCTAGACAAGGCACCTTGACCTGATGAAACACAGACAGTTTTGCTTTGTCAGAAAATGATTTCTGGGGTTGTGTTTCAGATTATTTTGTTCTGATCATGCCTGGATGATGTGAGAATGCGTATATATAGTAAGATCATATCTTGCAAGGATTTTTTCTGTTGTGGGATATTATAAATCTCTGAATCAAAAAACTGTTGCTTAAAGCAAGTATAGAATGCTTTTTGTACTGTATGATGAGAAAACTTGTTATTGTTTTGACTTGTTGCCTGAGCTTGTAATAGCTAATGCAAATTTCTTCTGTTATGGCAGGCGACCGTCACATTGTACAACTGGCAACTGTATAGGCATATTGACAGTCCAGGTTGGGTCCTAGGATGGTCTTGGGCCAAGAAGGAGATTATTTGGAACATGGTTGGTGCGCAAGCTACAGAACAAGGCGACTGCTCAAAAGTTACAGGAGGAACTATACCCCATTGCTGTGCTCCAACTCCTCAAATCGTTGATTTGCTCCCTGGAGTTCCATACAGTGCTCAAACGGCCAATTGTTGTCGGGGTGGTGTGTTGTCAGCATTTGCTCAAGACCCAGCAAATTCAGTTGCCTCCTTCATCATCACTGTGGGGAGATCTGGAAATACCAATACGTCCGTTGTCCTTCCAAAGAACTTTACACTTGCAGGTCCTGGTCCTGGCTACACTTGCTCCCCTGCAGCACTGGTGCCAAAAACCAAGTTTCTATCCCCAGACAAAAGGCGAACAACTCTTGCTTTGAGTGAGTACTCAGTTCCTCTTCTATCCTGTGTTGTTGTTGCAGTGATGTGAATCAACACAATAGTTGTTGTAATAGTCTCATCCAGTTGCTCTAAAGAGATTTCTAAATTTTTGCAGAGTAACTTCTGTGCTGTTTTGAAGTGTCCAACAGATTGTGCTGAATCCTACGACTTTTATCAACGGTTGTGTATGTCAGTGCTAAATGAGGTTGTTTGACCTTTGTCTGTGCAGTGACATGGAACCTTACTTGCTCTTATTCCCAGCCACAAGCACAGAAGGCACCCTCATGCTGTGTATCATTTTCAGCATTTTACAATTCCACAATCATCCCCTGTCCAACATGTGCATGTGATTGCCCAACGAATGGCACAAGTTCAGCTCTTGCATCGCTTACAACCAACCAGCTTTGTATTGACAGGTAACATGTTGTCACAAGTCAGTTGCAAAAGTTCTAGGTGCAAAAAGGGACATCAGAGGCTTGAGGATTTGTAGCTTTCAGTTATTGGGATATTTCCTAACATCACTGCTTGCTCCACGATTCTTGGTTTGCAACTTATAGTTGATCCATGCTCTAGTTTTGATTAGCTACTGTTCTTTGTGTTGGTCCTGGGTTCCAAATTGAGGTGCTCTTGCATCAACTGCAAATTTGCTCCAGTTTGCCTTCACTGAGTTGCATCCTAACATACACAGCATGTTTTTGTGCAGAAATGACCCACAACCACTCCTTGCAACTTCAAAAAACACTGGACCCCTTGCACCAGATATGCTATTTTGCACCCAAGATATGTGCCCGGTGAAGATACACTGGCATATCAAGCTCAACTATCAGGACTACTGGCGGGTCAAAATCACAATCACAAATCGCGACTTATCACGAAACTACACACTCTGGAATATGGTTGCGCAGCATCCCAACTTTGAGAATTTCACTGAGGCTTTCAGCTTCAGTTATAAGGCTTTGAATCCATATGGTGACAGCAGCAGTAAGTTCCCCCAATTGACATATCTCCAATCTGTCATGTGGTGAAGGTGATGTCTAGATCTGTAGGAAATGGATTGGTAGTCTTTCTGCAATTACTAGCAAAGTGTAGCTTCTAAGTGTAGCTGTTATGACACATAGGGTGGTAAGTGGGAGAATCTAATTTGTGGCATCTTGCAGATAATACCGCTTTGTTCTGGGGTGTCAAATATTACAACGATATGCTTATGCAAGGTGGACCAGATGGAAATGTTCAATCAGAGATCTTGTTCCGGAAAGACTCTTCCTTCACACTGGCGAATGGGTGGGCATTCCCACACAAAATACTCTTCAATGGAGATGAATGTGTGCTTCCCGGACCAGACCAATACCCTTCTCTTCCAAATGGAACAACAATTCCTAGGGTGGGAGTACTCATGGTTCTTCTACTTGTCATGTTTACACTTGCTGCTCTTTTGTGAAGCCCCTGTGTGGATGATGATCTCTATGGGACTCTGTTTTAGGACCTACAACTAAATGAGATTAAGATATCAGCAATGGGAAGAAAGGCAGGGTTGAGTTGATACCCATCTTTCAAAAGTTCCAGGTTTTGCCAAAGACCCAATTGCACAGGCAGTGCAAAAAAGCCGATGTTCCAATATGTCGGGATTCTGTTGTGGCTCAGGTTTCATTTCCCACGTTTGATATAATTCTCAGTTAAATATCCTTTAGAATCATGTTGGCAACACAGGAAGGCTTCCTGTGTGCATAAAAGTGCTTTTTTAGAGGGTGTGTGTTTGCCAGAGGTATTTTGATGTTTCTGCTCTAGTGCTGTTTGCACTTCGAAACCCACAATGACCCCCTAATTAACTTGGAGGTGAATCAGGATTAAGACTAATGTCAGGAGGCTGACAATTCATTCTAATCAGAATTAATGGCTTTGTGCCCTTGTTTTGGCATTTGTTTCCCTTGTCATTTTTAATGAGGAGGCACTCTCTGCTAAACCCTAAACCCTTTGTGTGTTAGACAAATGCAGTGAGGTGCTCGACATTTTCTCTTCAATGGGCCTTGTTCATTAAGGTTCGGGATGTTTTCTTTGTGACTTGGACATGAATGCTGTGGTGAATGGTTTGGGGAAGTAAAGGGCAAATCTGGTAGCACTAGAAGGTTGTAGGGTTCTTGGGAAATATGAAGGAAAATTTGTCTCCTTGTTACCACTTGTAGTTTGAATTTTGAAGAAAATTGATCACCTCAGTAGAAGATGTGGATATGAAATTCTCTGTTGTTATATGTGAATTGGTGGACTGTACACTATGGAAACTCTGGGTTTCTTCGGGAATATGTTCTTAGGGGTTAACATTTTGCAAAGATGGGAAGGTGCAAATGTACCACTTTAATATGTAGTTATTAACTATTTGTACAAGCATGAACTCTCAGGAGTGGTGTAAAAATCACTTCATGATTCTTGGGTTGCAACTTCACAATTTAGGGTTTTGAACTTTATCTTAGTTAAGAACCGATCTAACAAAATACCAAATGGCACTGCATGTAGATGACTGGTCCTACTAAGTTTAGTAATCTCTAATCTGACAAAAGCTTCACTCAAGGCTCTTGAAGTTTGAGTGGAGTGGAACAAGCTCAAAAAAACCCTCATACAGAAATAGACCTATTATTATTACCTAGGGGCCAAAATCCCAGCTTAAGCTACTATACTCTGTAATGAATCTAAACACATTATCCTTGCCTTGGTAGGCAAGGCCAACAAATAAAGTCCCAAACAAAATTTCAAAGTGGCCCCTATAGACATTAGTCCAACATGCAACTTGAAGAACATGATGCACATCACAATCTTTTTGGCTATTGACAATATCCTAGTGTCACCCATAACACACATGGTAGATTCTAATTTATGGGCATGGTGGTGTGGCAATGTTAGTTTAGGGTGTTAAAAAGAGTGCATATTTTTCACATAGATTGCTACCAAACATAAATCTTGATATGGTAGGTGACATGGCAAAAGGAGTAAACTTGGTGTGGACTTACAATGTCTACTAGCATTGAAATCTTCAAAAAAGGTACATTTTAGAATTTTGCTATGGTGTTAAAGTATTTACTCTACAATAGTGTAAAAATTGATTGTGGCATTGAACTTTTGCAATGTTCTTCCATAGGGAGAGCAATTTATATATTTTTTGGGTGAAATTTTGCCAAATTTCGACCTGAAAAATATGATTTCAACCTATGCAAAGGGTCTTTTATGGAAAAAAAACCCCATTTTCACTAGATTTTGAAAGAATTTTTTTTCAAATTGTTAGGTTTTTTTATGATGAGTTCCAAAAGGTAGCCAAAAATATGGAAGGATTATGGGAATTTTTTTTCACTTACATCACAAAATTGAAATAAAAACCCCTGAGGCTAGTATGAGCAAAATGACTACCTTTAATTGATCATTCATAGCGATTGGCCCTAGTGCCAATACTCAAATGATGTCACAATAAAATATTGTTCAAAATTCATGTTTCTAAAATTCATGAATTTAGGTTGGGTGGGGGAACACTTATATATCTATGTTGAATGGTCATCCTAGCCTAGTGCATTGTTGAAAATGCTTTAATTACATAGAGTCTTTGAAAAAGAACATACGTCTCAATGTTAGTGTTTGTCCCCACTCCCCCCACAATGTTAACATTAGTCGACCTATCTTTTGTTCTTATTCATCTTCCATCAATTACAACCTTAATCTTTGTGTGCAAACTCAATCATTTCTATGTACTCAGGGCACATTGCAGATTGATTAAAATCTATACTTTGCATTTAGTTGTGCTAAAATTTCATTTTACATAGTTATAGATTATATCAAAGTTCATTGCGCTACAATGAAAATGCACAAGTTTGACGCCCACCCCCCCCCCAAAAGCAAAATGTGTTTTGGAATCTCCATTGAATGGAATTGAGATGAATTGTGACCTTCCACCAATTTCAACAAGTTCCAATTAGTGTTTTGTTTTTTTGGGCAACAAAAATAAAAGGCTAGTGAATCCAACAAAGGGATTTTTGAGATTAAATTTTTTTTTGGGTCACATCTTGACAAAAAAACTTAGAAGTCGGTAAATTTAGACAATGTGTTCTTGTAGGTCGCCAAAACTAGGGAGGATTCCAAAAAAGATCTACTAGTTCATCAGTCGTCATTTATTGTTAATTAATGTTGATTTATTGTTAATTAATGTTGAGGATCCTAGCTAGTGCACCTGCTTGAAGAATTTGAAAAAAAAAAACATTGGTTCCAATAACTATTGATGCTACTAAAATCAAAGGTGAATGTAAGTTAAAATACACTTTTGGAATCACAATAGCAATTTTTGCAAGGTGCATTGTGTTTAAATCTTTGTAATGGAAAAACATAATCTTGAATTTGTTGATCAAAAACTTGTTATAGATTAATAACTTGATTATGAACATATTCTTACAACTATTTTTTTGTTTTGAAAGTAATGCATTCATTGGGTGCAAACAAGATATAATTAGTCAATGACTTTGTTTTAAATAAGGAGTGCATGTCTTTTTGCCCCAAAATATTTTTTTCATCCAAATGAAATTTTGAGCAAAATCTTTTGTAATTTGTTATTAAAAAGGTTTATAATTGACCTAATATATGAGGTGTGTTTTTATTTATCATTTTTGAATAAATATGAAAATATAAAAAATTATAGATTTTTTATAGATTTTGTGTTGTGTCTTAAGAAAATTATGACAATTTCAAATCATAACCAAAATTCCATATTTTACATTTTTTATTTTCTTGTATAATAAGTTACAACTTTTCTTATCACATCATGTACATTATACCCATTTATATGTGGGAAATGAGTCTTGAGCTTTTTTTGGTTCAATTATGAAAAATTCTTTGAATTTTTAAAATTTTAAAATATCACATTTTTTAATGGTTTTATGAATGTGGCTAATAAAATTTTATTTAAATTTTTTTCATCAAAATGATTTTATTATATGAATTCTTTTGATAATCTTTTGCGAAATTGACTTGTTTTAATGTTCATTTCCCAATGTCTTAAAATAAAACTTAAACTTAAAATTTCATTAAATGGATTTTTTGTTTGAATTCATTAACATTCATATGAATGAACAAACAACTTGCCATGATTGCCGTGGTGTTAAATGACAAAATGTAAATATTTTTTTATTTGGATTAATTTTTTTGGCAATTTGATATCTTTTTTGGCTTTTTGGATTGTGACTACACCCATTGTTAGTAATGCATTTTTTAAGTTCAAAAATATGGATTCATTAATTGATTGGATTATCAAGAAATTAAAGAATTCATAAAAATTTCACTTCAAATTTTTTATAGTGATTAATATATGTTGAGGAATGAAATAATAAAGTCAAGTGTGAAATATTTTTTTAACAAAATTGAATTAGATATATTAATGGACTTTTGAAAGGTTGGAATTGAACCTTATCTTCAAAAGTATTTTTGAAATGAAGGTTTTTTGATTTCTCAATATATATATTTTGCTTAATGAACATGCTTTAAAAATCTTTAGTTGGGTTTTCATTCATATGGACTTTATGGGTTTCCTTCCAACATCTCCAAGTTGCATCCAACATAACAGATGACATCAACATTTTTTCATATAGGTTTAAAGTTTTAAAAGTTTCATAAGTGGATGAATGTTTAATAGTCAAAGATTATAATAATAGAATGTTAAAAAATAACCAAAAATAAAATAAAATTGTTAATGACTTCTAATGAATGTTGTATCTCCCATTTTTGGACCACTTTAAAATACATATACCCCCATCACACTCACCATGTCAGACCAATTGAATCACAACACAAAACTAAAGGCTAAACCACGTTGTTAATCATGGTTTCACCCAAGGTCCAATCTTTTGTCCAGCTTCCAACAAGTAGCTTGATAATTTGTACTCATTTAAAGTGACAAACATCAAAATTTGAAAATTCAATTATAGAACGTTTTTGTGTAATTCCTCAAACATTCCAAAAAAGAGAAAGAAATAATATGATTCATGGAGTTGATTCATGGAGCTATGACATCACTTGCGAAGGACAATAATACCCAACAACAACAACCAATTAAGTTGATCCACGTCTCAATTGCAAATAAAGAAAAAACACCTTTACATGCTCTAGGTGTGGAGGCATGTCAAAAGTTGGTGAATGTGATGTGATGGTCGTTGTGATGGTGTGGTGTGGTGTGGATAATCTACAACTTTTGCACACATGAAAGGTTAAGCTAATGATAGTAGCTACCACCAAAATTGGCACATTGCATATCTATAAAGTTAGGGCAACACTTGCCATTAGACCTTAAACATTAGGTGTGGCTAGACCTTCACAAAAACATGTATTGCACAAAAGCCAACTTTCCTAAAAGAATCACCAATTATTAGTCCATGTCTATGTCTATACTTGAATTGTCAAGTTTTGATGTTTGAAAGTTCAACTATAGACATGGACAAACTAACTATTGTCTAACTAAATAGCACAAACCTCTCAAACAACAACACACTCTCATGTAAGCACTTCTTCCTATAACTTCACAATGCACAGGACAAAGTCCAAAGGAAAGTTGATCTTCACACACTTTGGCTTGCACTCATAAGTCACCAAATTGGCATCATGACATCCTAGTTGATTCTTTCATTTTGATGTCGCTAATGGAGCTGTGAAACGGCTCTCATACATTCTACAACTAAGTGAACTTGATATTGTATTGGATGGTCTGCACTATAGTCCTTTTTATTGGACCTTGGCTATGCACCATCAGAATGGTGATCAGTGCAGCCCATTTGAGGGGTTCTAGAGTAAAGTCATTCACAATGAGCATGGTATTCGTAGCCCTAGAAATTGCTTCTCCACCATGGATAAAACCAATGAGACTCCAACTACGTTCCTTTTTCTTTGTCCCGAGTAAAAGAACCCACCGAATGATTGCATGGCCAGAGTGAACCAAGTGCAACATCCATCAATTGGAAGCATGTTATGACTCAGTTGCGCATAAACCTGCAGCTGAGTTGATGTCAGGTTTCACCCTTGTTAAGCTATTTGTTGTAACTCAGTTGTGGATGAACCCCAGCTGAGTTGATCTTGGGTTTCACAGTGGTGAAGTATGTGCTTAATGACCTGTAGGTAGGTAGGTAGGTAGGTAGGATAGTAGGTGGCTAAGTCTAGGTAAGTAGAAGCATGTAAATGATTAGTACAATGGTAAGGGCTAGTGGGTTGCTAGTGGGTAGGTAGGTGCCATAATAGCAGACCAATGATTTGTTAAGGAATTTTTTTTGATGCAGCAAAAGTGAAAATCACCCATTAAAAACCAAAATTTAAAAAATAATGATTTTTACATTTTTTCACCCACCCCCCAACTTCTGGTGATTGAAACCCTCAAAATCAATTCATTTTCAAAATTTTATTTTTAATTTCTCTTTTTGGCAAAACATTGCCAGTAAAGAAAAAAACAAAAGGCCAGAGCAAAAGTTGGCAGTTTTCTAAAAACAAAACTTGAAAGTAGATACACACTTTATTACAAGTAGTTCTCTTATGTACTACATCCTCATATGGGATAAACACAATGGAAGCTTATAAAAAGAGACGTAAAAGCAACATCAATTGAGATCGTAATTGGGTAGTCCTTAACTAGAACAACAAAACTTATATTCTAATCTTGTGATAAACCACTTCAAATATATACACTAAAAAAGTTCCCCTATATATACAAAATGTATATTTTCCATCATTTGTACAACCTTCTTCTATTTACTTCAGCCTCAATACTTAAAAATCTTGAGGAGATGTTTGATTTTATACCCAACATGTTTGATTTTCTAATAATGTGCATATAATTAATTGTTCAAACAAAGATGGTGTTGCAGATTTTTCCAAATTCTCAATTCATTACTAACCGGAAACTTCACTTTGTTCTCTTCATCACAAAGGCCGAATTCATTGTTAACCAAAACGTCATTCTCTTCACAATTAAGGCTGAATTGGTATATAATTTTCTCGCCAATCGATCGCATCTAGAAGTTCATTACACAGATGCACTGAAATTTGGTTTAAATGCGAAACCTAATGGGTTTAAACTATGAAATTTTTTCTTATTTTCTCGTAATTTTATCAGATTGTGAATTGGGTAAGAAGAAGTAGTATTACTATTTTTATGATTGTCATTATTGTGATTATGATTGTGAATATTATTATTGTTGTTTTGGAAGTCATCTAAGATTATCATTGTTCGTTCCACTGTGTTGAAAATGCACAAATTGTGTTTTTTCTCACTAGTACTAATTGTTTCTTGAGCCACGCATGTGTTCTCAGGATACACCAATAAACCTCGACTACCGTTCTTGCTTTCCTCAAGCACGATTTCCCATTTCCCTTCTTTCCTCTCCTTCTGAATCCTTTGCCACATTAGCTCCTCCTCCTCCTCCTCTTCATGATCCTTTGAACCCATCTCAGAAAATTTGTGAAAGTTCATTACATTTGACCACATCAACAAATTTTCCTCCTCATGTTTCTTGGTGATGAAATTCTCATGAGTAACAATCGGAGCTGGTTCTGAATTTCCAAAAGGAATTCCAGAATTTCTTCCTTCTGAATTTCCATAAAGAATTCCGGAAACTCTTCCTGGAGCTTCTGATTGCAGCAGCAGCTCCTGCGGTACTATTTGAGGTTTACTGATAGACTTGTTGTTGTTGTTGTTGTTGTACCACTTGCAACTCATGGGTGGCGGTTGTTGTTGGTGCTCCATCATGTGGAAATTTTTCTTCTGTGAGCCCATACCCATCTCAATGCAATCAAGCCTTGCAATACAGAATTTCACCTCCTTTAGATATTCCTGTTCTGAGAACACAAAGATGGATCCTGCAAGAGTCACGATCTGGGTTGTTGCAAAGTAGGCGTGTGATCGGAAGCTTGGAATGGGGCAGTACCAATTGGTTAACCATTTGCCTTTCTTCACATGATAAGCTAGAACCACCTTGCAGCCACTTACAGAAGAATGCATGACATGATCATCAGTACTAAGTGCAACACAATATAACACTCCATCACAGTATGCACCATTCTGGTACTCATTCAGCCCAAAATCAGGTTCTGGTAAGTCACCAGTGACTTGCCAGGATTGAGTCTCTGAGCAATAGACTTCTGTTTTTCTGGAAAGGTGTTCAGTGCCAGTGCTTGAGCTCCCAGCAACAATCACCTTGTATGAATTCTTCCTGCACTTGTCAACAAGCAAGTGCATTAACACTGGATGTCTGGGGAAATTCATAGGTGGAAGCTCCCTAATTTGTTGGGTCAATGGGTTGTAGATCACAAGCTTGGGAGCTGCTGCTGCTTCCAAAGAGACTTTGGCCACATTGATGCAAAGGAGTCCATCATCTCCTGCAATAAGAAACTCCTTCAGAAGCCCAGGATCTGGAGATGGAAGACGATTCAACGAAGGTAATGTGCTCCACTTGCTTGAAGTCACATCATAGCCTGCCCATTCCAGTACCCCATCATGGCCAACTGAGAAGAACATGGGGCTATAATATGCGGATGATGATCTCACCAAATCACATGAAGACTTTGCAACAACTTGAGCTGCATTCTTGAAAGAGTCATGATGTATTACATCATGAAGCTCCCTGCAACAAGTCCGTAACTTGTAGAGATCTTGAAGAGGAAGCTTGGCATAAATCATGCTTTGGAGGTCTTGTGTCAATGACAGTAATAGAGAGGAGACACTAGATTCCTCCTCTTTAATACACGAATCAGCTTTAGATTCAGCTGGTCTGACACACAATTTCTTCATGTCATGATCATTGGGTGGCTACGTCAATTCTGCAAAACCCTAGGTCAATGATTCCCTCTTGCAGCTCGGTCCTTCCAAAACAGTCCTTCTGAGTGTCTTTTGCTGCCAAACTTTAGGGTCCTTCTGAGAAATGTTTGCTGTCGAAAGGGTCCTTCTGAGCAATGTTTGCTGCCAAAAAGGGTCCTTCCCATGGGACTTGTAGATGCAAGACTTGCAGTGCACCTGCAAGCATATATCAAAGGTTATACATTACATCATCATCTTCTTCTTGACTTTGTTGTTGAGATCTGCCAGTCCTTGCCAACTCTGTCGCCAACTGTTTTGATAATGTCATAATTTCTGGGCTTGTTATGTGCACCATCTAAGGCCCTGATGTGTAGGATATTAAGGACCAAGAATGGGACCGTTCTGGGAACAAGGGCTCAGTGTGAGAGGCAAGAGCCTGCAAGCACAGGACATGCAATCCTAGAACTGCCTTGTTCAAGGTCCTTATCCAGCATAAAGATTTGGTAGAATTTTAAGAGCTCTGATTTTGTTTGAGGAGGAGAGGAGGCACTTTACCATGAGTAAGGGTTTCTCATCAATAGAGGCATCAAGGATTACCAATGATGTACTGAACCCTTTTACTGAGGTTAGCTTGGAAATGAAATCTAGACAACATTAAGCTCCAATCTACTATAGGTGCATCCACACTTGGTGTTAGGGACTCTAGTGTCGAGTCCCCTAACACCATGCTAGTCATTTAGGACTTACACCTACTTACCATGAACATTTTATGTTAAGCTACCATTCACTTCACATTAAGCTATCACCCATTTAACATTCGGTGCCACCTAGGATGCCACCTAGATTTTCATTTAACATTGACTTAACATTAAGTGTGAATGCACCATATAGTCTTTTGGTTTTATACATACTCGAGGTTGGGAAAAGGAAGCAATTGTGCAAAGGATAACTTGGAAAGGAATTCAGACAATTATCATATTCAACTAGACGTTTTAAAAAAAAAATGTACTCGTCCTTGTTTTTTTTTCTTCTAAATTTCTTATTTGCATTATAATATGTGAGTATCCCAAGAGGAACTTTTGTAAAACAGGCCTAAAATGTAATAGGCTGGTAAAGAAAAATGGCCCCACTCTAAAATCCAAGTCAAAATGTGACCCCCCAAAAAAAAAGATTCAAAAAAATTGATTAATAAAGTTTTTTTCACGAAACATAGGGAATGTGCTACAGACTATTCGGTATTAAAATTAATTTTCCATATTTTTGTGCAAAATTTTGCACGACAAAAAAAACGTGAAATGAAAAAAAAAATTTTAAATTTTAATACTAAAAAATTAAAAATGCGGCGCCGGGGCCCACCACGCCTACGTTGCGTTCACATCTGCTGGAACGTGCTTTGGAAGGAGCGTTTGCAGGAGGGATGCTATGCTTGCAAGAAGGTGTGTGAGAAACTTGGTTTCTGAGACGATCTTGTCTCGCGAAGTGTTGTTGTGCAACCTCTGTTGCACTTCAGCTCTGGTTTTTAGCAAACTATGCATGTTCGAACGTTCAACCAGCTTTCTAGTGATGTGCACGCGGCACTGAACCACAAATATTGGACACTACCGGCCACTAGCTAATTATCACACAACCAAAGTTTCTCGATTAGTTTCTAAGGTTCTCTCTTTCCATTAGGCTGCTGTGATCACAGTTACACATAGCCTGCTGTGATCACAACAACCTAATGGAAAGCCACTGACATAGGACCTTCTTTCTTGCTGCAGGGATAGATAGTAGTGGCTTTCAAGTATTGGAGAGTTGCAACTGTCCTGAACGATGGCTGATTAAACAACTTAAACTCTTGAGATCAACATTATAGAATTGTAAATGAACTTTGATACTTCGAAAAGACATTGATACCCACTGGCCATGAATATATTTCGTGGTTTTTGCATACCTGTCTGCAGGTTTGCGGGTCCTGTACAAACTGTCTTCGATTTCAGACTGAAAAACTTATGTCCCAGTTGCTCCCCCACAAGATCAAAAGGCAATTTGTCCGGTTTATATATATGCTGACAGAAACTCTCGACTGATTAGATTCAACGATAGGCTTCTCCCTGATCTTCCATGCTCTAATGTTCAACTTCTTGGAAAAGAAAATTGGAAGCAAATTTGTCGAAGTAGCAGAAATGGGTCGTCTCGATCAGTCTCATCTCTCAAAGGTCTCAAGATTGCATCAAGTCTTGTGTAATATAATATACATATGTATGTATAAGAGATCAGGACAGCTTAGATTCACCCTCTCATGTAACCTGCACAAACCCAAATTACACAACGTTTGATATATTATTACCCGTGGGATTAATTTGTACAGATCTCTGGTGGCTCTAAACCGACAACCAACAAAAAGATAAAATTGTAATAGTTTGTGGAGTCTCAATTACATTGAAAAAGCACTGGGTACACTTGCTCAAAACTCAAATTTGATGCCTACAACTGGATAGGGGTGAATCCATCTAACTAGTGTGGGGGATCTTCATGTGAGGAATATGATAAACCGTGAGAACTCCCCTCCCCTCCCCTCCCCTAAGCAAAAGACCTGTGACCGGATTGTGACGAATCTGAAGTGAGCTCTGAATCATTTATAGCTCGCGGGGGGCGACCAAATACAGCTAGAAAACTCTGCAGACTGCAATGTCAGCCAGTGAGCAATCATAAACCCTAAACCCTAAACCCTAGGGGTGATAGCTCGCACAGGTGTAGCCCATTCTGGGACCCTCAGAAAAAAGTCCTGGGAGTAGTGCAGGTGAAACTCCTTGCTGGCCCCTCTGCCAATGAGCTTGGCTTGGAGTGCCAACGGCTTGTCAAGTCAGGTCTGTCATTGTGATGCTTCAAAAGAAATTACCCTAATATCACATGAACGAGATCATCAACTCATGGAAATGTTACCTCCACCTAACTAAGGTGGACATCACATGTAATGAATCACTTCACTAATCTTAACTCAAGTATCTCATAGCTCAAAAAAGTTAAGTGTATGAAGCACAAACATTTAAGATTAAAAAAAAAACTTGATAAACTGTTGACATTCAATAATATTGACTTGTAGAGTTTTTTTTTAATTTTTTTTTAAAATTAAAAATTTTATGATATTGATAACTTGGCAAGAAATAAACAAAATTAGTGAAATTCACCCTAAGAAAAACCAATCTAAGAAATTCCAAATTTTTATCAAACAATGAAGAAATTTATAGCGCGGAAAAACAATAATATTCAGGGTCCTTATTATTTATGGTTCCAAGTGCCCCGCTCAACACATTTCTGTCTAACAATTAATGAATGTTTGAAGACTACTCCATGCCCAAAAATAAAGAATCACAAAAGATTATTTACTTTTTGAAAATTTGCACATTTCTACAAGTAACATATTTGGTGTCTGAGGTGCCAAGCTACCTACTAGGGTATATTGAGGGTCCTCATTATTTATGAAGGAGTGGACGCACATTACCTGTAAGGTTTCTTCACAAGGGTACTGATTTTTTTAGGAACTGCAGGTGTAGGCTAAAACCCTTGGTGAAGGGCTTTACCTAGTTTAAAGACCTGCACCGAGTTTTTTTTTTTTTGGGGGGGATCACCAATGAGTATTTTAGAGCTAATTCACTTATTTTACACCCCCTTGTTAAATCAAATGGATTTTCAACAATAAATTGTCCTTATTCCTAACCATAGGATTTAAGGCTAGTAGGGATTTTGATTTTGCAAGGTTTGGAAATTTTCAAGGGGTTGATTTTGTCCCATCTCAAGTTGCCTTTAATTGTTGTTAATTTCAGTAGTGTTGATAGAGGAACACCTCAGATCCACCTTCATTGCCATTTCTTTTTCCCCATTTCAAGTTTTGTAGCTAACTGCATTTTACTTTTAATGAGTTGACATTGCCTTAGTTTTCATTTTGTTATTGTGAATTATTTTGAATCTTTTTATATCCTACTACATAGAGTCATTAACTCTCTCAACATTAAGAAGTATATTGTGCCTTGATTTATTGTTGGAAATTGGAATGCACGAAGCATATTGTGCACATTATTGACAAAGAACATTGACATGAAGATTTGCTCTTTCATGGTGTTAGACTCTACATCATTGGAAATGAACACACAATGCAAGTTTCGGCATGTATTTAAATATGTTCCTCCCCTTATCAATGTGCCTTTGTTGCATGGAATTCACTTTGAAACCTTCCTAATCTTTACATTATAGAAAGGTACCTTGTTTTTTCAGTTTCCCTTTTTCAAATTGGTCATGTTCTCATTAACTCATAATTAAGCTTGCCATATGTTCATCTTACTGAAGGTTTAAGGTTTGTTGCAACTTAGAGTTTGTCTTCTCTTCCTATTATTCAAGGTTTTCAAGTTATTTTTGTTTGTTCATTGTGCTCAAGCTTTAGATTTGCTACAACAATAAGCTCATCTTCTTTTCTTATTGTTCTAGGTTTTTGCATCAAGTTTGTCATCTATTTGTCTTGCTCAAAGTTTAGGGTTTACAACAACAACAAGTTTATCATTTCTTCTTTTTTGTAGTGAGGTTGATGGTAGACAAAAATTACTAGTACCTAAATTTGACAATTTGTAAACCATGCACATAGGTGGAAGTGCAAGGTTTCATGCCTTGCAATTGCTATGGGCCAATATTTCATGTGTACTAGTCAACAACATGCCAAGAATGATTAGTTGTGGGCTAACAAAGGTTGAACTATTATTGTTGAAATTGTGGTTGTTTTTAATGAAACTATTGAAGAGAAGCACAAGTTCATTCTTTTTTGCCATTTTTTGGTTTTTGAAACTTAGCCAATTGTTGACAAATTTTGAAAGCATCAAACAACTTTTTGATATTTTGAAGGTGAGTAACACTTAACGTAAACATTAATTTGACTGCATTGGCTAGTGGATGGTTGAAAACATGCGTTGCATTGTCATCAAATCTACCAAAGTTACTATGCAAAGGTTAGGTACATTAGTATCTATTGTGATGAAGTTATTACAATTGACAATCAATCTTGGTGTAGTGTACATGTGTATGTTGATGATGACTTTAATAGGATGTCATTATTGTTGATTCTTGAAGGGGTGATTAGTGGAGGCAATGCCAATAACCTAACCTAGTTGATTATGAAGTTTTTGATGGAGTATGGGGGCATGCATGGTAACTAATTAGATTAACCTATTTGCTTTGGATCAAATGGAATTGTGGTGTTCATGTGCCTATAAACTAGTGTTGCTACTCAATTCAAATCTAAAGATACACCTTTTGTGACTGTAATGAATTGCATGGCACATTAAATTAACCTAGCTATGTAAATTCTTTTTGTTCAAACCTTGGTTAGTAAGCTTGAAGGGTTATTGCAAACCATGCACACATTTTTCATTTTCATCAAAAAGGCATTTTGAGCATGGTACTTTTACTATGTTACTTGAAACTAAAGGTTTGAAATTGTTTCATAATGTAAAGACTAGGTGGATTTTCATGTTATCCCCTACTAAACAAGTTTTTGCAAAATATATAATTTTGGTGGTGAAGATGAATGATGACTTGCATATTGTGGTAATAGTAAAAACGAACTCCAAAATTTATGTGACATTGAGGTGGTGATGGGGTTGATTTACATCATGTTTTTGCTAGAGGTAGTCCATTTGCTTAGAAAATTTATGCATGGTCATGACACATTTGTATGTGAATTTGTGACTACTATTGAAATATGTTGTGCTAAATTGTACAACATGTATTCAAATCTAAAAAAGAATATGGTTTTAAATGATTAATAACATTCTTGGACTTGCATAAAAACATCAATGACTAGTTGTTGATTACTTGGTGGATTGATCTTGCAACAAATATCCAATTTGTGATTTTTTATTTCATGGGCAAACAATATCAATTGCATATAGTGCCATTTTATTGGGGGGTTCACTAAACCTATATATGATGATGCACAACAACCTTTGAAGTTATCAAGGTTTAATGTTCACATGTTGTGTATGTTTGATCTTTGAATTCAAATGTTGATTCCCCAACTAGAAATTGATGAATGCAAGAGGCATCATTTATTTTCAATATTGGTTCAATCCTTTTGTTAAATTCAAAACATCCTAGGGACATTTCACCATATTGAAGGCTTAATTATTTTTTGGGAAGTTCATTGGCCCAATGATTCATTAGGTCATCAAGATGCCAACTTTTTTCGATGAAAGCAAATTTAATTTTGGAACCTCCCTTTTTAAGATCATTATGTAAAACAAACATGTTGCTACTTTGGAATCACCATTGATGTGCAACCCTATCATTTGACTATTGTTTGTCCTACCATCTAAAGACTAGCAACCTTTTGCACCATTGATTGTCTAAGTAATTTGTGTTGACAAAGGTGTCTATAACTATCATTTTCAACTATGTAAATGATGAATGTTGTTTTTCCACCTTTAAAATCCAAGTTGTGCATCCAACCCAACCAACCAACCAAATCATAGTCTTCTTGTAATTTGATGTTCCTTTTGTAGTTTCTTTCACTTTATTTCTTTCAATTGATGGTGTTTCATTTAATATGGATTTTTGTCAAACTAATGTCCTCACAAACAATCAATATCGCCACAAAGCTCCATGGTAACATGCAAATGATCACTATGTTTCTTACATTTGCATCTACCTAATCACCATAAAATCTCTCATTAAAAAAAAAGTTTTGTCAACACACCTTATCACATGGTGCTCTAGATGGTTGCCAAATTGTAAGTGCTTAAGTGCCTAAGGAGTTGCAATCTACCTCACTAAAATAAATGATAGAGACAGCCACTTACCCCCTCACATTTTCAACTTGCCATCAATAACTCCACATGGGTTTGTATGTAGCCAGGCAAGACACCTTGACATGTTGAAAAAAAAAAATCACTGAGTAGCACACTAAAGACTTCACCAAAGACACCCACACTTCAATGTATGTTGATGGCGTATTGCAGCCTGCAGTCCAGCTCAAGATGATGAATAACTTCCATAGTCAAGGTTGCTACCTAACATAAAGACTGGTGCAGCTATAAGTCCAGCAAAAGATGAAGAATAGGTAAGTATCATACATTGTCAAGATTGCTACCTAACTCTCTAGTTATTTGTAGTTTGTAACCTATCTATTTTATGAGAGCTTCAAGAATAAGCCGGGCTATGAGCTGATCTCAACTGCCATGCTCCTTGATTGGATTCAACAACAAACAGCCGATTATTTAAATTTTAAATCTTAACTTCAACACTTGGTTTTTAAATTCTGAAATATTCGGCAAGTAATGATTATAAAAAATAATAAACACATTCTTCTTATGTTTATGAGGGTGTTTAGTGTGTCTAGCCTGTCTTAGTTTTAAGTTCAAACCTGATAATTGAAAACTTGCAACCATTCATCATATGTACTATGGTATATCACAATCTGCCACAATGTACTAGAAGCCATTTAAATGAATGAGGATTTTAGTTTTAAGGATTGCATTGCCTACTGCTACAGATGAGGTTCTATGATGCAAATTATTGGGAAACTCCCAGGCTATGTAATGAGATATGTTTCTAACATATATGTTTTAGGGTTTAGGGTTAAACCCTAAACCCTAAACCCTATCCACATATATAATGGAAAAAAATGAGAAAAAGGCTAGAGTAGTTGCTTAAACTGCCTGTTGAAGCCGGGGCAGCAGCTAAACTTGTGAGAGTGAATTTTGTAATACAAAGAGATGGAGATTCAATTTTCTGTTACATAATGTGCCTCCTCCAACTAACACTGCAAAATGAACATGAAAAAAATATAAAACCAGCAGCACCTTTATGTCATGTAATGCCCATGGATGAGGGCATTCCTGAAATGTGGGCTGCCTACCTTGGCAGGGCCCTTCTTTCAGGAATGGCCTCACCCTAAGGCCTTACCTTACACTAAAAACCTGACCTATTTTTTCCTTTATATTTTCTCTTTACAAATCTGAATTTTTTCCTTTGCTGAAAAATATGTAAGGGGTTGTGTGTCCACATATGTAAGCTGGAAAATTCAAATCATGTCAGTTTTTTATGTTGGGGGAAGGGAAGGTGACATGGAGTGCCAAATTTGGATACTGTCAAACAACATCATAACCTTCTTTGGACCAGCCCTTCCCTTATGCTTAAAGGAAATGTTTCTGAAGTTCTCTCACAACTTCCATTTGGTCAATAAAATAATAGACTAGTCATCAGTAAACTAATGAGATTACATCACCAGAACCCTGAGTTTGGTCATACACACGTGAGATTTTTGAAAACGCTGCAAATAAGTACATTTGCATTCAATGAGGGTTGAAATTCAGGAAACCATCAATTTTGGTGGTAAACCGAGTTTCATCCTATCTTTCCTTTTCCCTGGGTGCCTCCATTGCTGCTACATATATTTTCACTTCTCCTACACGTACAATTACTAAAATTAGTCTCGAACCTTGTGCATTAAACACTGGGTTTCAGGATTTCATACTGAGATTTTTAAAAATTTCCTTAATTTGCAGATACCACTGAAAGAGGGGATAGTGGGTGAAAGCACTGAAAGGAGGCCCAAAGACAAGTTGAAGATAGGGTGACTTTGTGGATAACTCTAATGTGTGCAAAAAAAACGGCACAAAAGTATTCTAGAATTTTTGACATAATTGTTGACTACTAAACTGTGAGCAACATGGACACAAAGTATTCAATTGACTAGCTTTGGTATCGTGACACTTGGAATTAGCTCATATGCGGGGTCTTGGTAAAGATTGGTGGAAAGGTCAATTCTTGTTTCACAAAATTTGACGTCCATTTAAGTTGAAACCCAAACAACTTGAAAGTTGAAAAACATTCTTTCTCAAGTATTATTGAGTTTGGAAAACTCACACAACCACCGGGCTTCAAGTCAAGGCACTTTTGCACCAACTATATTACCTAGGCTGTTTTAAGCACGATTACCTCATAATCAAGTACAAATTATTATTTTCCCTGGCCTGAAAGGCTAGAGAAGTTGCTTGAAACAGCCTGCCAAAGCAGCGACAGCAAGCGACGAAACTTGCAAGAATCAATTTAGTAATTCGAAAATATGCATAGTCAATTTTCCGTTACATAATGCGCCTGTCACATTATGTGCCTCCTCTGACTATCAAGACAAAATTGGACTAAAAATTAAGAATGCTCCGTCAAGTGTCTATGAAGATTTGGGTTTAGGGTTTAGGTGACTATGGTGTGAGTCAAAAGTTGGAAAAAAATGCCTTGGTAGTCTCTTATCTTGTTTCCTTTTGTGGCGAAGGCACCAGATCTTTTACCTATTTTCATTCTCATGAAGACAATGTGGTACCCACTACTAGTCCACCTCTTTAATGAAAACCTTCAATAGAGCCTTCCCTAGTCGGTAAACCACTAGGAGAAAATTTTGTAGTGTGTGTGGAGGTCACCTTATATTCATCAATTTCCCTCCTAGAAATTGGGAAGGATATTATTATGCCTACTCCTCAAGGATGGGAGGAAAATTTTGCCTATACTTGTAAGTGTAAGAATGCTCTCACTATTGAGGAGTAGGAATAATAAGAACCCTCCCATTCATAGGCCTTATGATTTACATAGGTTTGGTTCATGATAAATTTTGCCTCGTGCTTTACCGTAGGTAAAACCCATAGGTGGGGGACATTCCCAAAATGTGAGGCCAGACTCCAGTATCACCTTGTCTTAGGCCCCTTATTTTGAGAATGCCGCCACCAACCGTAGGCCTTTACATTACACAAGAATGGGAGCATAGACTTGGCCCACTCAGCATGACTCAAATTAATGTGTAACAACCTCAGAGAAATTCCATGGTCCATTTGGAGGGCCACTTACCGGGCGGAATTTTCCCTCCAGCATGGCAGGATAGGCTTGAGAGGGGGGGAGGGGGGGGGGGGGTCTATTCCCACCCCAAATGTGTATAATAGGATCCAAAGTCTATAATGGGCAGCCTGCCAGAATTCTTAGAAGGGGGCCACCTCATGTGATGAAATTCCGTGAATTCTGACAGAATTCAACCATCCGTAACTGTCTGAAACTTTCTGAGAACCTCTGTTCGGTTACAGCCTGCTTGATCTGTGACAACTTTCCTGTCAGAATTCTAGAACGGGCCACCTCACTGTTGTAATTCGCTGACGGAATACGCACGGAACAGCAAAGTGGGAAACTTCTGAGTACCAGTTGTCGGTTTTGTTGGGAGGTTCTGTGCGTGACGGCCACGGCACGAATATCCCTGGAATTGTCTGCACTTTTCCGACAGGATTCCAACGTGCGTGGCAACCTTTGGGGGGGGGGGGGGGGGGGCTATATTTTAATATAAACCAAAAACTTTTAAAAAATTTTTAATTTGTAAAAAAAAAGTCTTTTGTTTTAAACAATAAAAAATTTTTAAAATTTTTGGTTGTATAAATTTAAATAGCCACCCCCCCCCCCCCCAAAGGTTGCCACGCACGTTGGAATCCTGTCGGAAAAGTGCAGACAATTCCAGGGATA
>Ga0116227_10006590_pt1 | contig 23401 bp, 20 predicted proteins | sample S1TSphgellanicum_FD_89693 | JGI IMG/M metagenome (GOLD analysis project Ga0116227, IMG submission 89693) | Host-associated microbial communities from peat moss isolated from Minnesota, USA - S1T2_Fb - Sphagnum magellanicum MG | ecosystem: Host-associated > Plants > Peat moss > Unclassified...
CGGCGGAAAAGATTATGCAAAGATCTTCTCCAATATCGCCATTGCCCTGGCTGCAGGAGGCGCATTAATGGCAGGCGGCTGGGGTTATTTAGCTGACCTGATCGATTTTAAAGCTATTCTCAGTGCCGGAATTGTGTTATTAGGCGTTTCGGGAATATTAGGATTTTATTCGCTACGGAAAAGCGAAGCGTTTAAAACTGTTTAATCATCATTTAAGACAATGAAAAAGCTATTGCTGTTATTCATCACTTTGATCAGCTTGTTTTCAAGCGATAGCAATGCACAAAACAAAACCTATAAATAGGCAAAAGAACATGAAAAAAGTACTAGTGATCGGCGCCAGCGGGAGCCTGGCCAAATATGTCATAGACACCGTGCAAAATTTACCTGGCGTTCAGCTTACCTTACTGGCAAGGAATAGAAAAAACATCACTAATGATACCGCCAACTGTACCGTTGTAGAAGCCGATGTAATGGATTATGGTAAGCTTAAAAATGCAATCGCAGGTCAGGACATCGTTTACATCAATCTTGCAGGTGATCTGGAAGCAATGGCCAAAAACATTGTAAAAGCCATGCAAGAAACCGGTGTAAAAAGAGTAATTGCCATTAGCTCTATCGGCATTTATATAACGCCTTTAAAACCGGTGTTGGTTCCTTACAGAAAACTGGCCGATGTGATCGAAAGTTCAGGCTTGGATTATACCATACTCCGCCCGGAATGGTTTACCAGTGCCAATGAAGTGGATTATGCCCTTACCCACAAAGGCGAACCGGAAACCGGTACAGCCATCTCCAGGAAGAGTATTGCTGCTTTCGTTGCTACGCTTATTGCAGATCCTGAGTTGCATAAAAACGAAAACCTGGGAATCAGTAAACCCAATTAAAAATATAAGGAATGTTAGTTCTACCACTAAAGCTCCATACCACGAAAAAAAAATGAAAAACGTAAAATTAATTCTACTCATCATGTCAATAACAACAAGTCTGATATCTTCCGCTCAAGCCCAGTCAAAAAATCCTTTTGGTCTGGTTTATGAGAACGCCATTACAGAAAATGTAGCAGGAAAAGTAAACATCCATCCTGTGACCTATCAATTAGACGGGAACGCCATTGCCGCCAATGTCTACACGCCTGCCTGGTATGATCCTTCAAAGAAATATCCGGCAGTTGTAGTCGCCCACCCTAACGGTGGTATTAAAGAACAGACAGCCGGATTATATGCACAGCGTTTGGCTGAGGCAGGCTATATCACTATTACTGCGGACGCCGCCTACCAGGGGGCAAGCGGCGGAGAGCCACGGCATACCGATAAACCGGCGTACCGTACGGAAGATATTCACGGTATGGCTGATTTCATCAGCCGGTACCCAGGTGTTGATGTAAGCCATTTAGGTGCTTTTGGTATTTGCGGCGGAGGCGGTTACACGTTAAAGGCAGCCCAGTCTGACAAGCGATTTAAAGCGGTGGCAACCCTGAGCATGTTCAATTCCGGGGAAGTAAGACGTAATGGCTTTCAGAACTCCCAGTTAGCTACCGTACAGGAACGCTTAAAGCAAGCTTCTGATGCCCGTGCGCAGGAAGCCGCAGGGGGTGAAATTATTTATGCAGGAGTGGCGAGTATAAGCGATGAAGAGATCGCTAAAACATCAACCGATCTGTACCGTGAAGGGTACGAGTATTATTACAGGACTCATGCGCACCCTAATTCAACTTTTCTGTATACGATGAGCAGCCTGCTCGACTTAATGACCTGGGATGCGGCTACAGATATGGATCTGATCAACCAGCCCCTGCTGATGATGGCCGGAAGTAAAGCCGATACAAAATACATGACAGACGAGGCTTTCCCTAAAGCTACCCATGCTAAAAATAAAGAACTTTTTGTGATCGATGGAGCCACTCATATACAAACCTATTGGAAACCCGAATATGTGAATATCGCGGCAACCAAACTGGTTGATTTCTTTGGCAAAAACCTTAAGTAAATAAGCCAACTGCACATGAGGTTTGCAGTTTTTACAACAAGTAGTGCGATAAAAAAATACGAATGATTAACCTCTGCCTGAGTACAGGTTATCGGGTAAACAATTCGCTGATCAAATGCAAGAGTTTAAGAGACCGGTGTCAAAAGAATTATTGGGATCTGTTCCATAGGTATTGATAAGGTGCCCTTAAGATCTGTATTGGTACCATGCCGGAAGTTTGCTGACATCATCGAATTTAACTACATCTAATAATAAAAATCTACATCTATGAAAAAATTACTCAGTTTAGCCATGTTATTGGCAATGACGCTGTTCTCAGCAGTTTACGCTCAAAACGGGCGTATCCCTGCCAAAGGCCTTGCCGTGTTATCCGGCGACGGCCAGTTTAAAACTTACAGCTTTTCACGCCACGCGGTAGGCGACAATGACATCCAAATTGAAATACTTTACGCGAGCATCTGTCACAGTGATGTACATCATGTCCGCCAGGATTGGGCCAAAGAAACCTTTCCGATGGTTCCGGGCCATGAAATTGCAGGCCGTGTAGTTAAAGTCGGAAAAAGCGTTACCAAATTTAAAGTCGGAGACTACGCAGGTGTAGGTTGCCTGGTCAACTCCTGCGGCCATTGTGAGTATTGCAAGGCCGGTTTAGAGCAATATTGTAAGCAGGCTGTATTTACTTATCATTCCAAGGACCAGTTCCACGACCATGAAACTACCCAGGGCGGTTACTCCAACAACATTACACTGACCGAAAACTTTGCGATCAAAATACCTGCTAACGCGGATTTGAAAAGGGTGGCCCCGCTGCTTTGCGCCGGTATCACGACCTATTCCCCGATCCATTACGTGGGGATCAAAAAAGGAGATAAAGTCGGTGTTGCCGGCTTCGGCGGTTTGGGTCACATGGCTGTGCAATATGCCGTGAAGTTAGGCGCTGAAGTCACAGTTTTCGATATTACAGAAGACAAGCGTGCGGATGCCCTGCGCCTGGGCGCTGCCCGTTATGTGAATGTAACCGATTCCACCCAATTGAAAGGTTTGGATGACTCGCTTAATTTTATCCTGAGCACGATTCCTGCGGCATACGATCCCGGCATGTACCTGAAAATGTTAAGAATCGATGGACAGTTGGCCATCGTAGGCTTGCCGCCAACGGCTAAAATGCCGGTTATTCCTATTGATAAACTGGTATGGCAGGGTAACCGTAAAGTGTTCGGTTCACAGATCGGTGGTATTAAAGAAACCCAGGAAATGCTGAATTATTCAGTAGCTAACAATATTTATCCTGAAGTGGAGATCATCAAAGCCGATGGCCCCACTGTCACTAATGCTTATCAGAACGTACTGGACGGCAAGGTAAAGTTCAGGTATGTGATCGATATGAAAACACTAAAATAAATTTTTAAAAACGACAGATCATGGCTATTAGAAAAGAACTCCTGTTCGCGATATGTTTATGCCTATTTTCAGCAAACCAGTTAATGGCCCAGGTCAGTAAAAACAATAAGATATATAACATGACATCAATAACAGGTAAGGGGCAACCTGCCCCAAAAGAAAATTTCACCGGCAATGTGTTCGTAACCATGGCGGTAAACCCGGACGATAACTTAAACAGCACCGTAGGTAAAGTAACTTTTGAAGCTAAGGCCCGAACCAATTGGCATACCCACCCGCACGGACAAATCCTGATCGTAACGGCAGGTGTGGGCTACTACCAGCAAAAGGGCAAGCCCATACAGGTGATCAAAGAAGGCGATGTGGTTAAGATTCCGGTAAATGTAGAACACTGGCATGGCGCTTCGCACGCAAGTGCGATGACGCATATCGCCATCGTTCCAGCGGCAACAAACGGTACCATTTGGATGACCCCGGTTACTGATGCCGACTATAACAAAGATCATCAAAGCGGTGCTCAGCCAAAGCCACTGAAACTGACAGAAGCAGCCATCAGAAACCACGAAGAATTGCTGCCCAATTACGTTTCAACCATGCAAAAGACAGACCCGGAGTTTATCGAATTGTTTGACAATTTCGCTTTTGACGAAGTCATCGCCTATGGTAACCTGGATACCAAAACAAGGGTGTTGATGATCCTCGGTTCTACTATTGCATCCCATGCCCTGACCGAATATAAAGTAATGGTCGGTGGCGCTTTAAATGTAGGTGCAACACCGGTTGAAATTAAAGAAGTGCTTTACCAGTCTGTGCCTTATGTAGGGATATCCAAAGTGCTTGATTTTTTACATGCCACCAATGAGGTATTTCTTAGCCGGGGTATCGAATCGCCCTTACCCGGGCAGTCTACCACCACTCCGCAAAACAGGCAGGAAAAAGGGCTGGCTTTACAAAAGGAGATCGTTGGCAGCCGGATCGACGAGATGTATGCGCAATCGCCTCCGGAACAGCTGCACATTCAAAAGTTCCTGTCTGCAAATTGTTTCGGGGATTATTATACCCGCACCGGACTGGATATTAAAACACGTGAACTGCTTACCTATTCCATGCTGATCAGTCTTGGTGGTGCAGAATCCCAGGTTAAAGGCCATATCCAGGCCAACTTAAATGTGGGCAACGATAAACAGACCTTATTGACCGTAACGACACAACTATTGCCTTACATCGGTTATCCGAGAACCTTAAATGCGATCAGTGCCATCAATGAAATAACAGGTAAAAAATGAAAACAATAATTAATTCAACCGGATTAATGCTGCTGGCCTTTGCAGGATTCGCCCAATCACCGGACGAAGCGGCAATTCTTAAACTATCCGGCAAGGTTTTTTCCTGGGAAGTGGAAAATAAAGTTGACTCCCTGGATCAAACATTGGCCAAAGCGTTCACGGCCTTCACCAGTGCCGGTGATCGTCAGGACAGGTCAGCGTATATGGCTACCTTAACCGGGGGCAAGGTGGTTCACAATAACATCGTTGTAGAAGAGAACTTCGCCAGTGTAGTTAACAATACGGCTACAGTTGGTGGTAAAGGGAAATTTACAATTACCGTTAACGGTTCCCAAAAAATAATACACCTGTCTTACCTGGAAGTCTTTATCAGGGCCAGTCCGCATGATCCCTGGAAAATGCTGGCTTTACATGCCGGTCTATTACCGAATTAAACATCATTACTGTTCATACTATCAAAATCAATATGGAAACAAAAAATGTAAAAGCCTTTGGTGCGGAAGTTGCCAAAGCACCGTTAAAAGAAATGACAATACAACGCCGTGCTGTTGCAGCGCACGATGTAGAGATTGAGATATTGTTCTGTGGCATTTGCCACTCTGATCTGCACCAGGCACATGATGATTTCGGCGGCGCTCATTTCCCTATGGTCCCCGGGCACGAAATGGTAGGCCGGGTGATCTCGGTGGGAAACCACGTTACTAAATTTAAAGTGGGCGATCTGGCCGGTGTTGGCTGTATCGTTGACAGTTGCCGGGAGTGTGAGTATTGCAAGGAAGACCTTGAAATGTTCTGTAAAGTAGAAACTACCATGTCTTTCAACTCACCCGACCACAAGTCGGGTGGTGGCGAATTTACTTATGGTGGTTACTCTGAAAGCATTGTGACTGACGAAAATTATGTATTGCATATTCCGGAAAGCCTGGACCTTGCCGCTGCAGCACCCTTGCTTTGTGCCGGTATCACCGTTTATTCACCCTTTAAGCACTGGAATATAGGCCCAGGTAAAAAAGTTGGCGTTTTGGGTATCGGCGGTTTAGGCCACGTAGGTATCAAAATTGCGAAAGCCTTAGGTGCTCATGTAGTGGTGTTCACTACTTCGGCTAAAAAGGTAGATGATGCCAGGCGCTTAGGCGCCGATGAAGCGGTTTTATCTTCTGATCCGGATCAAATGGCAAAATACAATAGCAGTCTCGATATGATCCTGGATACGGTTTCAGCCAAACATGATATTAATATTTATCTGAACTTGTTACGGGTTGATGGAAGCGTTGTGCTGGTTGGCCTGCCACCGGAAAAATTGCCTATCGGCGCGTTCAATGTGATCAAAGGCCGCCGCAGCTTTTCAGGCTCTAATATCGGTGGCATTGCAGAAACCCAGGAAATGCTGGACTTCTGCGCCGAACACAACATCACCGCTGATATTGAAATGATCAACATTCAGGATATCAATGAAGCTTACGAGCGTTTGGAAAAAGGTGATGTGCATTACCGTTTCGTGATCGATATGGCATCGCTGAAAAAATAATAACCTGCTTAGTTCAGGTGTAAAGCACTGCCGCCCTGAGAAAGCGTCGGTAATTGATCAGCATGAGGTTGATTGATTTAGTTGATTACTGTAAAGGTAATTTGGCGTTCCGGTGTGAGATCCGGAACGCTTTTTAAACGTGTAATGTTACTGTTTTTATTTATCCATTAGAAGTTAATGTTTAAAATAGGTAAATTACCTTAACCTAAAAGAAAGGCAACAACTAGATTGATGGACAGGCTATCTTCAACATAAAAAGGCAATGAACACTACAAACTCTGCATTGTCAAACCATATTTGCGTGGTCCCGTCATATTCCGGAGATGGGAGCCTAGTGAGCATGATGAATATAATAGGATATGACTAATTTTTTTCTATATTTAGGGTTAGGTTTTCCACATCAAGAATCAAAATAATGTCCTGAAAAATAGTCAATTTCTTTGTTGCTATTTTGTTACTAAAAGCTGACAATGCATTGGTAATCAATGCCTAATTACTTTTGTATCGCAACTGCGAAAATGTTTGCTTTTAGTATCATTTGTTATCTTTTAGTCTGCAATTAGTTTAATATGACTATTTGATTATCAATGTCTTAAAACTTAGTTGCCTTTTTTATCGTATTATACTGAACCGTTTTTTTATTGCCTACATTTCATTAGGAACATCGCAAATATTCTTGTTGGGAAAGTAATTATGGAAATATTACCAATTCTTATATGGTGTATAGATGTGCCTCTTAATTTGAGTAGCGGATTTATATTATCCCAAGATTGACCGTATGAGATAAATTATGCCCTTTGCAACTAATATCCCGATATTAGCAACTCTTCTCTTCAATGTTTCAATATAATTTATGGAAAACGCCGCTCTACTAAAAGCTATTATTGATAATGCAATAGACGGTATTATTACTATTGATGATCGTGGTAAAATAGAATCTATCAATCCGGCAGGTTGTAAACTTTTTCAGTATTCTCCCGAAGAAGTTATCGGTAAAAATATAGCGAAGCTGATGCCGCCGCCGGATAGGGAGCAGCATAACGAATATATTAATCGTTACCAGCGCACAGGCGATCCACATATTATAGGTAAAGGGCGCGAAGTAATTGGCTTACGAAAAGATGGCTCTCAATTTCCATTCAGGTTAGGCGTAAGTGAGGTGCAGTATTCGGGCAGGAAGATATATACCGGTTTTATTCACGATCAAAGCCGTGAGAAAGAAGCAGAGCAACAATTGAAAGAATATGCTGCTCATCTGGAGCAACAGGTGGAAGAGCGTACTCATTCCTTACAGGATACTGTTCAGGCTTTGCAACAGGCTAAGGAAGAAGTGAGTTTATCTTTAGTTAAAGAAAAAGAGCTGGGCCAGTTAAAAACCCGTTTTGTTTCCATGGCATCGCACGAGTTCAGAACGCCTTTAAGTTCGATCCAGTTATCAGCATCTCTTATTGACAAATACACCGAAGCATTTGAAAGCCCTAATGTGGGTAAACATGTAAGCAAGATCAAGAATGCGGTTGGCAATTTGACTACTATATTGAACGACTTCCTCTCGCTCGAAAAACTGGAAGCGGGTAAAGTGGAGCCGTCTTTCAGTAACTTCGATCTGGTTAAACTGGCTGAGGAAATTACGGAGGAAATGCAAATGGTAGCCAAGCAAAACCAAAGCATCATTTATCAGCACACGGGTGCGAATAATATGGTTCGCTTGGATCAAAACCTGTTACGCAATTGTATCATCAACCTTATAGCTAACGCCATTAAATATTCGGGCGAGAATACCTTTATCGAATTTAATACCGAGATCAACGATACTGAATACACCTTAACAGTAAAAGATAATGGTATCGGCATCCCGGAAACGGACCAGCAACATTTGTTCGAGGCATTTTTCAGGGCTCACAATACGGGAAGTATTCCCGGAACAGGTTTAGGGTTAAACATAGTTGCCCGTTATACCAACCTGATGAATGGTAAAATTGATTTTAAAAGCGAGGTTAACCAAGGCACTTTATTCACCATTACATTTAAAGTATCATGAGTAAAAAAGTATTAATCATAGAAGATAACCTTGATATCCGGGAAAATATTGTTGAAATATTAGAACTGGCGGGCTATACCGTTTTTGATGCCGATAACGGAAAGGTAGGTGTTGATTTGGCTTTAAAAAACATACCAGATATTATACTATGCGATATTATGATGCCCGAACTGGATGGCTATGGCGTTTTATACATGCTGAATAAACGACCTGAAACCGCGGCCATCCCTTTTATATTTTTAACCGCCAAAGCCGAGCGGGTTGATCTGCGCAAGGGAATGGAAATGGGTGCGGATGATTACCTCACTAAACCTTTTGATGATATGGAGCTTTTAAACGCCATTGAAAGCAGGTTGAAAAAGAAGGATGCTCAGGTCGATTTCTACAGCAAGTCTCTGGAAAAGCTGAACACCTTGGTCATTAAAAGCGGAGGTTTGGTTGAATTAAAAAAAATCATCGCAGAACGTAAAAACCGCCAGTTTAAAAGAGAGCAGGTAATTTATTACGAAGGCGATAAAGGCAATGGCTTATACCTGGTGATAAGCGGCAAAGTTAAGAGTGTAAAACTTGCCGAAGATGGCCGCGAACTGATGACCGGCATTTATGCTGCCGATGATTATCTGGGTATCCACGCCATGCTATCAGGCGAGGCTTATTCAGATACCGCAACTGCTTTGGAAGATAGCACGCTTTGTTTGATACCTAAAGATCAACTGGAGCAATTGCTCAATTTATACCCCGAAGTTGGCCGTGAGTTTATTAAGTTATTGGCGAACGATATCCGCGAAAAAGAAGAACAGCTATTGCAATTGGCGTATCACTCTGTTAGGAAAAAAATGGCGGATGCAATGTTGCGATTGTATAAAAAGCAAAGCGGCACCGGGGATAGTTTCAAAATATCGAGGGAGGACCTTGCGGCGATGGCCGGTATGGCGACTGAAACCGTAAGCCGTACCTTATCTGATTTTAAAGACGAGGGTTTGATAGATAAGAAAGGGAGCGCGATCACGATTCTTAATCTGAATAAGCTAAGCAAAATGAAAAACTGACGAAGATCATTTTTTGTGCTGATGCCGATCATGGCATAGCATGGGGCTTTGCGATAGTTTTGTGAAGAACAAAATATCTGCAGAATGAAAGTAGTAGCCTATAGTATAGCGCCTTTTGAAAAAGAATATCTGGCCAAAGCCAATCAAAAAAAACACGATATTACTTTAATATCTAACTCTTTAAACCTGGATACTGTTATTTACGCCGAAGGAAAAGACGCCGTATTGGTTTTTGTTAATGATGATGTATCAGCACCGGTGATTGAAAAACTGGCAAGCTTGAGTATCAAATATGTGGTCACCCGATCTTTAACAACTACTCATTTGGATAAAGAAGCTGCGGGCAGATTCGCCATAAAGTTATCTAATCTGCCTATGTATATTTCAGCATCTATAAAAACAGATGGCGAAATGCAAAATAACGCAGACCAGGTTATTAAAAACCTCGATTTATGGCAAATGAATAAATGCGTGGGCAAGGCATGTGTTTGCGCTAAGGGTTGCCAATCGATAAAGCTTGATTAAAGCTTATTCAACTCAATAAAAAGGGCGCTTCGATCATGTCGAAGCGCCCTTTTTTTGTCAACAGGTTATTTATATGATGCAGATAGCTGCCATTACAATGTAGATAATGATACTTACGGCGAACATGGTTAAGGTGGTACGGATGCCGGAACCACCCATTCCCCAAACAAAATTGGCGAAGAACAGGATCATTGAAATAACCAATACAATAATTGGGGCATTATAACTGTAAATTAAAATTGCTGGTAACGGAAGGAACAATACGCCCATGATAACCAACGAAGCAGCAAACCACATGGCTCTATTATTTGCCTGTCCATCGGCAATGGCCAGCCATTTTCGCCATAAGTTTATGTGTTGTTTTTGATTGGAGGTTACTGATACCCATGATGCCGGAGAGTTTGTTATTGTTGTCATGATTGATAGTTTTTTATATAGCAAAGATGGGCCGGAACCGACCTTATCACCATGACGTGCGGCAAATCAAAAAGTGATATTAAGCACTTTTTAATAGATGGTTTTGATGTTTAAATGGAATATAACGGTTAATTTATCTTTAGCCTTAACCAACCCGGCCATGCGTTTAGGAGGCGTTAAATTAAAATCAGAGAAATTAATATTCCGCTCACCTATTAGTTCAATCGCTTTTTTATCGTTGCCGGATATTTGGTAAGTGATATCAAAACGCTTGTGTACACCGGCAATCTCGATCTCTATCTGGCCGGTTATTGGGGTTTGTTTTCCCGTTATTTCGGGCAGTTCATTAAGCGAGATAAATTTGATAAAGAGTTTAGGAAATTGCTTTTCCCTCAGTGTTTTACGCAGGTCCTTGGTCATCATATTATTATGGCAATCAAAGCTTTTAATAACCAGATCGATACATCCCGATAAGGCAACCGCTTTATTGGCACTACTCCTGATCAATTTAATGGTATCAACCTGGTCGCAAGCCGGTATGCCACAACTAAACTGGTTAATATTAGTGCTGCCGTTAACCTGTAGATTACTACTTTCCAATACGATCCACATGCTTTTAGTTTGCCCTAAACCAATTGATGCGGTTGTAATGAAGAATAACAAGGTGATCAATAAACTTTTTGTAAGCGACATGGAATGAATTTAGAAGAAATGAAAAATGCCAGTCCGCATTACAGACTGGCATTTAGTTAAGAGAGTTTAGAAAGAAATAGCTGCTTCAAACATGAAGCCTTTAAATTTACCACCGTTCAAAATATTGGTGGCAGCGTAGTTTTTATATTCCTGGTTTACGTATTCGCCTTTCAGCATAATGTTTTTAGTCATGAACCAGCCGGCAGAACCTACGTTACGATTAACCGTAACATCATCCGGGTTACCAACTATGGTGGCGGTAACGGTGTTGTAACGATAAGCTACCCAAAAGTTTTCTGTCTTTTCAGGAAACCTGTAAACAATGTCGGCAGCATATTGATTAGCACTACGATTTGTTTTTTCGGTAATGGTACGGCCCCTGGCTGTTTCTATTGTCCCAAAAAACTCAAGCCCTTTGTATTTTACAAACAAGTTACCCATAAAACTATGGTTCTCTTCGCCAAAGCCAGGATTAAACCTTCCCGAAAAGGCATTATAATCAACAGCGTTATCTAATACGGTACCGGCCGCGGTAACCGGGTTACTCATTACGTTATAATAATGTGAGCCTGTCCTGTCGCCACCAAATAGTGTGCTGCTGTTAGCGCTGTTTACGGTGTAGAACGATCCGGTTAACCGCAGCCTTAAATCGGTTGATAATTGTTTATCAAATCCCAATTTGCCTAAAAATGCAGGTGGATATTTGTTAACCTGTTTAGTAGCCGAATCTATTTTAGTAGGAGCGATGGTGGTTTCATTTAACTCACCGTTTGTTATGGCACCCATAGCAAACAAGCCTGTTTTGGCACATTTGTAATAAACATGCATTCCGGTTTCGGTTGCAAACTCATCCATAATATAGTTTTCTACAAAAGGATTGTAAATAGTATTACCTCCATCAGATCGCCTGTAATGCTGATCGCCGTAATCCACATCATATTGCCCAATTACCACGGTAACACTTTTCATAACATTATCAAAAAAGAGGCTGTGTAAAAATGTTAGCTTATCTATTTGTAAGTAACCGCCTTTTACCCAGGTATTCTCATGGTGGCGGGCTGCCAGGTACGATGTCAGATTCAAGCGTATGCCATCGGCTAACTGCACATCAAAGTTTAAGTTAGCCATTGGCAGGTTAAACCCATCTATCAATGGTGTTAAACTATTTACATTACCCGTTGCCGTACCTACAGTTTTTGTTACTGGAGTAGCGGTATTTGAAGCCCTTAATGATTGGAAACTTAGCTCAAAACCACCACCAACCTTTACCTTTAAACCATTAAACAGAACCGTGTCTTTTTTAGATGTTTCGAAAGTGTTGATACCCAGTTTATTGTTGGGGCGATAAAACTGTATCTGGTTTTCCTGCGCATTAGCGCTGGTATACACAATGCTCAGTATGGCCATAGCCAACGAGCCAAATAAAGTATATTGATTTTTCATGATTGTTTTAATTAATGGATTTGTGAGTGTAATTACTTTTTATAGGTCAGGTTAAACTGAATGGTAAGGTCGTTGTAAACCTTCATGGTGCCGAGCATAAAACTGGGTGGGGTGATTTTGTAATCGGTGAGCTTTATTTTTTCTTCCCCGGTACAATTGACAATGTTGTTAGTGCCTACTACTGCGGTAACGTCCATACTAATAGGCTGGGTTGCACCGGCAATGGTTAGCTCACCTTTGGTTTTGATGAGGTATTTATTACCAGATACCGAAGTAACAATAGCCGATGTTAGCTTGTAAACTATCTTAGGATACTGATCAGCTTTGATCGCTTTGTAAGTGCGTGTATCCATGGATTCATGTTCACTTTTCAGACTCTTAACTTCTAATGATAAACTGAATGAGCTTAATGCTTTAAGCTGGTTTTGCTCATTAAATTTAAAGTCGCCCTGGCTTACAGCGGCCATAGATGTCATGTTCCAGTCGTGAACATTAGATGTACCTAAAACCTTGATAGCGATATTGCTGCCGGTATAAAATTTATCGTTACCCTGTGCCTTCGAGAATTGAGGTATCAGCAAGCAGGCAATACCCGCAATAATGAGGGTAAGCGCTAAAAATTTAATGTTTGAGTAATGCGTTTTCATGTTGGGTTATGTTTTAATTATGAAACAAATGTAGGCTGGAGGGAGGGGCCAGGGAATGATGGGAGTTGCCCGGAAAAGTGATCTTAATCAATCAATTACGATAGGCTCATATCAACAAAAAATACCCACTATCAATTACGATAATGGGTGCAAGGGATAATCAATAAGGCTATTGTTAAAACACAGGTAGCTTATCTTCAATCTTTGAGCAAGGAAAAACCAGTAAGGGTTTGGTTAAATGATCTGCCATTTTTTGTGTTACACTGCCTTTAAATAAACTGTTCCAAAATCCTTTTTTACGGTGTACCATAACCAGCAGGTCAAAATCAACATGAGCGGTAAGCCAGTCTAAACTGGTGTCTATTGTTTTGCCCTCCACGGCACGGTAGTAAATATTAGGGTAATTTATTTTGGATGATACGAGGCCAAGGAATATTTTAACTCTTGGTTCGGCGTGGTTATGTTCTTCGCTTTGGTTGGCAATATGTGTCACCATAATTTCGGCGTCAAAGTGTTTGGCCAAGCCGGATAGAGAGTGCAAAACATCGATGTCGGTTTGGGTAAGATCGGTCCCGAAAGCAAATTTCTTAAAGCCCTTAAATTCAACCTGATCTGGCACTAACAAAACCGGGCAATGTGCTTTCTCAATAATATCCCTGGCATGGTCGCCGGATAAAAAACTACCCAGGCCATGATTTACATGCGTACCTATCACAACCATTACTACATGGTTTTCCGATGCGATCTCGTTAATTGTATCGGCTACAAAACCGGCCTTGCTGCAAAAGTCGATTTTGGGCTTAAACTCATTACTGTTTAGGGTTTCGATATTTAAGCGATTATTTAAACGGCTCACAATTTCGTTCAGGTCATCCGCGCTATCCTGTTCAAGTGTTTCAAAGTTTTCCATTGGCCAGGCAACCTGCGCTGCCATTGGCGAACTGGATGGTATCAGAAACACATTGCATAACAATACGTTGGCTTTAATTTTTTGAGCAAGCTTTACGGCATAATGCGCGGCATGGTCTGCCCGGATAGAAAAATCGGTTAATACTAATATGGTTTTCATGGCGATGGGTTATATTAAGTTTTCGGCAACCGAAAACAGGTCCTTTTTAAATAGTTTGATAGACTGGAATAGATCTTTGATCTCGTTTTCGAGTTGCGAATGCCGCTCTATCAAATCAAAACCTATGGCTTGTTTTAAGTTATCTACAAAAGGTTCCAGGAATTTTAGATAAAGTATGATCTTGCTTTTAAGGGCTATGGTTTCAATCTCCATTTCAGAGATCGTTTTCCGGAAATCCGTTACTTCAACAGCATGTTCGTTTTTTGCACCGGGGATAAAATATTTATCTACAAGGTGTTTAAAAAATCTTATCTCATCGCTAATAAACGACACATCGGCTAACCAATGTTTGCTTGAGATATAAAGATCTTGTAATTCGTATTCAAGTTGGGTGTCGGGAGTTGTAGTGTTCATCGTTCGTGATTTGATGATGCAAACCTCTGCAATATGTACTGCTTAAATAATGATAACGATCACGTTTATGAATGACATAAGCCCAGTAGAAACACCATAATAATGAGCAGTTTTGCTGTAGTCAATATTTAAACTACCACTGATGAAAACTTTAAAATTTAACTTTTGCCACCCGATAAAAGGTAACGCCTGTTTAACACTTCACTCTAACTTTCCGTCGAAATGTCAAAGTATAGCAATAGATAGTAAAAGCAGCAACCTTGTTGAGATACCAATTGATGGCTGTAAGGCAGGTAAGTGGAGTGTTGTTTTAAATTGGGAATATGATGGGAGCAGTTTTTCGTATAGTAAGGAGTTTGAAGTGAAGAATTTTATTGGTTGATTGTAATTGCATTTTTTAACCTTTAATCACCTGTTTTATCTTTAAAGTTAAACGTGTTTCATGGTGAAATAGGTTAACTCATTGATAATTAAACCGGTAATACTTTTTTGTATCGGTAAGTAATCGTTTTTCCATCGATTTTCAATTAGTTGCATTTTGATAGTCCCAAGGCACTTTGTTTTGCATTGAGCAATTATGATTTGCTGTGAGTTTCCTACTTTTGGTGACGTTTTTGTAACGCGCTACCTTTTCGACACAAAAATGTCACCTTTTAAATTTATCGTTCGTGGACATTTATTTTTGGTTTGTATTAGCAATACTCGTTTTTTTTAAGTATCCAAGTGTGACCTTTCAATAACAAAAATCGTAAAGAATTATGGCAAGCATCAGTATCAGAGAAAGAGCATTAAAAGGACGGAAAATCGAGACTAATTCTTGATTACTATTTTCCGGGAGGTAAACGCAAAACAGAAAAGCTAGAAATATACGTTGTTGATAAACCCACTACTCGCGAGGACAGAAAAACAAATAAAACTAACAGGCAACTGGCCGAAGCAATCAGGGCTAAACGGTTGATAGAAATCCAAAATAAAAAATACGGATTCGACGATACTCAAAAATTTCAAAGTAGTTTTCCGGATTATTTCAAAAAGCAAGTTGAAGAACGTATATCTAGTAGTGCAGGTAGCTACGGTAAGGTTTTTCTAAAATTTCTTGATGACAACGAACTCATTTTTGAAGAAATTGATACCAATTTTCTCGAAAGGTTTAAAAAATATTTACCAGAGGCTAAGATAACTAAGAGTAATACACGCTTATCTCGTAACTCTGCACTGTCCTACTTTAATAAGGTAACGGCTACACTAAACCAAGTTTTTGATGATAAAATTATTCAGGATAAGGTAGGTCAACGAAAAAAGTATCAAATAACAAGATACCCACCGAGATTATTTGACCTTAGAAGAGTTAAAAAAGTTGATAGATGCCGAGTGTGAGATTGAGATATTGAAATGCATTCCTGTTTAGTGCAGCTACTGGTTTGAAGTGGTCAGATGTAAATGCGTTGACTTGAGCGAACATTGAGTATTCAGAAGAGTTAGGGTGCAACCAATTGAGATTTACGCTACAAATACATCGTGAGTTGTATGGCCCATATATTGACGCTGATTTCGAAGAATTTGAAAATCATTTTAGACCATTTGAGGCAAAAACGAAAATGCGGTGGCATGCAAGTCAAACCTTATTAGTGTTGTTATTTCATGGAAAGCATAAATTCAACAATAATCGTAAAAACGAAATTGGGTTTAGAAACATTATCCTATTAATCTGCGAACATTTTTGTCAGTAGGATGATAACGAATGGGATAGATATAAATTAAAAAGACACAAGACAAGGTCGATGCCCCCCGGACAAACTCATGAAGATGATACCGATATAAGACGTCTTTTTATAACAATAAACACAATTGCTCCCCAAAAAACTATCGCAGATTAAGGGTTGTGTTACGCTGTTTACATTCGCCTTTGGTGATAAAAAGATTACCGAAAAGAAAATAGCCGAGGCTTTAGCTACATACGAACTTACTTTTACTAGCCGCAAATGCGACTTTAACTATTTTTAGAAGGCAACAAAAACGTCTGAATAATCAGCAAATTCTTGGCCTACACTTATTTCGCACAAAAGCACGCTGGATGAATTGCCATAACGGGCCTCTGTTTACCGACGATGACTTCCATAATGTTGGGTTAGCTTATTACAGTCATGATAAATATGAAGATCTGGGTCGTTACTTGGTAACAAAAAACCCTCAGGACGTAGGTAAGTTTAAAACCCCAGGCTTGCGTGATGTTTTGCGCGCGCGCCCATGGTTTCACAATGGCTTGTTTGATAATATTGAAGGGGTAATGAATATGTACAGTAATGGTATGGCCCAGCCTAAGCTCAAACCCGAACAGGTAAATGATTCTCTTTTCCCAAAAACGGATGTCCATCTTAAACGATTAAACCTCCGCATAGAAGAAAAGATGCTATTGTCACTTTTTTAGGTGCCATTACAACCGAACCCTGGAAAACACAGCCGCCTGTTATGCCGCAATAAAATTGATTAGCAATATAATCAGTTATTAATATAAGTATTACGTCGGCTTTTCTTAAACTGATCTATAGTTAAGTTTAAAACAATTACTATTTTCTCATAAATTACTTTATGATGGATTTTATGTTAAATTTGTTTTAAACAATAATTACTTTGAACGTAACCGGACGATTTACTGATGATGAGTTAACACGGCTGCTTCGTAAGGGAGATGAGGCTGCGTTTACACATATCTATAACCTGTATTGGAATAAGTTATATTATATAGCACATCGTTTGCTTAAGGATAGCGATGCAGCCGAAGAAATTGTTCAGGAAGTGTTTCTCACCTTGTGGAAAAAGCGGGAATCGTTAAGTATTGAAAGTGTAAACCCGTATCTGGCTGCTATGACACGCTATGCGGTTTACCGTTACCTGGCAAAACAAAAAGTATTTAAAATTAAAGAGGATCAGGTTGCCCAGCTAAATGCTTCCGCGATATCAGAGATTGATGTTGATCATAAAATTTTGCTCGAGATAATTACCGAATTATCTAACAAACTCCCTGAGAAATGCCGTCTGGTATTTCAATACAATAAACTGCAGGATCAATCCCTGGCTGATGTGGCCGTGCAGTTAGGCATCTCACAAAAAACAGCCGAAGCGCATTTAACCAAAGCCCTGCGCGTTATCAGATCGGGCATGAGCGGTGCCGCCGGCGATTATCTGCAGATCATCATTATACTCGCTATGCTTAAAAAGTAAGCGCTCTCAAACTTTTTTAATTTTTCACTAAGGGTATTCTTTGCCCAGCCTACTCTATGTATTTAAACGGATATATTAAGTTGCGATGGACAAGAATGAACTGCAAGCGTTAGCACAAAAATACCTGGAAGGAACTGCTACTCCGCAAGAGAAGCAATTGCTTGATGAATGGTATGATATTGTGCAAACGGGCTCGCCAGAAATAGTTAACCTGAAAAGGGACGAAGCCGAAGCTGATGTACAACAAAGGATGTACAACAAACTAAACCAACAATTATTTAAGCCTCAACAAAAGCGCGATATAGGGGCGTTGATCAAACGTATCAGCATTTGGGTAAGCTCGGCAGCAGCGGTACTGGCTTTAACATTCTTTGCTTGGTCGTGGTATGTTAATAATAAAAGCCTGGCGGTACAGTCCGACGGGCAAGTTGTAAACGTACCATATAACCGGGTAATGCATTTAACTTTACCGGATAGCTCAAGGGTATGGCTTAACGCTGGTTCAATATTCAGATACCCTAAAAAGTTCATTGGCAAAACCCGCACGGTTGAATTACTGGAAGGGCGCGCGTTTTTTGATGTAAGGCACCAAACCCAGCATCCCTTTATCGTTAAAACAAAAAATCTGAATATCACAGTATTGGGTACATCGTTTGATGTGCGCAGCTACAAAAAGGAAGGTACAACTCAAGTTAGGGTGGTTACCGGTAAAGTTGGTATAACTGTGCCAAATGGTATCCACAAAGATGCTATCATGTTATTACCTAAACAGCAAATTACATTAAGTAATGTAAGCAGCCGCTTAGTTACCGGAGTAGCGCAAGATGCCAAAGTAAGCGAATGGACCAAAAACAACTTTGTATTTGAGCAGGAAAGCCTGGGTAATGTATTTAAAGCTTTGGAAAAAGAGTACAACACTCAAATATCGGTTGATAATAAAAAGTTGTTGGATGAGCGCATTACCATTAAACTCAACAACCAGCATTTAGATACAATAATGGAAATACTAAGCTATACTAAACACTTTAAATACAAAATGGCCAATGACAGTACAGTGATTGTAAAGTAAAAGATAATTCCTGCTTAGTAGCTAAGAGAGGAAATAACCGGGAACACGCGAATGTCCCCGGAAATAAGTTAGCCATTGCATATATGCTTGAGACCCATATACAAAGGCTTTAGTTTAACTATTCAATTAAACAATACAAATATGATAAATTTTTACGGCAAAGTATTGCCCATACTCCGAAAATGCATGCGCATTTCTACAATAATTATCGGCATACAAATCTGTTGTACATCATTGCTGCTGGCCAGTAACAGCCGCGCACAAGAAATGAACCTTAACCTGGTTAAGGCAAGTGTTAAACAGGTATTTAAAAAAATTGAACAACAAGCAAAAGTAACCTTCGTTTACGACGAGCAGGTTATAAACGCTATTCCGGCTCTTACTTTACAAGTTAAAAACACCCCGCTGCCTCAAGTTTTAGATCAGTTACAGGCACGTACCCTGCTACAGTTTAAAATGGTTGGCAATTATATTGGCGTTGCACAAAATAGTGTGAGCATGCCGGCGTTAAGCCTGGCACCAACTACTACGCAAGTTATTGCTGATATAAAAATTACCGGCGTTATCCGCGATGCAAGCGGCCAACCTATACCGGGTGTCAATATCACTATTAAAGGCACAAAAACGGTAAGCTCAAGTAATATAAACGGCCAATTTAGTATAGGCGCAAACATTGGCGATGTGCTTGTTTTTACTTTTATAGGCTACCAGCGTAAAGAAATTACCATAACTACGCCAGCGCAGTTAAGCGTTTTGCTTGACGAGGATTCAAAACAACTAAGCGAAGTTGTGGTAACCGCCCTGGGTATTAAAAAAGAAAGAAAAGCGCTGGGTTATTCTGTTACCGAAATTAAAGGCCAGGAATTAACTGAAGCCCGCGAAAATAATGTGATTAACTCTTTAGTTGGTAAGGTTGCAGGTTTAAACGTAAACTCAATAGCGGGTGGGGTGGGAGCATCATCAAATGTTATTATTCGTGGTGTTTCAAGTTTATCACAAACAACGCAACCATTATATGTACTTAATGGTATGCCAATGGAAAACAATCCAAATAGCGCTCCTGGACAACAATATGATAATCAATCGGACATGGGCGATGCTATTGGCAACATCAATCCTGATGATATCGAAACTGTTTCAGTGTTGAAAGGTGCGGCAGCATCGGCATTATATGGCTCACGCGGAAAGGCAGGTGTTATATTGATTACCACCAAAAGTGGAAAAGGAAATAGTATTGAATTTAATTCAAACTACGTTGCCGAACAGGTTATTGATCCTACACATTGGCAATATGTTTACGGCCAGGGTGCTAATGGTGTAAAGCCGGCCAATGCAACAGATGCGGCACAAACCGGCCAATCAAGCTGGGGTGCTAAGCTGGATGGCTCAAACGTAGTACAGTTTGATGGTGTTTTACGCCCATACTCGGCACAAACTAATAATATCAAAAACTTTTACCGCACAGGGAATACAGCAACCAATACAATAGCCTTCAATAAAAGTTTTGATGGTGGTTCGATACGTTTTTCGGCAAGTGATCTGGCTAATAAGGCTATCACACCAAATTCCGATTTAAACAGGCAATCGTTTAACTTAAATGGTAATTATAATTTAACCAAGCACTTAACCATTGATGCCCGCACAAATTACATTTTGGAACAGGCGCATAACCGCCCGTTTTTGAATGATGGTCCGGGTAACTCAAACTTTAACGTAACCTTATTACCTACCAGTGTTAATGTACTCGATTTAAGTGCGGCGGTAAAACCTGATGGTAGCGAACTACCTTACACTACAGGTAACCCATATGCAACAAACCCATATTTTGCCGCCGAAAAATTTATCAATAATACTAAACGTGAGCGTTTTATATCGTCAGCATTGTTGCGATATAACTTTGATGAAGGATATTTTATCCAGGCACGTGCCGGACGTGATTCTTATAATGATCGTTTTACCTCAATAGTTCCAACCGGAACTGCATATCGTCCTAAAGGTTCGATGTCAGAAACCACAAGTAATTTTTCTGATCTGAATGTTGATGTGTTAATTGGAAAACCATTTAAGGTAAACGATTTTACAATAACTCCTAATATTGGTGGAAGCTATCGCCGCATCAAGTCAGAATCCTTTACCTTGAGTGGTAGTGATTTTAACGTACCTTATGTATATGTAATCACCAATGCTGGCACACCAAGTCCAACAGTATATAATCCGAGTGATAATGAAACTTTATCAACATATGGCACTTTAGAATTAAGCTATAAAAACTATTTATATTTAAATGGATCTGCTCGTAACGATTGGTTCTCACCTTTGGCAACACCGGGTACAACAAATGCTTTAAATAGTTTTTACCCATCAGTTAATGGCTCTTTTGTATTCTCTGAATTTGTACATAACGATTGGTTAAGCTTTGGAAAACTACGTGCGGGCTATGCCATTGTTGGTCAGGCAACCAGTCCTTATCAAACGCAATTAGCTTATAACTTTAATGGAAGCATTAATGGGAAACAATTAGGTGTTATCGCAAATGCAAATATCCCTAATAGTAGTCTTGTAGCATCAAGCGCTACTGAATTTGAAATTGGTACCGAGATACGACTTTTTAAAGACCGGTTAAGCATTGATTTTACATGGTACAATAAAAACTCTAAAGATGAGATTGTATTTGCACCGGCATCGGTAACATCTGGTTATGGTGGTGCAGTTTTAAATTTTGGCCAGCTACAAAATAAGGGTATAGAAGCTCTAATTTCCGCTACGCCAATTAAGTATAAAGATTTCCACTGGACAGCTACATTAAATGGATCAATAAACAATAATAAGGTAGTTGCTTTAGCGGCAGGCCAAACAATTTCTCCAGGGGCTACGGCACGTTCAGGTAATGGCTTTACACAGGATATTGTTGGTTTACCTGTTCGTCAGGTAATGGCTTTTGATTATAAATATGATGCGGCGGGCAAAGTAGTTTTAGATGCCAGTGGTGCACCTGTACAAGGTGATCTTAAGCCATACGGGTCGGCATATGCCAAATGGGTTGGTGGTTTTAACAACGAGTTTGCATACAAACGATTAACCTTATCTTTCCTGATCGATACTAAACTTGGTGGCTCAATATTCTCATCTACAGATTATTATGCTTATGTATTAGGTTTACATCAGGGTACTTTGGTTAACCGCGATGCCTTAGGCAATACGGCTTCAACTTATTATACTAATGTTGCCAATAACATCTCGAGCCTGTTTGTGCAGAACGCGAGCTTTATCAAGTTCCGTCAAATTACGTTAGGTTATACTTTCCCGGCTAAAATGTTCAATAACGTGATACAAGGCGCAACGTTAAGCTTGGTAGGCCGCAACCTGTTCTTCTTAATGAAGAAAACAGACAACATAGATCCGGAATCTGATTACAGTTATAATGCACAAGGTTTAGAGCTGGGTGGTGTACCGCCAAGCCGCACCTTCGGTTTAAACCTGAGTGTTAAATTATAATTCCAACATAAACTAATCTTATTAAGATGAAAAAGATATTTAAATATACGGCGATACTTTCGGCATGCCTGGTTTTGTCTGTAGGGTGCCGAAAAGATTTTGAAACGATCAATACAAACTCTGCAACATATAATCCAATTAATTTTGACCCTAACTATCTATTAACCAGCGCCCAGTTAGGCTATTCGGGTAGTACCGATTTTAGCTATGATACCTGGCGTGCAAACCTCATCTACTGCTCAACCATGATGCAGGGTTTTTCAACCGTGATCAGCTACTGGGCAGGCGATAAATACATTTTAAATGCCGGTTATACTGCAGCATATTGGGGTTTTTCTGGGGGTACACCTACTGGTGGTGATGGCGCTTATCCGGAGCAGGTTAGGCCAATTGTTGATGTGGTGCAATCAACCACAGGCAAATCTCAATATAAAAACCTGCACCAGATAGCCCGTATTATGAAGGCGCTGATATTTGAGCGCATTACCGATTTATATGGCGATGTGCCTTATTCACAGGCTGGTTTGGGTTATTATAGTAAAACTTATTTTCCGGTGTATGATAAACAGCAGGATATTTATAACGATCTGTTAAAAGAAGTAAGTGATGCTACCGCGCAGTTAGACCCGGCAGCCGATAAGCCAACAGGTGATACTTATTACGGCGGCGATATCACCAAATGGAAACGCTTTGGCAACACATTATTATTGCGTATAGCGATGCGTTTAAGTAAAGCCGACGCGGCTACTGCGCAAAGCTACGTGCAAAAAGTTATTGGTAACACCATGACAAGCAATGCTGATAATGCTTTTATTTTAGGCGATGCGAACGGTGGCCGTACAACAGTTAATCGCAACAGCCAGATACTTTTGGGAGATGGCGGGCAAGAGAACTATTATACCCGCTGGTCGCAAACGTTTATCAATCAGCTAAAAACTACCAACGACCCACGTTTGGGTGTTGTAGCGGTAACCAATTTGTACACTACAGATGTTACTAAAACTCAAAATCCGGCGGCAAACGCAAGCCCTGCGGCACAAAAAGGGATGCCTAACGGTAAGGATTTGAGCGCAGATCCAACATTGGCTGTAACATCCGATCCAAGCTTTACAG
>Ga0116227_10006592_pt1 | contig 23401 bp, 22 predicted proteins | sample S1TSphgellanicum_FD_89693 | JGI IMG/M metagenome (GOLD analysis project Ga0116227, IMG submission 89693) | Host-associated microbial communities from peat moss isolated from Minnesota, USA - S1T2_Fb - Sphagnum magellanicum MG | ecosystem: Host-associated > Plants > Peat moss > Unclassified...
TAAAATGAAACCAAAATATATGGAGGTTTAAAAAAAAAATAAAAAAAAATTTAAATAAAAGAAAATTTTTGGTAAAAAAAAAAAAAATAAAATAAAAAAAATTGAAAAAAAAAAAAAAAAAAAAGACCTTAAATCTGCCTTACTCTTTTCATTATCACCAAAACTATTGGTGATAATCTCAAATGAACTGGAGAAGTAAAACTTAAAATTAATATAAATATAAATATCTAACTCAGAAGTTATTAAATTATAGTTTATTTTGTATTTGATATTTACACATATTGTTAAATATAGGAAAAGGTTAGTAAAAAAAAATTAATTTTAATGTAAAGTGTTGTCAAAACAATGACATTGTAGAAAGGCGATGTTACAATGATAGTGATAGCAAGGAGGGAGAGACTAATGAGTAACTTCCATTCGATTTCAACAAGCTAGAGAACACCTTCTGAATTGTATAAGTTAATATATTTGTGACATCACTGTGATGTTACAGCATCTCCACCCGTGCTGAGTATGTGGCTCCAGACAGTAAAATTTATTGTGAAAAAGTCAAACTGTGCCGGTTGAGCTCAGGAAATTGTTTTTTCTGCACCAAATTTGTGCAGCTTGCGTAGCTGGTAAAAGGCGCAACACAGTTGTGCACCTCCAAAAAAAAGCCTAATAAATTGGGCATGACTACAGCTCAGTATTTCCGATTGGTCGATCTTAATGATTGGTCCAGGTGGTTTGCTATTAGTAGTTCCCACATATATGCAGTTCCAGTTACAGTTTTATTGGTGGGGTTGCCCAAAAAACAAACAGCTAAACTTAGACATTTAATTTTATTATCCAGAGTTACATACTGAACGCTGGTGGAGATGCTCTAAGTTTGTAATAATTTGTGTGACCCTAAAATTGGGTGGAAAGCTATGCATTAACTGGTCTGTGTTTTTTGCCTCAGTGAAATTTTGCTATTTTTTGACAAAGAAATGGGGAAAATTTTGAAATTTTTGTTCTTTGAAAGTAGTGTAAATTCAACTAATTTTGCAAATTTTTTGTTTAGGGTTATGCTGGTTAACTTGAATAGACTCAACACATGCCTTGACTAAAATGGTAATCTGCCCGTTCAAGAACGGGCAGGTTACCTAGTCCATAACTTAGAACTCTATCTTACATTGTAGAAAAAGAACAAGAAGAGAAAGAAAGAAAAATTCAATCATCCATGGAGAAACATATTTTCGTTCGTAGAGTTACTAACCTATCATCTATAATTGATGTGAGAGTCTTGAACCGAAACAAAGTAATCATCCACTCATTCATCCACGAGTATGTCTGTATGTATGTATTTGTGGGGAGAAGGAAATACGATTACGGACAACGTATGCGCACCAGACCGAAGCTCTTCTCTCGCAACGAAGCGGTCGTCATCATCGCTCTGTGTTCAGGTTCTTCTCACGCTGAATTCGTACTCGGAGGAGGACGGTCAGTTTTTCCTCTCTCTTTCTTCAAGTTCCTGTGTTTATGAAGTAGCTTTTTGAGTTTTACGGCGACGATTTTGGTTCAAATTTTGGTAGTTTTTCAGAGAATTTGCTTCAAAAACCATATTACCTGCCTGTACTAGAGTTTTGTTTCCTTTTGGAACCCAGAGTGGAGGATTTTTTTGCCAGATCTGTCTGCAATACTGTAGGTTTGAGAAAAGTTTGATCATTTGATTCCATTTATTGTCCACACGACAATAGAGGAAGCTTCTTTTGCACACTTGCGCACATACTCTTTATGAAAGCTAGGGTTAGGGTTAGTGTTCAATGGAGGGTTTTTTGTTTAGGAAAATGTATTCGGCATGAACATTTTGATTGGCATTCTTTGTGACCAAAAAAATCGTTGATGGAAATCACAGAAGTAGGATTTGAATTCCCTTGGAATTTGATCGAATTGATGTTGTGTGCCTGAAGCAAATTTCCTGGCAGTTGAACAATAGGTAGGCATTCCCAGCCTGCATGCTTTTGTTGTGCACACTACTGTAGCTGTCTTCATACCATCAGTCTTCTACTAGACAGGACTTCTGGATGTTGAACGATTGAATGTAAATGGTGTTGATGTATGGCTATCAATTCTGAATGAATGTGGAAGAGAATGTAAGTGAATGCTGGATTCTTGTAGCAGCAGGCCCTTTGGAAACCCTGGTCATATATATGTGTGTGTGCGTGTGTGTGTGAGAGAGCAATTGCAGGTTCAACATGAGACTTATGTTAGCTGTATCTGTGCCTGAAATGTCCAGCATATAATCTTCTGGGTAGCAGGTATAGCAACTGCTTCAGAAATGGTTGGCCTTATTACTGGCAAGCTCTTCTATAAAACTGATCAGCGGAGTCTGTCAGTCCACTGCATTTGCAAGAGGTGCTATTTGTGAAGGCTGCAAAAACATGACTCAGAAAATGTCAATTTCAGAATAGACTTCTCTGAGAATTATGTTCGTCCCCTTGGTTTGAAGTTCATAGCTCAATTTTTGTCAGATGTTTCTGCTGATGGAATTTGTAAGACAATTGGTTTATGAGCTTCAGATTCCTATTCAGGGCATCTTTTGAAGACTACTCTGTCATCAAATTATCTTGCTCTTTAAAACTTCTCCTTGTTTCTCCCTCTATTTTCTTCCTCTTCTCTCATTATGGCTTTTTCTTTTCTTTTCTCTTTGTTTTTGTCTTTCCCTTTGTGCTACTCTTCCTTCTTGGGTTTTCTGGTTCTCTCCTTCTCTTTTAGGATTTATTGAGATCAGCAGCACCTGGCTGTGACAGGAAGTCAGTTTGTCTGTTGATGTTTGACATTGACCTTCCACCCAATGCTGGGAGCTGGTGAACTCAGTGTGGAAATACCATACATGTTGCTGTTGGAAGTCCCTGAACATGCACACAAGCATCATTGTTGTTCCAACTGCTCCTCAGTTTTTGGGTTTTCTTTTCTTTGGTTTCTTTTTGGGGGAGGTTGGGTTTCCTCTTTTTCATGCTTGCTGATTTGTTGCTATTGTGCCATTGGATGTGAAATATCTAGTACCCTATTGTCAGGTCATCTCTCAATTGCATTCAGTTTGACTTAAGTTGTAAGTAAAAAGAAACATGCAGTACTGATGAAGATATCCATAGCCCAGTTTGTGTTTCATGTGACTGGGCTGTGTAACATTCATTCATGTTAGATGCTGACAGTGGACTGTTTGCATGGGTGTTTAACATTGTGGATTCCTTACAGATTATAGGACCACAAATATCACTGAAGGAGTTTCTTGCTGAGTGGGGCGCCATCACACCTACATCACATTCTGATCAAACTATTGCCATACTTCATCAGTCTGTGGACAATGTCACACACTGTGTCTGGAGCACAGTGTGTCTCTCCCCTATTCTGTGCTGCAAGGTGGTTTGGAACAAATTTCATGTGAAAGTATGTCTGTTGTCAGAGATGTTGTCCCATAATAGCAGATGTTTGGATCCATCCATTGTGACAAAACTGATTGCATCTGGTGTAGCATAAGCTGCAGTAAACAAAACACTTTCTTGTGTTCACTAAGAGTATCTTTTGATCGAGCCTCCCAGCCAGTTGTAATCAATCAAGAATCTTGACCCATCTCTAGCATTGTGATGACCTCATTTAGCTCTGATTTCAGTTGAAGGCTTACAGGCTTGTCATACTCAAGGAATGTGATTTTTGACCCTGGTACTTACTGAAGTATAATCTCATAGATTCATGTCTGATGTCTAGTCAGGCAACCACCTGTCAGGAGGACAAGTTTCAAAAGAGATGTTTCCTTCCCATCTAGTATGTGTGTTTGGACAGAGGTGGTGAAACTATTTTCCCTTGAAGGTGTGAATGGATTAAGCCTCACCACCATCCAATGAAGCCATAACACCTGCCTGGGTGACATTGGAGACTCTGAATGGCTTTTAGTTAAGGTTTGGACTAGTTCTCCTGTTGTTCCTACAGGGCCTAGGGCATCTCCCTCTCTAAAAGCAGTTTACTTGCATCTTGCATTCGTTGGTGCCAACTATAGCCTGTGTAAATGCCAATTGCTCCATTTCTTGTGCCTTGCAAATGATCCTTCTGCTCACCATGGAGAATATATATGTTCATATCATTGTTGTGTTTTCAAGAATGTGGTAATCTAGTGTAGGTGAGGGCTACAAGGAGTGCATTCTCGTTGCAATATTGGGGTTATGTTACTGATCTAGTTTAGGGTTTAGCCACATAAAGCAGAGAGAAAATGCATGACAAGGAACTAAAAGAGTGATCTTGACTTGCAGGTGGCAAGGAGGTGGCTCATGGCTCAAGGTGAAAAAGCACTTCCAAGTGCTGACAACACTATTGAGCACTTCCCCCTTGCCTCTCCCCCGAGTACACCTGCAAGTACCAGGTACCTTTTTCAGGGTTTGAGAAATGAAGTTGTGGAAGAGTGCATAGTGTCAAGTGGCTTCCATGAATTTGAAGACCTTGATGAATATCCAGAAAATTGTGTTGGTGTCAAGTTAACAGAGCAGTAGAGATTCTGAGATTGGGTTCTTGTCTTCAGTGGTTTTCGATGTTTAGGGTTTAGGGTTTGCTCCAACATGGTGTGTTTGTGCTATGGACTCAGGTTAGAGAGAGGCGGAGACTCCCACGAGAAGCCATCATTGCTTTCCCCTCAAAAGCAGTGGAGTATCTCCAGCATGTGGTGGGGCTCTCCAAAAGATGACCAGGTGGCATTCCAGTGTATACTCATGCCTGTTGTCTATGCTCCTTTTTTTCAACAATTTCTACTCGTGTGCAACATATTGGTATCTATATGCTGAGTATGGTCTATTGTATTGCAGGCAGAGGCTTTACAAAGGGAAGTACAGTCATTACGTGGAGAGATTGTGGGTGCAGAAGAGAGGGAGGCCACAATGTTAGCACAGTATGTGAAATCTTTCTTTCATTCAGTCTGTCTTCAAGTTTTCCGTTGTTACTCTGGTTGACTAAGCTGATCGGTTTGCAGGAAGTGCATCTGCATTTTTTCCCTTCTTATCTGCCAACATTGAAGTATTGCCATAATCAATAGTAGTTTGAGTCTATATTGCAAATTACTCTTCTTGTGGAAGACTTTTCCAATCAGTCTTTAAGGGTTTGTTAGACTTATGTTTACTCCATATTTTGCTCAAGCTTTTGATCTGAGCTTTGCCATTGGGAGGATTTCTTCAATTTCCCAGTAGTCAGAGGGTTAAGGTCAGGTGATGACAGAGGGGCAAATTGTGGCAGATTGGACCATGTCGATGAAGTTCTTCGAACTGCCCAGCTTGCAAGCTACTTTCATTCACGTACAGTGAGTCTCTATCACAGTTATTTTGCTTGTACAGCACTTCTGACCAAAAAGACCTGACCCTGTGAGTGAAATCTGTCAGATATGAGGTCCTAGGGCACTGAAGAGGCAATTTAATTTTGTGGTTTTGCTTGTCTATAGTCTTGTGAATAGCTGCGTATCCTAGGCCAATCCCAGTGGAAGGCTATGCATATATTAGCGGGGTCTGCTTTTTGTATGCAGAGATGGTCACCATTGCCAGGGGAACCCCCAGTGGATGACACTGATGTTGATGATTGGCTGCTTCGGTTCCTTGTCTTACGTGGTTCCTCGATATGTTTCTATCTACGAGCAACAGGTCTGATCTTTCAAAGTTGTGACAATTAAACTATGCTAGACATGTTTTCAATTTTTTCTAGTTGTACTTATTAGGCAATAGATCATTATACCTGTCATCTCTTTAGAGAAGGCCATGAGATTTCCAAGATGGCCCAAGTAATTGTCTTCATGAGCAAACATTGCTGAGATCCATCCAAGTTTTCTATAAGAGTCCCTCAGGTTTACTTGGATGTTCAGAGCACTTCTCCATTTGAGATTTGATGTTGCCAAAACATTTAGCTTCTATTGGCATTTTGAGCAATAGTAAGGATCTGGGGAATAATTGCAGATTTGAGGCCACAAGGCACTATTCTGCAAAGTGAGATTGTGGAAGCTGGCCTCATCCCTAATCACCTCCACCATCAGGATGACCCTCATTGGTCTGCTTTCCACATTACAACATGCCATGGCCTACGCCTTGAGTGCTCATCACTTTTGAAGCTTCAGGTGGCTTTGCTGTTCTGTTTCAAGCCAGTTCTGTGTTTGCCATTTCAAACTTTCTAATTTCATACACTTTCTAGCCTGCTCTTACAGGTGTTTTATGAAGGAACTGTCGTTGCATTATTTAAGATATGTAAGTAGAGCTAGAATCTTGCATGATTGTCAAATGAAGATACATGGCTAAGTGTTGGTAGATATTGCTGCTGGATTACAATCAAATAAATAATCATCATGTGGCAATACCATAAAGGATTTTAAACAATCCCCAGAGCTCAGGACACCTTGTTGTGATGTGAGTTGGTTTGGTGGTGGGTGAAGGTGGACTGCTGGCTTTCACTTCTTAATGGGGGCTACAGCGCTCCTGATCTCTCTAGACTAAGTTTACACCCTCCTCAGCCTCTGGTAAATCCTAATCATAAGATTCTGCAGGCCCAAGTTTCAGATTCAACCATGGGGTATGGTCCACTTTACCCTGCATGGTTGTCAGTTTCTGTCATGGCTGAATTAGTTTGTGAAGAAATTTTAGCATCCTCCTTAGAATTAAAATTGCTTTGTTTGCAACCTGCATGTTTTTGTTCAATTTAAGCTCTGCAAGTGTATGTGTACATTGATTGATTGTGGGTGGTTTCTGAGCAGTCAAGAAGGTGAGCTCTTTGGTGAGCTGGAGTAACTGTTAGTGCAAACCCCATTGAACAAGCCCATGCTGAAGGGAACTTCTGGTACATGAGCCAATGACCAATTCAGGATCCCTAAATTTACTTGTATCAAAAGTGGCAAGGGAGGCTGCTTGAACATCTCCCACAAACTCACTATCTGGTTGTATAAATCAAGGAATTTTCTCACAGATGAGGTGAAATGTACATAGATGCACCCTTGGAACTTTTGAATGATGTGTTCAAGCAGGCAGGAGGTCTGAACCACTACCCTGTGTTTAGGCCTAGCTTTGGCTTAGATGCTTCACTTTCACAGGAGCAAAGCTAGAATTGAACAAAGTTTGATGCAGCTTGAATGAGGATAATATTGATTTTTTTTATTAGATATGTCTCTTGAGTGCCAGTGAACATCATAACTGACTCTTCCTGTTTCTTGCAGAAACTTGGGATCCAGATTTTTGTGTAGTTGTTTACCCCTGAAATTCCCAAAATTTCCAAGGTGCTTCTCCTCTTTGAAGTTCTTTTCATAGTTCTTGAGTTCTTTTCATTATTTGGAGGCAAACGCTCATGAGGCAAAATGTGGAAAGAAAGTTCATTAAAAAGAGAGAATTTTTGTTCTTTTAAATTATATATTGATTGATGGTCTATGGTTGTGTGGAATCATATATATATATATTGTCACAATAATTAGTGTTGGATTTGGGGGTGTCACAAGTTCAACTGTCACATTGGCAATGGTCCAAAATGTGTCAAACATGTGGGAAGAATTGAAAAAAGGTGGTCTGGCTTTATTATGTTCATCCTTTATCTAACAAGGTGGAACTTAAGTTAGTTGTAATTTGATTGTGTGCAGAATTTTGTGATTTCTAGTTTATGATGATATTAATTCTTAAGGTTGTTACCAATTGTAGTGAACTATGGATGGTATGCAGTAGTAGTAATAGTTTCCAAAGGACTCTGTGGAACATTACATAATATGTAAAATATTGATACTAAGGACCTCAAAATGGATCTCATAGAGTCTCTGCCAACATATCATTGAAAAATTCAAATGTTTTTTTAAAAAAGAATTGGGTTTTAGCTTTCAATCCTGTTGGGATTTTGGGTAACTTCCAAGTTCCAAGTAGCCTATTAGCCACATGACCAATATCAAGTTCCATGAAGCCTATTATTAGCCTCATGATGCTCATTTCTTGTTACGCTTCTTGAAATAGTTTTGATGCTCTCTGCATGTTTCCATAGCTTACATTCTCAAGATCAACATAGAAATATGAAAAATATTGTATTGTCTAAAGGCATGCAATAATGTTTTCTTCAGTGTACAAGTTAGTCATACGAATATGGTCATTTGACTCCACCAACCTTTCCTTCCTTTTTCTTCCATCCATAACCTCATATGAACTTAATGATTTACTATATATACCCTTGATGTTCAATCTATTGATTCTGAATCATATGGGTTGATATGGCAGATTGTGATTGATTGTTTTCTTTTCTTTTCTTTTCTTTTTTTTAAAATAATTATTCACATTACTTACACTACAATTAAAAGTGTCGGTCATAATCATAAATAAGTGCTTTTGGATACTCTTTATTCATTAGTTTCATTTAAATTCATCCAAATGTTACAATGATATATTGTTGCACAAGTATATTGTTACATAAATAGATCACACATTTTCAAATTTTAGTTTCATTTATCACTCTAAAACACAGAAAATAAGCAATGTTTTTTCAAATTGTTAATACGCTTCAGATGGAGGACCCAAGTTGACATTTCTTCTCAGGGGAATGAAAGGAGGTTTTTAATGATGACATCAATTTCAATTGAAGAAGGACCCAAGTTGGCATTTCTTGTTAGGGGAGTGAAAGGAGGCATGAATGGTGACATCAGTCTAAAATTGAAGGCTTGGGAGAAGAGAATAGATTACATTTGAACTACTTTGTGGAAGAAGTGGCGGATTTGCTGCTGGACAGCTCCAAAAGTCAGAGAATGATATGAGAAATATGAGAGCTTGTGAAATTGGTCTGACATAAAGGGGTTCAATCCCCAGCTGAGATTGGTAGACTTGTGTCTGAGATGTTGCTCAAGATGCTTGGAGCAGCGGTGTATCATGGAGCAAAACCTTCACAATGGGTATGGTTCCAGAGTTGACATACCCATCACTAAACAATGAAAGCCTTTCTAATGTTGCAACTGTCTTACATTCTTACAGATGGCAAGAACCCTGAGAAGTTGAAGCGGTATGTGATCAGGTACAATTGATATCTGCACCATCACTTAATTTCTACTAGAATCAATGTTATGGTGACCACTGTTTGTTTGTTGCCTGCAGAGCCAGACCATGTCACATCAGTTTCTCATAGCAGCAAACATATGCAGTGTCTCTGAGTTGCAGTCTTGAACATGCGAGGTGGAACAAAAGGTCAGGCAATTTTTGTGCAAATTAGCCTGCTAGTTGTGAATTTACATTGTCAATTGGCAGCTGATATGCCAGGGAATTCAAGCTTTAAAAATCTCACAGCTAGAATCTAGACATGGTAATCAAGGAATTCAAGCTTTTAAAATCTCACGGCTAGAATCTAGACATGGTAATCAACATAGTCGAGCAAATGAAAGATCAATTGATCAGTGTTGAAGCCCGCCATAGCACACGGTGAGAGAGATGGAGCCATGATCAGTACAGACTTCATTGACAAAGCAAGCAAACATAAAATCTCTCACAAATGCATTTCTTGTGCAACACAGATTGCTAGGGGAGCTAGAGCTGCTGCTGAAATAAATTGAAAACACTATTCTTTACTTGACCTCAGATTGTTGTTGGCAGAGGTGCCTTCCCCAACCTGTGGTCTAAATATGGCAATTTCAACTTGTTTTGTTAGAAATATGAGAACTTTGGGGGATTTTTTCCCCAAAAAAATCCTTTGTACAAGTCACAGCCCCCCTTGTTTTTTATTTGCCAAGTGGTGAAATTCCACCCCAAAAAAATTTAATCATTTTGGCTTATCAGGCATTTAGGAGTTAAAATTGCAACTTGCTTCAAAAAAATGCTTCTCAATATGCATGTTATTTCCCCATACTCTTCTATAAACATGAAATCCTTAAAATGTGTAGGGTAAAGGATCAATTAAATGTCACCAAATGGGCTAAATCATTGTGACTATCCAATCAAAGATAATCTTCTTTTTCTTTTTTTCTTTTTTGTTAGTTGACCCTTTACATGAAAGCCTTGTATATTGATCCCTTTACAAAAACCTACTAGATATATATATAATTGAAAACTTTTATAAAACTTTCATAGTGAGTTCATTGACTTATAAGAATGGCAAACTTTGTGAAATCTATCTTTTTTATTGATAATTCACCCTCAACCAAATACAATTGAATCAAAGCAATAGGTATATATGACAATTTGTTTGGAAAAGCACCCAAGTTTAGGTATGTCCCTTACATGTCTTTATGGGGAAAGACAAAATTTTGGGCTTCACTTGGACAATTACTTGGCATTTCCCCTCGTTGGGTTGGGACCCATGTGTTCCCAATGTCGATGGCTTGGAGCATCTCTCTTGTCCTAGTTAGTACACATTATTAATGTTTTTTAGTTTCTCCCCACTTTAGTTACCCATGAAAGCTGATGCTTGTTGGGGGCATTTTAAACAAGGCCCCTTTGCAAGTGTATTGAATAACAAATCTCCACTCTTGTGATTCTTTTTATTTGTCCATGTGTGCCCCAAATTAGTCACCCATTTGTTACTTGACACAATTGCATGAGCTCAATATTGAATTGTGAAATTTTAATAACTTACTTGTATGATCGGGATTTCATCTGGGTTGATTATCAATCCAAAAACCCTAAAAAACATTTTTGTGATAAATAGCACCAAAATAGGAGGGGAGGAAAAACCCCAAAACTTACCTTTATCTAGGCAATATAACGAATGATTTTCAAGGTGAGTATTTGGAATCAAACCTTATGTATAATAGGCGGTTATTGAAAAATATTGAGTAAATTGGTGATTGTGGTATTACTTTGAGAATGAAATTTTGATAATTCAAAGTATTTTTTCTCAATTTTTTTGATATTGATATCTTGTGTGGTTCATAAATTAAAACTAAAAAAATAACCTCCCCAACTGATTAATGTATTCTCTAGGCTGCATTTTGCCCCTCACCAAATTCTTCTCGCAAATTCATAAGTCCTTTTTTGGCACCCAAATTGGGTTTCTTTTGCATGTCCCTCTTCTTGTGATAATTTTCATTTTGAATAAAATGCTATAGGGTTTCATTATCATATGCATCTTTGGTCTTCCTATAGTGACCAACATTTTTTTAAGGTACACCACCCTCCCCCCCTCTTGGGCAAACACTAAACAATAAGATTAACTATAATGCAAGCTTAGTCTTTGACACAAAAGTACTTAGGACCACTTGAAATAAAATGCCTAAAAGGAAACTAATTTTCGAAAAAAAATAAAAAAATGCCCTCACAAGTATGATGATTTGGGTGAAGATGGCAATCACACAATTATTTCAAAAAAGAATTTTTTGGTAGAGCAGTTGGACAATCCCCCTTAAAGTGAAAATTCCAAGTTCAAACCTTTTTACCCATCTTAGTGTTCATTTTGAATGACTTTCATCCATGAAAGGCTTCTCAAGGAAATGGTTGTGTTCTCCAAGGAACCATGAACCGTGTTCTTTGAAAAAGGATTTTGTTCCCTGAAAAATATGGATGTGTTCTATGGGTACAAATGCAATCAGGTTCCTTGAGAACATGGTCATGATCCCCAAGGAACATGGTTGTGTTCGTGGTTGTAAAACAACTTATATTCCCTAAAGAAATGCTTTTCCTTGAGGAACTATTTTTTCCCTTAGGGAACACAACTATTTCTCTAAGGGATAGTTCAACATATTTGTTCTAAGAAAAAACATTTCATCAACACTTTTGTCCCAAGGAAAGGCCCTCAAAGAACACACTCAAAAAAACAAAGAATTTTTTGAGAACATGGTTCCATTTCCTCAAAGGACACAACCATTTCTTTGGAGAACCTTTCACATATAAAAATCATCTAAAAAGAACACTCAAAATGGTAAAAACATTTGGATTTGGGATCTTTCACTTGTGATTCAAAAATGGGAAGGTGCAAACATTGTATCACATGATTGTTTTTGTTACCCTGACATTATTTGAGTGACACATTGTAAATGTGTCGTTTAGCTCGAGGCAACTTGACACAAATTCCCACACCCGAGCAAGTGCACTCAAAACCTGCACCTTTGAAACATGCCAAGTTTCAAACTCATGTTTCGAACCCCCCCTCCCCACCAACTATCATCGCACACCCTCACCCCCCTAACTTTACACCTTTTAACCCGCTTCCCATGACATTAATATCATTTCATTTTTCACATGACGAAAAATAAAGATGTGTGGATCCCTTCGTTGGATGGGAACATGGATTGTCATATCGTTTAAAGAAGGGCTAAGGTAATTAGTACAACCATTACTTGTGATAACAATGTGGATTTTGGTCTCACTACGTCACATGTTAAGGACCTTTCAAGACAACAAACTTGCTTCATGTTTTGGTTAGGGTTCAAAAAAACTATTTATGGTTTTGTGCGAAATCTTGCAACATAAGCTCTTGAATGTTTTGGGACATTAGTGTCGAATAACTTTCGAGTTTGAAAGGTATGTCTTTGTGGATGTATTTGAAATGTTTGTTTTCATTGCATTGTTGATCAATGTGATGTTTTTGGAAAGTTTCACAAATTCCTTCCAATTGTTGTTAGCTACAAAAGCAGAAACAAAAATTCATGGTGTCCTTCAAACTTGTTAAAGCCAAACCCAACATCATCATAAAGAATGTGAAGATTAACAAAATAATTTTCGTGTAGAGACACACTCCAAAAAAATGGCTACACTTGGTGGAAAAATGTCACTAAAACAACTGAGAATATAGAAAAAAGTTCATATGTTTGTATTGTAATTATAAGAAGAATTTTAAAATGAAGCTAAATGAACATAGGAAAAAGGGTTGTGAGAAAACAATGGATGATGATGGGAATCAACTAACCCTCAAGCTATACCTGCCATTGAAAAACACAATTGGGGGCATCAACCTTGCAAATAGTGGGAATGTTTTGGAATACAAGGTGAAGTTGGAGGCATTGTCAAAACCAAGGTGCAATCATTTCGTTATTACAAAGACAATTCCACTCACATAGTAGAAAAAGGAAAAGGATAATAGTTGTCCTTTAGAAAGTTTCGATGACAATGTAAGCAATGTCACGGAACATGAACTGGCTCTTAAGAAATGCCTTGTGAAACCTGGAGGCCAACAAGCTCCAAAGCATATTAAAAGACCCACAAAAAACTTGCAATGTCAATTCTCACCTAAGTCATATTCAAGGCAGTTAGAAAGTGTGGAAAGGTCCAAACAAAACAAGCTTTCAAAACATGAGGGTGAAATGCAGCCAGAGCGCATCCAAAAAGAGTTACAGACCCCATGTTTGCTTACTGACAAGTTATGGGGGATGTTCGAAAATAGGAGGAAAAAATTGGAGCTCAGAAAAGTAATGTGCAAGAATGCTACTTAACATAAGGCTAACAACATGTTCCAAGAACTTTCCAAAAGGAAACCATTATTTGGGTACAAGCCAATCAAAACATTTGGCATTTGGCATTTACTTTAGTGCAATCTACTCGAATGGGATTGGCAATTTGCAACAAATACGAATTTGTAGAGAAGTTGGGAGCATTTGTGCATAGCAAAAACTTCAATAGTATAACCTATTATGCATTTGACAAGTTCATATGAAAGAAATCTATGGTAATCCCTAACTAAACCATGTTTCAATACCTTTTCTTTGCATTATAATCAAGGTTACATCTAACTTTTACACTCTCCATATTTCCCCTTAGATTTCATGTTTCAAATCCTTACATTGCTTGAAAATTTTCTATATTTCGAACACATGTTTGATTGCTTTTATTATTGAATCAACCATAAAATACAAAATTTTCTACTCCCTAACTTCATTCATGTTTTCCTTCTATACCTCATTTGCTTATTTCATAACTATTTTCAAAAACTTGATGCACCATTTTTTAGTTGTGAATTTCACATTTCACACCCATGTTTTGAGACTATTTTATAGTCTAGAAACCAAATAATTTGCTAGCTAAGGTTGAGTTCTCATGAAATGTTTCCATCATATAATTGTGGTGGATATGGGTCATGGGTAGCACTTGTCATCAAAACATTTACATTTACGATGTACCTGGTCTTGTTATCTGTGTGTGAATGGTCATCGAAACATAACCCATATTCTTTACACTTCTGGTGACTTATAGTTATGTGATATAGTTGTGGTGGATCTAGGTCATGGGTAACACTTGTGATCAAAACACTTACATTTAAGATGTACCTAGTTTTGTTATCCATGTGTGAGTGATCGTCAAAACATAACCCATATTTTCTATGCTTTTGGTGGCTTATAATTATGTTTTGGATGTAAGTCTTTTTGATATCCAAATTGCCCTCATTCCCGAAACCTAAACCATAACTTCTTTGTTTTCGTATCACTCTAAGTATGTTTTGCATAAATAATGTGTTATTATCAATGTTTCATTCATTTGTGAAACCTAAATAATAGGCCCTATTGAATTTGAAAACTTGGATGTTTATGGTGCCTTATTATCATGTTTCGACATAGCTTGTTTTATTGCCATGTTTCAAGGAGTCACGAAAGCCAAAATATAAACCCATTCAACTTTCATTGATCTTTATGTTTGAATTACTCTATAGTTATGTTTCGGCTCATTTTTGACATTTTTATGCATATTTCAGTCTTCAGCAATCAGTGAATTGTAAATTCACATAAACCCTAATAAACTATACATTAATGGCTTACACCTACATCTCTAACTATTTTTATCTTGTTTTCCATGTTTGTGTACATGCTAACAAATGAACTAGTTATGTTTCAAGTGACGCCTATGAATTTAACCATGTTTCAGTCAATTTTGGAACCTAAAAAAAAAGGTTAAGAATTTGTCTCTCTAAAACATGGGTTTTAGATTCTTTGGGTTACATGTTGTGGATGTAACCATATAGGCAATAGTGTGTTTCAATTTGTTTAGCTTAAGTTACATAGATGGTTATGGTTCCTATTATGGAATGAAACAAATTTTATGTTATGTTTTGAAAGTTTGTATGTTTTGGGTTTCATTTTGGGGGGTGTCCTTCATCTTTTGAATTTACTTGTCATGTTTTGTTGTTTAGGATAAGGAAGCAGAGGTGGTGGCTACATCAATTTCCCATGCAATGGACTTCTTGGAGGCACATGACATGCAAACACTTGTTGATACACTCCACAAGTATCTTGAATATGAACAATGTTTGAAGCAATTTATGCTTGCAAAAATTGAGCACAAGGAACAAGTATAGCAACAAAGGTTGGGGTTTATTGTTAAACACTTAAAGGAGTTTGGCATTGCAAATGCAACAATATTGGAGGCAATCAAATGTCACTGGAGTTTTATGTGGCATATTTTTGCCAACGACGAATGCTTTTCTCGAAATGAACACCCCAAACTCCCATGGACTCATTCATGACATGAGGCATAAAAAATATGTGTTGTGCTTTAATAGAAAAACATGCCTTATCAAATGTTCCTTAGGAAGTAAGGTTAATGAAGGTTTTTTTTTGCACACATTAGACCAAGATATAAGCTATGTTTGCCCTATTCAAAAGGCAATTCAAAAGTCGATGTCAAAACCAAAACAAGGGGAATATTTGTATCATTGGCGCAAGGCCGTTGATATCTTGAAACATGACAAGCATTTACTGTTTGGTGGTTTTGAGAGTTGGCATGGCAACAACATTGAAAAAATTGATTACATCTACAAAAGGCTAATGTTGCTAATAAAGACCTTGTCAAAGATGTCACTTTTTCACCTTTGTGCAAATGTGTGCATTGGGGGATATCATGTGAAAAGATTGAAAATGATTCCAAATGATTTGGGAAAAAATTGTAGAAAAGCGAGGAGAAACATTTGTTGCGAAGGTGAGAAAATGCCTAAAATGTTGTGAAGATATCCACATGGGTTGGGTGAATGTGCAATCGGGCATTTCCTTAAATATAGGTCCACAACATTATTTTCCTCCCAACCCAACCAATGTTTTAGACTTAGTTGTTGAATGCAAGTAAACAACATTGTTTCCAATTTAGTTAGCTTTGAAAGGACCTTCAAAAATGTTAGCATAGGAAGCAATAGGATGATTCACAAACAAAGGGCAAGAATGGGGAGTTAGAGTCTACCAATCAATAAAATAACAAGACAAACACACATTTCCAAAACATGTTTTAGTCGACAATCCATTGCACAATTATGTGTGGTGAATCCAACTAAACCTTTGTAATAAGAACCTCTACAAGAGGTTCAAGTGACTTCCATTAACACCCAATCAATTGTATCAAAAAACAAAATTGATCAGCCACCTCTTGAAACTCATCTTTCAAAAAGAAATGATCTTTTGATGGATGATATTCAAGTTCATGCGACAATCCAAGTTGTTCGAGATGGTCACATTTATGTGGATATCAATATGTGAATCAATGGCCAAGTTCTTAGGGATACAACTAGCACGATGGATGTTCATGTTTATGTTTTTTTGGAACCTAGGATTTCACCACCTACCCACATTTTGCTACCTAGCAATGTGTCAAAAGATAGCCAAGTTCAAGGTTTGTCAAAGCCCAAGTCCAAGGCATCCCCAGGTTCTAGTGTATGCCATAGTTTTTTCAAATGCACTTGTTTCAAGTGTTCCCCAAGTTTCCCTAGATAGCCATTTTTCCATGGATGTTAAACTTTCAAAAAGAGCGGATGTTTCAATGGAGGAACCTTCTTCAATTAATCTGGAGTCTTCAATGGATCAAAGTTAATAATCATCAAATGACAATGTTTCGAACAAGGTATCACCCATCAAAAACATAACTACCCATGTTTTGAAGACTTCCCAATTGGTTATACCTATGTTACAAGAACTAGGATTTACAAAATTTGGGAAATGTGAGGTGTTGGAGAATGTCGAACCTAGCCTTGTTTCGGGAGGTAATGGAAACGAAGAAATTGACATTTTGGTGCTTCATTTAGCTCCCTACAACGTATCAAAAGTTGAACTACAAGAAAGAATAACCATGCATGAAAAAAAAACTTAGGAGGAAAACAAAATGCATGTTTCGATGGAAGTGTTGCATGTTCTCGAAACTATGGGATCAAATTCAAACATTATTGATGACCACATGTTAGGATCTACTCATAATAACAATTTTTTTATAGGAGCAACAAGTTTGGATCTAGAGAAACAAGTGTTAGTTCAAGGGATGGTCGAGATTCTTGATTTCGACAATCTAGCATTGCATGATAGTTCCCCAACACCACTAAATCCTAATGTTTTGGCAATCTTTAGCAAACCTCATGTTTTGTAATGCTCTGAATTTTCAAATGAACCAAATGTGAAATCAACGAAAAAGTTGTTTGATAATGAAAACGAGATGGTTATGATTGGGGTCCTTATAAGTCATGTTTCATTTGATGATGTGGATGCGGTCCAATACTCATAAACCATAGTGGATGTTCAAACAATGGACATTCCACATGAAAAAGATGAACAATTCACTATCGAAATGTCAGGATCAGATGTTGCTTTGGTACAAGAGAACACAATGGAGTTGAAATGATCCCCAGTTGTTTTTGGTGAATCTCATTGTGCAAGTGTGCAAGTTTCAAAGGACATTATACCCTAATCAAATGTGTCCATTAATGAATCCTTAACTATTGGATCAATTGTTAAAACCCTTTCCCCTAATGAATAGTTGTTTAACTTCCTCCAACATGGTAACGATTCTTTCCGTACTCTAAGGCCCATTACAAGGAACCTATCCCAAGAATTATAAGTTGCAGCAAAAGTTCTTCTTAATGAAAAGCATAAAAAACCACATGTAAAAGTGCAAAAGAAGGTTCCTTTAAACCTTCCTCTATAATTCATAATGTATTCAAAGAAAAAACTTTTTGACAAGTTTGTTGTAAGTTTTCAAGTTCATGTTTCAATATTAATGTTGGTAATTGGATGGTCATGTTTTAGTGGATTTTTTTTTTGAACAAATGGTCATTTGAATTCTGAATATTTTTTTCTCGTAAAACATTCAGGTGTTATTTCTATTTCAGTTTTTGAAGTTTCACCTACAACATGTATTATAATCAGTGTTCATATTTTTTACATGTTTATAGAGAGATCCACAAGGTTTTTATGTGTGTTTCATTGCATTGATCATGTTTTGGGTGTGTTGTAAGTTTTGTGTCTTATATTAAATTTTGTCATGTTTTAGTTAAATCATTTTTTGAAGTTTTTATTTAGGTAGGAAATATCATTTCATTTTTTTGCAATTTCAATTTATTTAGGTTTCATTTTAAAACATAATATTCCAAAAAGAATAGATTCCACTAAATTATATGTCTTAATGTTTTGTGTGCATGTTGAAAATAAGTTACACAATTCATGTCTTAGACCATTTGCTTAGGACCTTTCTAGTTTCTTTTAGGATAATACGTTTTGTTATGTTGGGGTTAAAGTATTTTTGTTAAATTTGTAATTGTTCTGTTTTGGCCTGAAATTTTGTTTTATGTTTTGGCTTGAAACATTGATTTAAAAAAAATTATAATGTTTTGAAGTCACATCCATTGCATTCGAACTTGAAAATTCTCCAAGAGTTATATTGGAATATATTGAGAAGGTCATGTAGATGCTACATTTTGTTTTTTTGATATAAAGAAAAAAAGACGAAGCAAATGCATTTTTCTTTCCATATCAAAGAAGTGAGACAAGACCCAACAACCATACGTATCTACAAACAACTCATAAATCATTTGGGCCCTCATGTTGTAATTTGTGCCAGCTTTATTGCAAATTTTCAAATTTGAGAACTTTTTAACTTCCAAAGTTTCAAAAACTACATAACCTCAGATGAAAAGCACATATTAAGAAGTGGGACGAGATAGAATGACCATAACCAAGTGCAAATAACCCAAAATTTGGAGATGTTTATATCAAGTCCATATATATACATATGAAATGAGGTTCCTATATTTACAATACAATATTATACAAGGTTTTGGAGGCATCCTTGGAACAAGAAACATGAAACCTAGATTTGCACATGTCAAAAGTTGCACATATCAAAACTTGGCAAAGGTAGGTTCAAATTGAAAGATGATAAACAAAATTTGAAAAACAAAATTTGAACTAACAAAAAGTGTAAATTCATGGCTTGTCAAATATGGACAAAAATGAATGCACATGAATGCACAAAATGTCCACACACATGGTATTGAATAAAAATGCATAATGTTGAAACTTAATTGTTGAATTTAGTGATTGAAAATCTAAGGGTCAAAGCATTCCAAGTTTGTGCGTCTTTTGTAGGAACGTTTGAAGCATCGTGATATTGGCACAAAGAAGATGCATCCCCATTGTAGAAGACAATGTTTACCCAAGACCTAATTACAAAGGTAAAGTGAGAGAATCATACACACCTAAAAAAAAAAGTGAAAATGGAAATTTACCAAAAAAATACATCTGCCTTGAAAAAAAACCCAACATCATAAGGAGTGCTTGAAGAAGATACACCCCGACTACTGAAGACAATGTTTACCCAAGACTTGATTCTGAAGGCATAGTGAGAGAATCATACACACCCAAAAAACATGCATGAATGGAAATTTACATTAAAAAAAAATCCACCTTAAAAAAAAACTCAACATCATAAGGAACAATTGAAGTGCATTGAAGAAAGTTTACAAATATGATAATGTTGAAAGCTTGGGAAGATGAAAATGGGAGATGAAGCTAAGAAACAAGCCCAATGGCCTAACATGAAGACTTGGAAATGTTTGTAATGATTTTTTTTACCTAATATGCAATAAACCTTAAACCCATTGCATCCAAGAAGAATTCACATGGTGTGTTGGGATGCAAGTTGAAAGGCGTAAAGTGGTGGTAACGTGATTGTGGGTAGGGGGGGATGGGGGTTGGTAAGGGGGTTCAAAACATGAGTTTGAAACTTGGCATGTTTTAAAGACACATATTTTAGGTGCGCTTACCCGAACGTGGGAATATGTGTTGGGGTACTTCGAGCTAAATGACACATTTACATTGTGTTGTTCAAATAATGTTGAGGTTTTTATTATGTAATATAAGTAGGTACCTATAATTCCTCTCAAACCTTGTGTGTTAAATGTTGAGATTCAACATTTTGTATAAAGTTTTAGCATTTCATACTCAGACTTAATAATTTATTTTTCTTTATAGATACCATTGAAAGAAGGGTTAGGGGGTGAAAGGAGGCCCAAAGAGAGGGTAGTAACTTGTCATCCATATTTATTACAACAATCATATTTGAAGGACTAGATTGTTTTTTAAAGATTACTTTCTTACTAGGCATATTAGGCAACCATGAATACTTTTGTGTCAAAGATTAAGCTGGAGCTTGCATTTAATTCAATGTTATTACTTAATATTTGTCCCCCTTCCACACTTCTTGGAAAAAAACTTCCAATTTTGTTGATTATCTTAATCTTCTTTTGAGTTCAACCCAAGGTTGGTGAACAAAATATGTGGTTAGAAATATGCTCCTAGCATTAGGAATATTGCATGTTAAATGATGAACAAAAAGAATACAAAAATCTCGATATCAAGGATGTTCCCAAGGATGGGCATTCAACAAAACAAAGGGTTCGAGTCCATCAAATCATAAAATGAATTAAGAGTGTGATGTCATTGGTTTGTTTACAAGGATTGACATTGACATAAACAAAGTGAATGAGTCAATGTATGCAAAACACTTTGAGAAATTTCCTAAATGTATTTTGAGGGCACCTTGTATCCATGAACATCCATCTTAGAAAAGAGGTGGGATATTGCTTGCACCTACTCATTAAACGTGGGAGGGATCTTATGCCTATACATATAGGTGTAAGATCTTTCTTTCCTAAAGAATAATTGTAAAAACCTTTTCCTTATAATGGCACATGATCTATATATGTTTACTCCCCAATAATTTCACCTCATGCTTTGCAAACGGTACAACCCATGAGTGGGTTGAGCCTTTATCATACACAAACATAACAAGTGAAAGAAAGTGATGTGAGTTGGCTAAAACTTTGGACCTAGTGGTAGGCCAAAAATGAAAACTAGTTCAACACAATATGGCAAGTGTGTGCCCATAGGGGGAAGGGGGAGGGGGGGGTTCAAGCCAAAGAAGAAAAGCCTTAGGAACAAGTTGCAAGCAAACCAAACTCTTTCTAACTATGGCACAAGTTCTACAAAGGAAATAAACAATAAATATAACACACAAGCATGGCAAAAACCTTACAGCTTATGAAACAAGTTCCAAGTCTTGTCCCATGAAACCCTCATGTTGAGAAGTGTATAATATTACAACCTTAACCCAAGTTCTAATCGGGTATGTGGGCCCAAGGTTCAAGAAGGTTCCGGTAACCAACAATATCCCACATGTGGTGAGAAAAGCTAAAATATATCATTATTTGGTTTCAAAGACGACAAAATATCAAAGCTTGCATGCACTTGTGTTCATTCAAGGACAAAAGTGTTCCATAGGGTTGTCAACTAGATACCTTGTTTTCGAGGAAGTTGCTCCTGGACCCAACATAACCCATTCTTTGGAGGAGAAGTCGCTGATTCACTCTAAGAGCATCTCAAGCGGTGGAGAGTATGTGACCTTGCAAAAATATTTTTCACATCCAAGTTTAGATATATTCACTTTTTTAACCCCATCCTGAAACTGGGACAGCAAATAGGTGGGGAGACTACTAATAGCAAACCACGGGGAAGGGAAAGACGAATCATTATGATGGGCCGATCAGAAACACTGAGCAGGAGTCATATCATATTTATTACACTCTTTTCTGCAAGTGCACAGCATTGCTGTGCCTTGAACCAGCCACTGCAAGTGTGCATATATATGCTGAGCCAAAACTATTTTCCTGACCCAAACCGACATATGTTGACTTTTCTTCATCCAATTTGATCACACACTGGACACCGCTTGAGATGCTCGATGAATTTTGTATTTTTCTTTAAAGCATTTTGTATTAGGAACTTAGATGGAAGGAATCAGCAGGCAAGGTTGTTACTTCAATGTTTATAAGGAGGCCATATTGATAGTACACTAATTCACACTTCCCAAATGACTCTACCTACCCTTGTGTGTTAACCTTTTTCTTTGGGAACATTCATTAAACCCTTTGGGAACATTATTGGAACTTTGAGAGCATAGGTAATTATCAATTAGTTGTATTTCGAAGGTTTATCAAATACTTGAAAAATGGTGGATGATTAATTAATTTTTTCTTTCATCTATGGCTAATACATGTTTATCATTCATCATTAAAATTATTATTTAAAAAGTTCTGAACTTATCTCACCCACTAATTAATGGTTGAGATTATCTGTTGTTTGACATTTTCAAGGTGAATTTCAACATATTTGGAGTCTAAGAAATCAACCTAATTAATTCCCGTGTATGCCGCATGCTTTTTAAACATGAAAATAGATGAAAAATGGAATGGATGGAACTAACATATATTTGGTTTGGATTGAATCATCTAACACTTATGGTTGAGTACAAAAGATGACATACCCACACACCTATGCTAGCAAATGCCATGCTTTAGGATAATGTATTGTTTTGATCTTGTGTCCAAAATAGTAAAGCTTTCCCCCAAATTTCCTTAGTGCATTTGGTAGGCACCTAATGCTTGAGAATATCCCTTTCTAGAAGAGAGGAAGGATCTTATTTCAAGGATTTCAAGGAGTGTGATAGAGGTTATGCCTACTTATAGGTGTAAGGTCCCTCCCACTTTTAAATAGTAGGTGTAGGATCCCTCCCGCTCCTACCATGTTGTGATGTACCTATGTTTAGGTCGACGATGAAGCTCTTGCCTTGTGCTTTATGGTGGGTAAGGCCCATGGGTACGGGATGTTCCCAAAACAAAGGGGCCTACAAGTGTGTTGACCCTACACAACCTAGTCATGAGTACAAACTCATCCATCATCCATGCATCATGATAAGGAAAGATGATGTTTTGAGGAATCAATGGAAAGGCACGTTGTTGTGTCATTCATCTCTTTTTATGGATTTTTTTGGCTTGCTACCGTAGTATCTTGGCAACTTCGACACTAATTATATTATTTTCAGATTTTTAAAAATATATTATTTTCCAAAGAATAAAATTTAGTGAAGGAGAGAAGAGAATATTTTATTCTGGAGCTGAAATCTTTTTAATTTAATTAATTAATCGACAACCATGTGTTGAAGTTGCCAAGGTGTTTCCATAGGACACAAATTTCCATCAAATATTTATTTTTCATATTTTTCACCAAAAAATTCAACCAATTTTTTTTGTTGCATTGGGCCCAAAAAAAGATTTTTTTTTTTTTTTTTTTTTTTTGGGGGAAAAATTTTTTTTTTTAAAAATATTTTTTTATTTTTTTATTTCCTTATTAAAATTTAAAAAAATTACTTTCATATTATATTTTTTTTAAATTTTTAAAAAAAAAAAAATA
>Ga0116227_10006593_pt1 | contig 23389 bp, 29 predicted proteins | sample S1TSphgellanicum_FD_89693 | JGI IMG/M metagenome (GOLD analysis project Ga0116227, IMG submission 89693) | Host-associated microbial communities from peat moss isolated from Minnesota, USA - S1T2_Fb - Sphagnum magellanicum MG | ecosystem: Host-associated > Plants > Peat moss > Unclassified...
ATGAATTGTGATTTAAATGTGTATAGTCACATTCTATCAAAAACTATTACAAGATTGTAACAATAGGCCCCAAAAAAAAACTTTACAAAATAATCCTTTTATGCTAGAATAAAAGTGCCAATCAATCATTTAAATTTCTTACATGGCTTATTCTAAGCTATACTATGAATTATTGTTAAACTTGAACAAGGTTGTGATTTTTGCATGTTTTAATGTGATGATTTACATTGAATTTGAGTTCTTTAACTGTTATCTTGTGCATCTTGTCAACTAGATTTTTTAAATTAAGAATTTTTGTTTTTTGAATAAGTTCACATATATTTCCCTTGTATGCAATAAAAAAAATTGTTATATATTTTTTCTCTTCAACTTGATTCATTGCTATTAGTTTGCACAATTTAAACACAAAACAACACTAACATTGCTAAAAAGAATTACGATTTACAAAACCCTAATATTTGCTCTAAATTTCTCCCATTATAGTCACATTAATTAATTAATTAATTATTATTTTTTGCAAATATTTTGTGCTACTAACAAAAGTGTCATAGTGACTCTAAAAAATAGTATTTCTTACTAAAATGGATGATTCTCAATAAATAATAAAAATGACACAAATAAGAATGTGTCTAAAATGGATGTGATTATAAAGAGGGTTCACTACATGTGGTTCAAAAGTCTTTGGCAAACCTTTGAAGCTTTGGTTGGAAAAATGTGCATTGAAGGAAAGTGCATGTATTTTCCTGGAAACATTTTGTCAAATTATTTAAAAAAAATTAAAGTCATGGGCCCAACTACAACCTACAAGGGTTTTATTTATTTATTTATTATTATTTATTCCAATTTGGTGAGGTAGGTGGATTGGCGACCGTCCACAAGAGGTCAGCCCAAATTTGGATGTGAGGGTGTTGGATTTTTGTTGTTCCCAATGTATTCTCATGATGTTCTCAATGTTTTATCATAAAATCCCAATAGGTTTTCAATATGGTCCTTGAGTTCTCAATGTGTTCCCAAAATTGTTCCCAATAGCTCCTCACTTTTATCTCATATCCTTTGCTTTTAAGTTCAACTCTTGGCACCCAAAGGAAGAGGTTCTAACAGGTGTCTATTTTGGGACTGTCTAAAACCTTTTGACCTTTTCGTTTTTTGGGTGATGGGCCAATCAAAGATGCCCATCACAAAAGAAAAAAAACAATTGAACTTTGGGTGTCCCCACAACTAATAAATACGAGTCACAATATACTACATACATTTTCCTAAATAGGGTACCCACCCTCTTAGGAGTAAGGCTGAAAATTTTAAGATTTTGGTGTTCACATGGCGTTCTCACAAGGTTCACAAGAATGCACCAACTGCGTTCCCCAAGTTCCCATGTGTTCCCCAATATGTTCCCTGTTGCATCACATTTTTATTCCATGTCTTTTGCCAAAATTTTAGCCTTTGAAGTGCCATTTATAGCTAGACTAAAGAAAAGGCTACATAATGTTCTATTTTGGGAGAGTATTCTTTTGGTTTAGGGGGCCTATCAAAGAATCCTATCAACAAAAAAAAGTCAAAAAAAAAAAAAAACAAAAAAACAAAAAAAAACTCTTTGGATGCACCCTAAGAAATTTCATGCAACCAATGGGAAGGCCCAAAAAGCCTTCACTCAAGGTGACCTTGCTTTTTTTCCTTTGCTGTTTCTTCATTTTTCCTTGGCTCCCAATGTGTTCCCAATGTGTTCTCATCAGGTTCCCATAGGGTTCTCAACATGTTCCTCAAGTTCTCAATGTGTTTCCCCAACATGTTCTCCATAACACCTCACTTTTATCCCATATGCACAAGGGACAATTTTTTTTTAGTGTAAATTCAACTAATTTTGCTATTTTTTGAGGAAAAATTCGCCAAATTTTCGATTTTTTTTTTTCAAAATTGGCAAAAAGAAACCCTGCTGCTGCTGGGGGTTGCTTAATGAAGGTATGATGAGAAGAAAAACTCCTTTTCTTTGTATGTCACAGATCAGGGGTTTTTTTTTTCCTCTTTTCTTTAAATTTTTTTTTTTTCCCCAAAATTTGGCGATTTTTTTCCCTCGAATTTTTACACTTGAGAAATCGAAAAACTTCACAAAATAAAATAAAATTCCAATTTTATTTTTTGTCGCCATATTGCGAAAATTGGCCCAGAAAAAAAACGCTGCCATAATCAGAAAACAAGAAAGAAAACTCCTCCTTTTACCCCACAAATGACCAACCGGCGACTGCCGGGTTGCTCGAAGTTCGGGAACCTGCTGACACGGTTACCGGTGCTTTTTGCCCTAGCGCTGTTGACAAGATGGCGAAGAGCGCGCGAGAGAAGAGGCCGAGAGCGCGACGCGCTCGTGGGCTGCGTACGTGCTTGTTTGCGAGGATCCTTCTGTATATCATTCGGGAACAACATCGCCATCTTCCCTTTCCTCTTCTCTCCCTTTGTATTGCTCCCGAGATTGTAGTCTTTCGCTCCGGAATTCGTCTGATCGTGCAGTATTTTTTCTTTCTCTGTTGGCTCGCTTGGGGTTTTGTTGGAGAGGAGGAGGAGGAGGAGGAGGAAGAGGGCGGAGGAGGGATCGATGACATCATCGGCGGCAGCGTTTGTGGAGGGAGGAGTACAGGATGCTTGCGACGACGCTTGCAGTATCTGCCTGGAGTCCTTTAGTGACGACGACCCTGCTACCGTACTGGCTCCACTCTTTCCGAGAGATCCCTTTCTTTCTGTTTCTTTGTTTGGTGTAGTAGCGTGTACGAGATATTGGAACCTGTTGTTGCTTGATTGTTTTTTCCAGTCCTGTGTTTCCGTCTAGAGATTTGCTGTCGTCAATTTATGAGGTGTGTGAGGAATTAGACTCCCTCTCTACTTGCGTTTCCGCTCGATGCGGTTCTCCTGGCTCTCTTGAAACTCAATACCTGGGGTTCCGAATCATTCTTCCAGAGGAGATAAATCTCTAAGAAAACATCGTGAAACAAACAGGCTTTGAGTTCCGGGCGAGCTTCCAAGAGCTCGTGGCGTTATGTCCAGCCGTTTCTTTGGGAGACGTACGGGATGGATATAAGTCTCCGGCGTGCACTGTAGAAACTCCGCCAAGTTGTAAAACCTAGTCTGTGGATCTTGTTCCTGTTGCTGGTGCACTTGATGGAGGCTGAATTGTTATCTTTCTTGAGGAGGCCTTGATCTTCAATCCATCCGCTTTTACCCAGGATGGACTGAGGATGATAAGTAGATCTCAGCTGTCGGTGAAATGGAGGTGCGAGAGGACTTTGTAGCAGCTTGTAGATGGAACAGGAGATGATTGATTGTGGCTACAAAGATCAGGCTGTTTTATTTACCTGTGTCTGTGTGTATGTTTTATGGGAGCAGGTGACCAATTGCAAGCATGAGTACCACCTGCAGTGCATTCTGGAGTGGTGAGCGTTAATTACTTGCCTTTATTGAAGAATAGTTTGAAAGGACAGCATTGCAATGTAATTGCAAAGCTCTGTTTGTAGTTTTGCACCTGGAGTTTCTTTAATTGGATTCAGTTCATTGCCCAGAAAGATGAGGACTTGTTTGTCTGCTTTGAGGGTATGATCAAAGAAGGAGATACAGTGGAAATAGTGGAATCTCTTTGCTTTTTTTTCCCCCCCCTGTAGTTTGATTTTTCCATATTGAATGATTGTCCTCTTGATAGAACTGTTATACAAGGGATGCGTTTCCTGTCGTCAGTAGTACAGAGGTTCTGTTATTAGCCATGTGGAATACAAACTTTTTCTTACACAGTGCCCTAGATTCACAACAGAAATGACATAAATGTCTACCCAGAAACAAGTAGAATAGCTGAAAGATACAGAATGAGAAGTGCAGGTCTCAAAGGAGCAAAGAGTGTCCCATGTGCTGGCAGCCTCTCAGCCTCAAAGATCCTGATAACCAAGATTTGCTGGCTGCTGTGGCCAATGAGAGGGCATTACGGCGGAATAAAGTGCACATGTCTTCTGTCCACCAGCGACCTCCTGTAGAGGAATATGAATTTCACAGGGTAATCCTTTTCCATGCAATTCATGGTAGTTCTGTTATTCTCCAGTGTCTCCACCTTACTTGTTCATGAGCAAGTAGCGGTTGCAACTTTCTGGCAGCACAACCAGGGCTGCTGATTGATTCAGCACTGTTGTAAGTTTCACCTTGTTAGGAGGCATTGTTATAGAATTGGTGAAGAGAAAGTACTGTCTTATGTTTTGTCTCATGAAGTTTACCAGCATAGTTGCAGTAATGCTATATGCAGGTACATTAGCTCTATGTCTGATGGGCACTCGAATAATGTGCTCCAGAACATTGGGAATAGGCTACCCTTTGAGTAAATCAAAATAGTGAGTGCTGAAAATTGCCTGGTGTGACAATTGTGTCTCATTGGTGGCATTACCCTGAACAGTTTGCGTCATATGGGGATGAAGAATGCATCATGCAGCACCTGGCAGCTGCCATGGGCCGGACTCATCACTTTTCAAGAAGGGACCCCATCCTTTTCCAACCAGCTACTCAAGTTCCAGGACATCCCCAACTCATGTTTGTGTCAAGTTCCTCAGGTAGTGGAGGGTCAACTCCAGTGAATAGTCCTCCTGTTGTGAGCTCACCTCCCAGTTGTGAGGCACCTTCCCCATCCTTCTCCTTCACCACTGTCCCTGTGGTTGCTGCAGACACTAGTGCCCTCAGTTCATCTCCTTCAAGGTCAGCTTGTATCTCACCTATCATTATGATATGTTAGCAAGATGGGTTGTATTGGATAGCTACAAGTATTTTTTTTTGTCTCATCTGTCCTCATGTTGGTTGTAAGTAAGGTGCTTGGAGGTAACGGGTTGTATTCTCTTTTGATAAAATTGCATTAATGTCTTCAATGCACCTAATAGCCTGAGACACTGGTATAGATTGGCCTTATTGCCACTGAAATAATGACCTGTGGATAGCAGGCAGAGATCTCCTCAGGAGCCTGATGAGATGCAACATGCAACATCTTCTTCAGAGTTGCGTTCCTTTTCTGAGAGTGTGAAATCAAGATTGGCTGCAGCATCTTCCAGGTATGTCTGTTGCATAAGTTTTAATCTGGAATACTAATGTTAAAACATCTAATGAGCTTCAGAAGTTCCTAATTGAGTTGTTTCCAAAGCCTGTGGAATATATAAACCCTTTCCTTTTCTATAAAATCTGTTGCTAGTGGAAATGAAGGCACTTGAGGTCTACTGGCATTACAGTGATTAGGCATTTATCACAATTAGGATTCTGATGGAGTACTCTGGCAAGTTTCCTGGTTTCTCAGAGGAGCAAGAGGCGCTGTGTAACCCTTTTTATGGGGTCTCTTTTCATGTCCAGGTACAAGGAGTCATTATCCAAAAGCACAAGGAGCTTTAGAGAAAGGTTACGCATGCGGAATGGGACAATGGCAGACATTGGAGCCCGTGCCCGTGAGGTCAGTGCAGGGATGGTGCGTGTGTTGGAGCGTATGTCACTTGAGCCTCTTGAGAAACAGCAGGGTGCACCTCCATCTTCTGATGTGCCTCTGGTGCCTGCCCATTCAAGTGAACCAGCATCACCTTGCTCTACAAGTGACTCAACAGTGTATGCAGGGAGTGTGAATGCCAGCTCTAGCAGAGTTGCACCACAGCCTGTTAATGATAAGTCACATGAAGATGGACTTGGAAAGGTAAGAGGCTATTAACCAGATGGATACAATGGGGGCAATGGAGGAATATTGACCTGTGGTCACATTGGGGCATTTTGACATGGGATGGCTTTATTTAGGGGCTGCTCAGCATAATATATTCATGGTGAGGTGAGGTCCCTTTGTTGGAGTCTAACTATTGATTTATACACAAATCATCTCTGGTATGCCATACACCAGAGACACAAATCCCTAGTCTGCAGGGCAGGCAGAGATGATTTCAGGATTTTATGGTGAAATCAAACCCACTACTGAGATTTTAGACTCTGTGCAGAGCAATTGTGCAGAAGTGACAGAATTGTCCTTCTAATGCCCAAGTTGAGCTGGTAGGAGTCACTTGCTTTTCTTCATAGATCATATAACTTTGGTAGACTAGAACTGAACCCTTCACAAAAATTAATAACCAGGATCAGCTATTATACTGCTGTTCATACTATGGGGCCTGAGTTGTGAAGCCAGTGTCACTTTTTACCAGCAGGGGGTCATTTGAGTAAGCATCAAGTTATTGGCTGATCACTGCTCAGATATTCACAAAATACTTGCATGAAAGCACTATCAGTAAAACTGTGAAGTCTCTATATTGTGTGAGGTTGGGGCCTTAGTTTTGATTGGCATGATGCAGGGCTGTGGAGGGACTGGTGAAAATGGACAGGAAGAGGCTTTGCCACCTGTTTGAAATCTACAAGCTGCCACTGGGGTCTTTGTCAACCTTCAAGGAAATGCTCAAGATCAATGTAAACCCAATAACGGCTGAGATTTGAAGGTTAAGATATGACATCAAACTCATAAACCTGGGATATATGTGTGGAGACATTACTGTATAGTTGGAAATTAAGGTCCAAGGTCATGTTCATAGAGACCAGACTGAAGCTGATCAATCAGAGTTTCAGTCATGGTACATCATGTTGCTGTTCATTTCCAAAATTTTGAGTGTGCTTTTTTAATCCAATTTGAGGTTAATGTGATAGTGTTCTAAACTTGAAGTTGCAGCCTCTAGCAGGGTGAATGTGATGAGAGTTATATTGTCCTTTGTTACTTAGGGTAGTGTATCCTCAACTGGAATGTTGACTCTCACTTTATGGTGGGGCACTATAGAAGCTATTTTGAGACTCAAATTTCATTACCCTGCTGCTGTGCTGTGGTCACGTCCTGTCATAGGTGTGTGCATGTCTATCTTGGAGTTTCAGCATGAAGATGATGATGTCACACAATGGTTGGTTTGGTGACCTTATTTTGTAACCATTTCATAGACATTTTTATATACAAGAAATGCCTTCACTTGCTTACTGGTGAGTATGTCCTGTGGCATTTCCTGCTGGCATACTAGAATTAAACTAAACAGTTGAGAAGCCATCGTCACCTATAGATAGTTTGACAGTGAATCATGAAGAAAGCGTTCCGAGGAAGTGGTCAGTTCTGTAACAAGTCCTGCCAACAACCTCCATGGCATAAGGGTAGTAAAATGGAAATTGCATAAAAATTTAGGGCTTTACTGTATAGCCTTTTGAAGCAGTCATATTTCAACAATATGGTGTTTACTTCTCAAACTCTCCACTGGGAATTGAACTTCCTTCAGGACGTGTTTTTGTGTTTGGAAATTGGAACATGTTCTTTCAACTAGTAATCTGCCTCAAGGGAAAGGATGACTTTTTGAATTTCCATGTGCTCACTTCTCTCTTGGAGAGTAAACCCTGTTTGGTTGAGTAAAAGTCTTTGTTGCCTTCTTTTGGAATATTATGTAGTATGTTTGCTAATCACTCAAATGAACTCAGGATCAGGTGATGTTACATGCAGTGACAAAAAGCTTGTTAGCTTGTTTTGTCACCATTGCTTGACAAACCCCTCTGCATTGATCAATTACACAAATATAATGCCACTCAATAAAGATCATCACGAAGTCTAAAATGGAGTAGTCAAGATCTGATCTGAAGAAAGCTTTACCATATCTACGGAACTTCTAGAGGAACCCTCAATACCACCATTTGAAGGTAACATGCCAATGATTGCTGGTCGTAACTGTATGAGCACTGCTCACAAAGCATCAGATCCTCACCATCATCAAGAGACACACTACCTTGTGACTTTTGCTCAGAAAATGTCAGACCATCACTGCCATTACACATGGCAGTGACAAGCTGCTACAACTTACCCACTGACTTCTGACAGCAGCTCCTGACAGTGGGTCCAGATAAGCATCCATCCAGATAAGTATCCACACAAAGCATCAAGCAAGATTCTGCTTACTTAGTGTCTGTTTCACTTAGTTTCTGTTGCTTTTGAAAAGAAGCAGACCCAGTCATCATCCTTTATGACTTTAGAGGACTAGAAAAGGCCGATTCAAACTGCGGATCTGCAAATCAACAAGACTCAGTCATGATCCTTTGCCACTTTAGAGCACTAAAAAATGCTGATTCAAACTGGGGAATCTGCAAGTTGCACCACTTGCCTGACCCATTCTAAGGAACACACAATGTTTAACATGGAACTTGCAAAAATGCAACAGTTCTTTTAAAGGAAAGCCAAATTGAACTCCCATCAAGTTAGTTGACAGGAAAGAAGAAGATCCTGCAGTCTCTGTATGCTCAAAAAGTTCTTTTATCCATGGCCAACTCCTCTGTTGACAAGCCAATACTGGTGTTAAAAAAAATGGTGTCACAGATATATATTGTCTGCAATATGAAATTGAAATCCAGCAGTATTGAAAAATCAAGGGAAGAGCTGAATGGCTAAATTATCCAATTGAGACATTCAGGGAACTATAAAAACCAACAGCAGGACAAACACATTAGCAAAACACTATGCACACACCGCTGTGGTGAGGAGCTTATGCCACACTCTGTTCTTCACCAAACACCTGTGTCAAGAAAAGACCCATGGTTTGTATATGCTGTCAAGATCCTGACATTCTTGTCAAACTTGTATGTACACTCTTTCTCTTTAGGCCTTCCCATTCATGCCTTAAAAACTATTTCTACCCATCCAAACTAGAGCAAGCCCCCTGAGTCACCACCTTTGGACTGTGGTGCAAAATCATTTACCTAGCAATAACATAAATGAAGTCAAGTAAGTCAGCATTACTCTAGAATCTGATTGATGCAGTTAGTAGTTGTTTGTCCACGTTTGTTGGGAGCGTTGTGCCTGCTGCTGCTGATATGCCCCGCCCTGTATAGTACCAGTGCCACTGCTGCCTAATGCCAGAGGCTGCTGTAGCAGTTGATGAGTGTTGGGAGTCGTGATTGACTGTGAGGGGTGGTAGGGATTTCCATATCCGGTTCCTGGGTGTACATGAGTGTGGGCTGGTTGCTGCGAATGTGCATATGCACTGTGCTGGCCCTGGCCAACAAGATTGTAATATGAGTTTGTTTGCATGCCTGCTGCGGGGCCCATGTCCCGTGGTAACTGTTGGCTTTGAATCCATACTGCCGAACTCTCTCCTGGCTGAAGACCAAACAACCCACAACAGAAATTCAGCAACTGCGTGTAAACTTGGAGTTCATATCTCTTGGGTGCCTAGAACAAGGACCACATATTCTATTTGTGGCAAAAAACTCACATTTTCCATATGACAAGAGTCAGATAAACTTTGACTGGCTGGATAATCCAGTGCAAATAACTTATAAGACTATCTGAATGCTGATCTCAAGCACTTACCTGCTGACTGGGGATGTAAAGCGAATTGTCTTTGTAGTGAGACACAGCAACATCATCATAGCCAGCAGGATTGCTAGCAGTTCCAGCAGGGTTGCTGCCATATCCTGATGGTGCTGTTGTATAGCCTTCATAACTGACAGCAGAAGCAGAATGAGGAGAAGTAGCAGTAGCCACACCTGGCTTGTATTGTGGCACTGGATACTTCACTGGTGCAGAGGGTCCTGCTGGATATGTGGACACAGCAGCAGATGGGTATGAAGAGGGTGTTGGAACCTGGGCATAGGCATTGTTACCTGGGCCGTAGTTGTGTGGATATGTGGTGTGCATATATGGATAGTTGGGTGGTAAATACTGGTAGCCTAAATAATTTCCAAAATGACCTAGAGGTGGCTGTGCTGCATAAGCATGCATGGCCACTTGCTGCTGAGGAAGACTAGGAGCAGTTTGTGCACTATTGCCTGGTTGAGATGCTGGAATGCTACCTGGTCCTGATGCTGACATCAGGAGTTTCCCGCTCTGTACATCACAACAGATTTCAATACCTCAGAAGATCTGAATTAGGGAATTTGCAAGTTTCCTCTTTTCATACTGAAGGGAAAAAAACCATTCTGTGGCATGAGATGGTTTCACTCACATGCATGCAGGAAGGTTTTCTTACAACAGCTTCAATACAGCAAAGACGACAGTGAAGGCTGCATCATATGGCCAGCCAGGTGAAATGGACAAATTCTCCACTAACACACACTGGCCTCCACAGTCCATCAACCATGAACATCAAGCATATATACCAACCAGGAGCTTCAGCTCACCTCTTGAGATGATTGGAGACTAGGGCCAGGTGTAAGGCCAACATTTCCATTGTACTTGCTTGCAGTGCTGGATGTGACATATGAAGGATACCGGGCATCACCATCTATCCCTGTCCGAAAAGCAGGGGTGTAGTAGCTTGAAGCTGGGTCTGAGTATGGTTGCTGCATTACAAACAGAGACTTGTCATGGATCTCATCTTTGTGATGTAAAAATATTGTCTCTGCCATGAAAGCAAATGGAAATCATAATCCTGTATCCATATCTGCCAACCTGGGTAAAAAAGTTAAATCCTAGTAACCATATTACCTCCTAATGATGGTGGCTTTGAGCATCCAATGGGTACTGTGGTCTCACATATCATTTTGAGATCAAGAAACATGAATCAATTTTTTACATAAACACTAGCCTGCAAAGCAAAAAAAGCATACCATCAAGCTCGGCAACCGTGAAAGATCTGGTGGTTGAGAATCCACTGCTTCATACCCATACTGGCCACCAGACATTTGAGGAACTAAACCAAATCCCACATAATTAGCTGCAGGAGGCAGATAAGGATAATGAGGACCTTGCTGTACGATGGGATCAGGTTTCGGCAGCTCCAGTGGTTGGGTCACTTGTGCTGAAATGGAAACAGAAGCCACTTCATCATTGTTGCTAGCCAAGTTCTCCAAAGATGTGGCTTCTGTTTGATGCCCATAACTTTGAGTCAATGCCACTGGCGAAGGTACACTGTAAATCATACCAGGCATTACAGTACATGAGTTTGATGCAGAAATTGAGGGAAGGACCACGAAATGAATATATAAGAACCATATCATTAAGGCTAAAGATATGAGCCCTCATCTGATTCAGAAGGGCTCTTTCTAAGGCAAGATACATTTCTCAAGCCTACAGATCTGTGGAATGGCAAATTCATCAACATAACATCAAATCCTGAGACAAGCAGAATACCTAGAAGGAATAGGTTGCTCCTCAGGGACGTCAACTGCCAGAGAACTCTCTGAGATCATAACCTGACTCTTGTCAGCTGTCTCAATACCAAATTTTGTGGTGAAAATGGTTGCATAATCAGCTTCAAAACTACCAAAGCTTAAGTTTTTTTGATCTCCTTCAGGCACCTTAAGCTGGCTCGGAATGACAACCGGGTGCTGATACTGCTTGTTAAGAGACTGAAGGGAATCCACAATTCTGCCCCTCTCCCCAATTGTTGTTAGAGGGGCCTGTAAATCTGTGACCAGTCCTCCGTGATCCTGCACTGAAGCTTTGAGATTCCATTCCAACCCAGCTCCAGATGCTGTCCTCACTCACACAACAACATAAGTCAGACTCAATGGCAACTACTCTATTCTTGCAACATACCCACTTCCTGTCAATGAAATTTATAACTTTCCAGAATTTACCCTGCGCAGATGAGAAGATGACATATGTATGTCTCTATGAAATTGCAGAGAAAACTCATGATAACACCTTGAAGTTACCTATTCTGTCAGTTCCAGCAGAACCTAAACAAAAATGACAAGAATGAAGCCAGTCATAACCTTTTGAGAGTCACTCATAAAGTATCAGACCATCACCTTCACTGTGAGTCACAGTGACTAGCTGAAATAACTTGATGGTTACTTCAGAAGTTAAGGACATGCATGAGATAACCAGTGGAACACACCAGAAGACGGGCAGCTTGCAAATCCTGAGCAAAAAGAAATTCAGTAGACATCAAAGGGGAGGATACCTTTCTGTGTACCCACAGGTTGTTGCTGGGATGGAAATGTGGGCCTGCCATTGAATTGACTTCCACCAAGCCCTGTTCCAGAACTGCCAAGTCCTCCGGTCTGCTGGGGTTGGATTTCAATAGGGCCTCTGTCTTCAACTGCAATGGGTTCATCAGCAGGCAGGTCTTGCGTTGATGCAAGAGAAACAGGGTGGGGAGGGGAAGGGGTTCCTATCACCTGTGCTTCCAAATCTGTTTCTGGACTACTGGATACACCAGTTGGTGTTGTGACCCGTGGTAGGAGTGCTGCCATAATAGGGCTCACATCTCCTGAGAAAGAGCTTGAAGGGTGATCCCCAACAGTTACTTGGTTTCCCACAGTTTCTATATCATGTTTGGTTGTATCATGTGCCCCAAGAGTCAGGGACTCCAACAATTGAGGTAGAACTGGATCTATTGAAGAAGAATGGAATTCAGACTGCTCTGCTCGGGGTTCAAGATGATTTGCAGGCACATAAGGTTGGCTCACAGAAGGAGCAGGAGGACCTTGAGCTGGTGCAGGCTGAATAGGTGGTGTTCCACTTGCTCTTAAAATGTCTGCCATAGTTCCATGCCCTGATCCCCATGCCCCTTGTAGGATGGGAGGTGAAAATGTACGCATTGAGCTTCCAACTGTACTCCCTGCCTTCTCAGCTGTTGATGTTTGTGATTGTGCCAGAGTTGAACTGCTGCTTCCAAAACTCAACACAATAAGCATCTTTACAACACACCACATCAAAGAACACAGAGGGCATCAACAAATTTACAATGGGGACTCTGGAAAGCTATACACAGATCTTGAGCAATGGTACTCACGTAGTTCCTGAAGCCAGAGGCTGTGGTTGGGTTTGTGGCAGAGTTGAATATTTCGCAGTAGAGACTGCACTGGAGTTCCTCATGCTGGGATGGATGCCATTCTCTCTCAATGGAAATGGCTTACCACGGCCACTTGAGTACTCTGATCATGCCAATAAAGACCACGAAAGATCCACTGAATGTTCTCAGCAACAATAAGCCCAAAGACAACTTTTCAAGCACTTAAACAGGATATGGTAGCTATATACAAGAAATTAAATTATAGAAATCCCTGCAAGCTTGCACTTCTGGTAGCAAATCAGATGCAGGATTAATCAACACCTTCCAACATTCTGATAGTTTTTGAGATGCATTTGGTCTAGTACCATTCTGAAGGTACATGAACTTCACAAGCCTACTTGGATTCTGGTCTTCAAATACAAGAGACCTGATGCCCATTGAATAAAACACAGAAACAGAATGCAGAAGGAGCAGAAAAAAATTCTCGGTTAACTTCAGACACATCTACCATAAGAAAGAGATAGAACTTTGATTAACAGTACATGGGAATAACCTGAGACAGAGCCTGATCTTTGCATCTAGCAGATTGCAGAGAAAACTTCCCAAAGCACTTTGAAGAAAACTGATACTTCAATACTGGCCAAACCAAAACAGAAACAAGGAATGGGTGCAATCATAACCTTGTGAGTACCACTTACAAAGTATCAGACTGTCACCTCCATCATGAATGGCAGTGACTAGCTGCCGTTACAACCCACTGACTTCATTGGCTCCCAACAGCGGGTGTAGATAAGTATATACTACTGAGCTCAAAATGTCAGGCAGAAATTTGTATGAAAATCTGTGTCAAGAGTTTCTGTCTCATCTCCAGAAGCAGTACAAAGGCAGTCATGATGCTGGCTAGCATGATTATCAATCAGCATTGATGGATTGAAGTGCAATGCCAGTTAGTCAAGGAATCAAAATTTTCAGCACAAATTTCTCCAGGGTTTTGACAGGACTTTGCAATGAGTTAACAAAAGAGATAAAAATAAGACAACTCAGTGCATACCCAGTGAAGAATGGCGAGTGACAGAGTGCCCTCTCCCAGCTCCACCACGCCCACCTCGTGTAGGGTTACCACTGCTGCCAGGCCTTGCTCTCAAGTCTGCTGACTCCTTATTGGCTCCACTCTACATCACCCACCTCCAATGGATGGGAAAAATTCAGCATCACTAACAAACTCAGCTGGGCCACCTGAGCAAACCAGAGGTTAATGCAAGGTGTACCTCACCTCTTTCTTCTTGTCACGCTTCCTCTTTACTTCATGGAAGTGGGCTGCATCATCAAGGCCAAACAACATGCTTGTCAGCACCCTATAGGAGTACAAATAAGCATTGGCTAGAGCAGGCAATGAAAGACAAAAATGCCAAAAAAAACTACATTTGCAAAGAAGGATGTGGTTCCATAGGCCCTTGCAGAAAGAAACTCACAGTGCAACTGATAAATCTTAAACAACAGCTAAGGAAAGAACTTCCAACCCTAAGCTACTAAAGTACTACAAAAGCATACACCACACAGAAGCCCCAGAGCTAGAGCTACCAACATAGTAAACCTGAAAGCTTTAATTACAGTCAGTGCAGTGCCAAATGCATTCTGAAAGATGACTGCAGGCCACATTGTCCATACACGCCCCTGGGGTAACACTACAGGTACTATTCAGCAAAAGACAGGGTTCTAAAAGCACATATAACTGAGCTCCATTCTGCAGAAGATATCCAGAGACATTAGACTTTCGTTCAGCAATGGTCCTAAAACATCCCAAGTGGAACGGTACACCTAAATGAGATGCTTTCACAATTTCCAGTGAGAGAGAGTTGCGCTCGTCTCGTGAACAGACAGAAAATCGCCGTTTTCAGGTTCTGGGGAGCAGAACTGAATACAGACAGTGTTGTGTGTACAGAGGAAACAAAAACACAATGCCAAGCTATTGGCAACTGAAACCGAAAATAGAACTTCGCAACGAGAAGAGGGGAAAATGCTGCAAATATAGATATCACAAAAAAGACTGCTGAAAAAAACAGGTGAGAGCAATGACACCTTGATTGAGGAGCCGTTGTGCAGTCTCGTTCAAATCCATGTTACACTCTTTTAACGTTGCATAAATCTCATCGTCGCTGTTCTCCACTATCTCTTTCAAGCTTCGCACGACCTCCATCGCACTTGGAGGTATCTTTACACTTCCCCCTCCTCCTACTCCTCCTCCTCCTCCTGCCGCTACTCCAAGCCTAGCGGTACTCATTTCCTCCCCCCACCACCCCCCACCGGCCGCTTCACCTCCCTCCCGACCTCTCCTCTTCCACACTTGATACAGCAAGCCGAGAGTTGAGGACAGGGAACGGAAATAATAACAACAAAACTGAAAGAGATAGAGAGACAGAGACAGAAAGAAGAAGAGCAGCCCCAAAGAGAGAGGTGACCAAACAAGAAAAAGATACCCTCCGTTGCAAGGATGCTATTGCAACGTAGATATACTCGTAGAGAAGAGAGTCGGGGGGCAGGTGAAGCAATGGCGGTAGTACAACAGCGATGGGCACCCGAATACAGACAGAAAGTAAAGAAGACGCATGAAATGCACTCCGGAAGAGGAGAAAGACAGAGCGCCAAACCCTAATCTGTCGGAACCCTATTAACGCTTGTATAGGGAACGCTGTCTCATGGACGCTGGAGACTGGGAACAACGCTATCTCATCCACTCGGGAGACTGGGAACAACGCTTTCGTAGCAGGCTTGAGACTGGGAACGACACTATCTCATCCACTTGGGAGACTGGGAACAACGCTTTCGTAGCAGGCTTGAGACTGGGAACGACACTACCTCATCCACTCGGGAGACTGGGAACAACGCTTATCGGGAAGGAATAAGAAGGGAACGTTGAGAGCGTAGGGCCGTTGGTGTTTTGTGAACGCTGGGAACAGTCGATTGGGGTTCCGGGAGTTGCTATCATGTTTGGGAACGGCGTCCCCGGGGGAAACTACTAGGCATGCTTTCTTTTCTTTCATTGGAATTGGTTCAAAGAGAACGTAGGTAATTTTTACAGGGAACTCTGGGAACAATTTATTATTGTTTTTTAAAACGTTTTTTATTTACTCTTTTGAAGATGGACCACAAAAGTGGCGGAAAAAAAAGTGGGGAAATTAATTCACCCGTCAGTGCCCTCTGACCCTGTGAGGTACTGCAGAATGGGCCAGCTAGTGCCAATTCTAGAGCTTGGAATCGGCCATGGCTTGTTCTGTTCCTTCAGGTTCAGAGCCATGGGGAACACATCATGGGAACAGGGGGAACTTTTCCGGTCGGCAGCTTTGACATATTCAGCATACTGAATCAGCAGCACTCCCCATAAGTAGGTATAAGATCCATCCTAAGTAGGTGTAAGATCCGTCCTCGAGTTTTAAGCATTTCTTTTCTTTTCTTATGTAATCATTGGTTTAGTTGCAATTTTTTTTCCTTAATTAATTAAAAAAAATTTACTAAAAATAATGTAATTTGAAATTTGATTATTTTTTAAAAACTCTATATATATAAATTTTTTTTACTCATATATTTTGCTAAATGTTATTTATCTTGTTCCTTCAATTTCCACATGTTCCTTAATTTTATTAAATATTTTTTTGTCAAAAAAATAATAATGTTATTCTCAAAGTTCCTTGTGGGTTCTCATATTGTTCCTTGTAGCTCCACTTTTTATCCCATATTCTTTATCTAAAGTCTCATTATTTTAACTCACAAATGGCAACAAAGCCATGAAAGTTTTATGTCTAAAGGACACACCGACCGTCCTTCTCAAGGGAGCAAATACATTGAATCACAACATTCCTTGTCAAAGGAGTACTATGCCTATGGGCATCATGACTAAGAAATTTTCAAATTGAAAAAAATAATTATTTTCTGCAATTTAAAATAATTCAAATGAGTGTTTCCTTACTATGAATGAATGAATGAATTTAATAACATTAATGTTGTAAAAAGAAATTATTAAAAAAATTTAAATGTGAAAACCTTAATTATTTAAGACAAGAATACCACACTACCTCTAATTTGTTACTAATGTTTTAAAATACTATTTATTCTTTTATGCTAACATAATATTATATTTTCATTTAAAGATAAACATTTCTAAGGAAATTTGGTTCTCATATATTTAAATCATAAATGACTCATTTTTTTGTTCATGGAAATTTTTGCTTGATAATTTGATTTGTCTTACATAGAAGTTATTGAATGTTTGAAGAAATAATAGAGTTATCCGTAAAGTAAGAAAGACACAGCACTAGAACCCTGAGTTTTGGTCATACACAGGGTCAGATTTTTTTTAAAACCTGCAAAAAGGTACATTAGCATTAGCATTCAACAAGGGATGAAACTCAAAAAACATCAACTCTGGTGGCAAACCATCAACTGAGTTTCATCCTGTCTTTCCTTTTTCCCGAGCGCCTCCAATGCTGTTACAACAATAGGTATAAAGACTAACTTTTTTTTTCTTTTAGCTACTGTCCGTCCGGCTGGATGATCACAAAATAATAATAAAAATAAAAAACACATAAAAATTTTAAAAATAAAAAAGTTAAAAGTTTCCGAGGACTTCACAGTGGCCGAAGGTCACGGGCACCCACTAGTAGGTATAACTGCTCCTAACTGTACAACTACTATAATTAGTCTCGAACCTTGTGCATTAAATGCTGAGTTGCAGCATCTCATACTGAGATTTAATAAAAAAAATGTAAAATGTAAAATTAATAAAATTTTAAATTAATAATATTATATATATTTTATATAATATATAATATATAATATATAATTAATAAAATGTCTTTACTTTGTGGATACCACTGAAAGAAGGGATAGGGGGTGAAAGGAGGCCCAAAGACAGGGTGAAGTCAGGGCTACTTCAGGGATAACTGTAATTCTTCAGTAACTTCAGTTTTACTGGAAGTAATTTCTAGTACCTATAGTGAAATTTTTACTCGGAACCGTAAAACTGGCCCAAGAGTACGCCTCGTCCACCGGTTTGGGTCGTCCGATCATCAGGACCTCGATGACATATCAAGACGTGATACGGGACCTCGACCGAAGCCTCCGCCCGCCGCGGTCCACCGGTCATGGCTCCTCCGATCAGAACCTCGATGACGTATCAAGACCTGATAGGAGGCCTCGATCGAAGTGTCCACAGCGCCCGGCAGTTATGCCTCGTCCGATCAGGACCTCGATGATGTATGAAGACCAGCGTATTGAGATCTCAATGACGCATGAAGACCTGATATTGAGACCTTGATGACATATCAAGACCTGATCTTTGGACCTCGATAAGGAATCAGGACCTAATATTGATACCTCAAACGAACGGTTCGCCGCATCCACCAAGTTTGGATCGTGTCTGATCAGGATCTCGCTGAGCTATCAATACCTCAATTTAGGACCTAGATGAAGTATCAAGGCCTCGATGAGGTATCAAGATCTGATATTGATACCTCGAACGAAGTGTCCGCAGCGTCCATCGTGTTTAGATTGTCCGATCAGGATCTCGATGAGGTATCAAGATCTCATATTAGGACCTAGATGAGGTATCAAGACCTGATATCGGGACTTCGATGCCGTAACGAAGGACCAGACTGCTCCAGCGACGCCATCGGCTACCGAGCGCGAGAGCGCGCTCTTCTGCGTCGTCGCTTTGCACTCTGGGCTGCTCTTCCGCTTTGGCTCAACCCCATGGCCGGAGTACTTTCCTAGGCACCAACAGAAGAGAGGTAGTGACTAACAGTGGGCTGCATGGAGCACAGAAGGGTCTGAAAGTAGGGGCAGCGAGGAGGAGGAAGCGGAGGAAGAAGAAAGGCATGGCGGGTGGGTGTGTGGGAGGCAGATGGCAGCGTCTCTCGCAGATGCTGCGAGTTTCAGCTAGAGGAGGAGCGTATCGTTGCAGTTCGTCAGCCATCCATACCCCTTCCGCGGATCCCTACAGTCCAATTGCTACCCCAAAATCGCGCCTCACTTGGGTACTACTCACTCATCTCCCTGCAGTGCTTGACCGTTTATTCCATTTTCTGGGGGCCTCTCAACCCTGTGCAGCATTCCGCCGCTGTTTTTTCTTTCGAAAAATTCTCATTTGCAGAGCTTAGAAGCATTGTAGGCCTCGATGCTTATACACAAGCGACGGAGAGAGGAACATAATGTTTAGGTCAGGGCGCTGAGCAGCATGTTCACCACCGCAGCATGAAGTCAATCTTCTGCGGTACACGAAGTTGAGTTTTACAAGCTGCAGATTCTTTGTAACGTCTTGTGTACGCGACTCTCTTCGACGTAGGGATTGGGGTTTTAGGGTTTAGATTTTAGGGTTTCGTTTCAGGTCCACAAGTATGCATTTGCGGTGCTTCCTTCCTCTCGTTTTCGTTTGTTAGAAAACTCACTTACCTAATGCCCTGTTGTTCTCTGGGTGATGAGTGCGGACATTGCTACAATTTCTCAATGATGCAAGCTGCAGATAATCGTTTGCATGCACCAGAATCTATCTTTTCAAGGATTTCCCATCTTGGCCACGGTGGTTAGCCCGCTAATATTCCACACCCAAGAGAGACCTTACTAACAGAGAGATACTGCAGTTGCAACAAATGACCAATGTAAACAACAAGCAGCATGCAGGCCAACCAACCAGCGTAGACACCACATCTTCTTTCCATGTCCAATCCACTGTATTGGACATAGTCATTCAGAGGTTTCTATATGCAGAGGAATATACTGATGTTAAGTTCGGTATGCATTTGCATGACAGAGGCGACTGTTGACAGGAACCATTCTGGGATCAATCATAGGAGGTGGGGCCTATGTTGGGACATCTGATGAGGCTACTATCAGGTTTGGATCACAATTCCAGTGTTATTGTAAATTTCCCCAGTAGAATTAGACAGCATTGCAGTTTTTATATATTTTCTCCTTTATCTCCTCATCTTTGCTTTCTTGGCTGTGCAGTAAATGGGCATTCCAGGCAGCAAATCTGGTGAATCCTGTATTTAGGCTGTTTGAGCCTGAAGATGCTCATAGGCTAGCAATCTGGGCAGCAGCACATGGACTAGTGCCTCGGGAGACACGACCAGATCCAGATGTCTTGGAACTGGAGGTTTGGGGACGTTCATTTGCAAATCCTGTGGGACTAGCTGCAGGTTTTGACAAAAATGCAGAGGCTGTAGAAGGGTTGTTAGGGTTAGGTTTTGGTTTTGTGGAGGTGGGGTCTGTCACCCCAGTGCCCCAAGAAGGAAATCCAAGACCTCGCGTATTCCGTTTGCAGGAAGAGGGGTAAGCATGTATGTCTCTCATTATTCTCCTGAATTGCCTTTATTGATATCTGTAGCTGTTTTCTTCTTTTCCATACCTATTGTAGATTGTGCTTTCTAGAAAGGTTTTTCATTTGATGGTGACAAGTTAGTAAGATTTTGGATAGTACTTAAGTCACAGAATTTGGTTCCATCCAGGGCTATAATAAACCGCTATGGGTTCAACAGCGAAGGCATTGTGGCTGTAGCAAAGCGTTTAGGGGCACAGCATGGCAAGCGAAGACTTGCAGAGTCAACAAGGGAACCACCCCATGATTCAGAGAGCAGACTGGGAGGAAAGGCAGGACCTGGAATACTGGGAGTGAATTTGGGCAAAAATAAATCTAGTGAAGATGCTGCTGCAGACTATGTGCAAGGCGTCCACACTCTCTCACAGTATGCTGACTACTTGGTGGGCTGCAATTTCACCAGTTTACTAGTGTTTTTACATCATTGCTTTTCCTTTGCCAATTATCACATGTGCAGCTGGGATCATGAACACTAGTCTTACAGCAAAGTAAGATACGCCATGGACATCCATCTAGATGAATGGAATGCAAAAAACACAGAAATTAGAAATGGGTTGCAAAGGTTTGTTTAAGGATAGGTCTCTGGGTGCACAGTGCATACTGTCCAGGACACAGAGAGCACCTATGAAGTCCTTGACTTGAAAGAAAGAGCTGAATTCTGCATCCAGACATGTCCATCTTGATTTTTGTGGAGTTTGCTATTTCTAGTAGCTCCTTTTCCATTCAGTCCTAGAGGGAGTTATACAGTTGGTCAACATGTCCTGCAAGGCGAGGAAACCACTCACTCAAATTCAAGTCGTCAAGGTTCTTCATGGTGTGCATATCACTGGTTTCTGTGAGATATATATTTGTGTATAATTTCAGTTTCATTTGTCTTCTCCCTTTTGTCTGCTATATTCTGTTCTTTCTTCCTCATGTGCCTCTTCTTTTGTTTTTTGTTTCTTCCTCTGTTTTTCTCTATTTTGGTATTGGGTGCTAGCCAGTATTGTGGCTGAGTTTTTGAGTTGCTTCTGGACTTCTGACAGAAACTCAGTACACAGGTTAGAGGTTACATTGACCTATACCCACTGTAGGGAGCTGATGAAGTTAGTGGGTAAGCTGTTGATAGAAATGCTGCTATCACACATGTTACTGTTGATGGTCCCTGAACAAGTGAGAGACTTTCACTGTCATTCATACTGCTAGTCTTATAGTTCATTTTGAACTAGTTCTTCCCTTTTGTGTATTTCTTCTGCCCCGTTCTTAAGTCCTTTCCTGGAGTTTTTCCTTGACTTGAGGATAAGTATTCACCTGGTTTTGGTTACCTACAATTATGAGTTCAGAGATTTCTTGACACTTATGAGAGTTATTATTTGGTAGGTGCTTCTGGTGGAGATGCTGGCTGAAGAAAGAATCCTGGTCATGCAACACAAATTTGGCTAATGGAATGTGTTTGTACTTCGGGCAAGGATGCAGGTGATAAATGTTTCGTCCCCCAACACTCCAGGATTAAGAAAACTACAAGGCAGGAAACAGCTCCAGGACCTCATAAAGAAGGTAAAAGTGCAGGTCTTTCAGTAAGATGTTTGGAGTCTAGAAAGCTAAGTTCCAAACTACTACCTCTCAGTTTTTACAGCACCTGGTTGGGTTGATGTGGCAACAGTCTCTAATGCCTCTTGGGGAAGTTGTTTGAAGGTTTTGGCAGCTCGTGATGAAATGCAGTGGGGAGAAGCAGGACCACCTCCACTGTTGGTTAAGATAGCACCAGATTTATCCAAGCAGGACCTTTCTGACATTGCTGCGGTAGGCTTGTTGTTCCTTTGGTGTTCTCTGGTCAAGATGGATTTCCTTGTTTGCTTCAATGTGACCTGTGTTTGTGCTGCACAGTAGGTGGGTTCTTATGTCTCACTTCATTGCGGCAGAGAGGTCCTTTGAAATTATTAGTTTGGTAATTAGACAAGACATATGTTCTAGATCTTTGGATATCTGATATTGGTCTTTATTTTATAATTGTGCAGGTGGCTATGACACTACGGCTGGATGGGTTGGTAAGAACTAAGAACCAATATTTACTGAGCACATCCTAAGACTGTCATAATGCTGGGTAGCTGAGTTTCAGAAAGATGTCGTGTAATGAAATATTTTGGTGCAAAAGAGGTCAGGTGGGTAAATGATGATGTGTATTGGTGCCAACATGCTCTACTCTTGAAATTTGTCCAGACTGATATAAGCATCTGTAAGGGTAGTCACATCATGCAATCCATTGGTTCTGTTGCAGCCACTTGTAATGTAATCCACATTCGTGGTGCAGGTAATATCTAACACAACGACATCAAGGCCAGATGCTGTGCTGGGGTTGGTGCATGCAGATGAGACTGGGGGGCTTAGTGGAAAACCCCTCTTCAAAATGTCAACAGACGTTCTGAGGGATATGTACCAACTTACTAGGGTAAGTCTGTCCTGTTGTTTTCCTCTGCTCAGGAATTGTAATGGCAAAGAAAGTCAGATAATGCAAGGAAGAAATGACTTCCCTCAATGTGTACTTTGTGGTCCCCCATGTGATGAGATAGGTCCCTACTATCAAGGACAGAGTGATGCTTTTTGAGTTGGAAATTGAGACTCATCTAGAAGGGTGCCCTTTTCTACAAATCTGCTCTGCCATTGGATATTGCCCTCATGTCAATCCAGCTGCTGTTACTTTACTGTGCTCATCACAAGAGTTTCAACGTGTTGTTTCTTACCTCTTTGTGCTAGCTAACATCATCACTGAGTCTTCCCAGTGCTTGCAGCAACCTGACAGAATTTAAGGACATGGGTTTTTAAATAATCATTTATGCCCTAAATTTTTGAGCTGATTATTGTAGACTTATTTACATTCACTGTCAGGAGCTGATGAAGTCAGTGGGAAGTAGTAGCAGTCAGTCACAGTTATTCATGATGAAGGTGAAAGGTCTGATACTTTGTGAGTGTCATAAGGTTATGACCACACTCATTCTTGTTGTGTTTGCTTTGGTTTGATGGTGACCAACACAATGGTTACCTTTGAACTGCCTTTTTAGTCTTTCCCTGTTCTTTTTCCTTTCTGTCTTTCTTTGTTTCTTTGTCTGGTCTTTGTTGTGGGGTCTGTTGCTAGCCAGTAGTATGGCTGAGTCTTGCCGTTGCTTCCAGAATTGCAGCAGAAACTCAGTTCATAGGTTGGTGCTTGTCACCGGCCTTTACCCACTGTAGGGAGCTGATGAAGTCAGTGGGGAAGTTGTGATAGTTAAGTCACTATCATACATACTACTGTTGATGGTCCCTGAACAGGTGTGAGACTGGC
>Ga0116227_10006594_pt1 | contig 23389 bp, 16 predicted proteins | sample S1TSphgellanicum_FD_89693 | JGI IMG/M metagenome (GOLD analysis project Ga0116227, IMG submission 89693) | Host-associated microbial communities from peat moss isolated from Minnesota, USA - S1T2_Fb - Sphagnum magellanicum MG | ecosystem: Host-associated > Plants > Peat moss > Unclassified...
GTGATACACCGCGCAAACTGTAAGTGGCAAGTTGATTTGGGGGGGGTGTGTGGTTGGGGTTGGGGGGGGGGCGGGGGGGGGGGGGGGATTTGAGTATACCAGTGTTGTACGGGTATATCGTTTACCCGGGTATACTCGCTGGGTACAAGTAAAATATATTATTTATCTTATCTTATTTTCTTAAAATCAAGATACTCTTATCAAATTGCATATTCAAGGGTATATAAACTTGAAAAAAATGTGCTCATTTTATAACCTTGGATATATCTAAAAAATACCCCAAACTAGACCGGTATGCAAGTTTTTGAAAACTACCCAATAGCAGTATACCCACCTGGTATGAAAAAGAAAAAGAAAAAGACTCAATACAAGGACCAGCTGGTATATTCAAAATTTGATACCCGATCAATAAAAAGGTTATGTTGATCCATAAATAAATGTATATTTTTATTTATCATAAATAAATGTGTATTTTTGATATATATGTAAATCAATATAGGCTGTGGACGTTAGGGTACCTGGCATAATGTGTGCAGGCAATTTAAAGGATAAAATCCTGTGATACCCATACCCATTGGGGTGTCACAAGGAATTTTTTTTTTTTGGGGGGGGGTTTTTTTTTGTTGGGCTTTTATGCTCTACAATGAGTCCTCTAGATATGCTAGGAAATTTGGCCTTTACAGTGCCTTGGAGGCTTAGGAGGGAAGTTATGCCTTGTAAAGTTCTTGCCCCCAATAAAAAAAAAAAGAGAAAAAAAGCCCCTTTTTCCTAGTGGAAACATCTCGTAATGAATTTTTTTTTGGGAAATTTCATTAGAGATATCCGTAAAGTAAAGTGAGGGAAAGACGGGACTAGAACCTTGAAGTTTGGCCTAACTTAGTAGGCATGGCCATTTTGCTCCGCAATGACTCATCGTTTTACAACTTTTGGTGCATCGAGTAAATTGTTGATGTGGCAGCAAAGCATGCACCCAACAAGTAAATTGTTTTGGGCCAAAAAAGCCTGGAGCTGGTGCTGCTCTCCATCTGTTGTCACAAAGTATCCCAGAGGATTTTTTTTCCCCCCCTTCTTTTGCATCAAAACAATAAATTATCAAGCACAAAGAGAGCATCAAAACCAATAAATTATCAAGCACATACAGAGCTGCCATGTAGCTGCCACACATTTGCACACAATTCTACTACAAAAACTTTGTTCCTAGTTTGTGTCATTCAAGTTGTTGGACACCCAAAGTTCAACTTCCTAATTGCAAAGTGTGCTTGCTCATGACAACTTTTGCCCTAGGCCTCCTTTGATGGGTCTCTTTGATTGGCTTATCACCAAAAAAATTGTCACATTGTGGACACACTCAAACTATAAGCTTTTTGCCTTACGCCTCCTTTGATGGGTCTCTTTGATTGGCTTATCACCAAAAAAACTTGTCACATTGTGGACACACTCAAACTATAAGCTTATGTACGTAGTAGCCTTTCTTTTTGGTTTAGCCATGTAGGGTGACACGGGTAGGATCTTCGGCAAAGGAAATGGGATGAAGTGTGATGCTTTTTGGCAACAATTTTGAGAGCACTTCAGTTGGGGGAAACTCTCCAAGTGTCCATGGGAACCGTGTTTGAAACTTGGTGAGAACATGATGGGAACATCAAAGCTCAATCTTTTTTCATTGTGATGGGTATCTTCGTTGTGATGGGTATCGTTGATTGGCCCATTGCAACAATAAAAAAATCAAGCTTTGGAGAGTCCCAAAATAAGTATATTGTTGTCTTCTTGTTTGGATTGCTTATATAAGTTGCAAGAGTACAAAACTTGAGGGGGGCAAGGCATATACGGGGACAAACTGAGGAATACATACTTAAAATAGGTTGCAAGAATAAAACTTGGGGCAATGTGAAGCAAGTGGTGTCTTCAATGAAATGAAGTGATATTTTGCTTTAGTCAAGTGATCAAACTTCTTTCATGAATGTATTTGTAAATAGCAATTTGAAATATGAGTTGTGTTGAGTGAAGTGGCATCTTGCTTAAGTGAAGTGACCAAATTTACTTGTTCCTCAAAAGTGCATGCAACCTCCTTTATTGGGAGTAGCAAATTTCTTGCTTGCCTATGTTCTTTGCCATTTTTGGCCTAATGCTAATGACAAGGGCATGAACTTATTATGTTTCCCTTTGGCCCCCCCCCTTCACAATATATTGTAGTATATTGTGATTCACATTAAGAATTAAAAAACTAAAACAATTCAACACCCACCCCCTCTTTCGTCAAAGAAAAAATGAAGCCTCTTGGGGTGCACGTTGCAATGCTCCATTGGTTAAACATAATTTCTATTCTTAACTTGTGTTTGCTACCTATTTTTGCCTAGCCAAATACCCCTTCCAAGAGTTGAGGTACCTAAGGAAAGGAATACCAATAATTCAAATACAGTTTTTTTTTGTGGGTTTTCACTAGCTTTTGCACCATATGTTACAAAAGCACCCAGTTCAAACAATTTCTTTTAAAAGGTCGAGTAATTTTAAGTGGTGAGAGAGGGGAATTAAACACACACACACACACACACACATATACTTCTTAAATATTTTTCCTTATTTTTTCCCCTCTTATTGTCAACTATTTGATACAAATTTGATGACAAATGAGATGACCACATGTTAGGATTAGTGCCAAAGCATTTTTTTCTTGAAGGGAAGCTCATCAAATTTGTAATATACCCACTTACTTTCACCCCCAAAAAGAAAAAAAGAAAAAAAGAATGTGGTCCAAGATATTGGGTTGAAGCCACCAACCCGTCAAAGAGAAAAATCCCATTTTACCTTTGCTTCCTTACCTACCAAAAAAATCACTTGGAAAAATCAAAAACTTTAGGGTGATTGTTTTTGGCAATGGAACAAGGGTAGTGACATACATGTGATTGTCATTCATTGCACATAGAATTCTTGAAACTTGTCGATCTATGGTGATCCACCACATGAATCCTAGTTTTAATAACGATGTGAGGAGGAAGACAAGTGTGTAATTTGTGAAGGATCTTTAAGGCAATGTAATATGCATGGGCGGAGCCAAAAGAGTCTAGATCTTGTAGCACGTTTGTGCAAGCAAAGCATATGACGTGAACTTGACAAAAGAGTCTAGATCTTGTAGCACAAAATTTGTGCAAACAAAACATATGACATGAACTTGACAAAAGAGTCTAGATCTTGTAGCACATTTGTGCAAGCAAAACATATGACGACGTAAACTTGACGTGGATACAAAATGTATGCCTATTATTATGCATTCATGAATGTATTCAATTCGGACTTCTATTATTTTTTAAGTAGTCAAATTATTCCATTCCCAAGAATTAGGCTAACATGCCGGCACAATGCGCACAAAATCCTTGCAACAAGAATGTAAGTAGTCTTTCAATGTACAACATGCAAAAGGGGGGAGAGTAGGTGGGGGGGACGTTGGGAGGTGTCAAAAAAAATCCATAAATTCATAGGGCAAGAAGTGCCAAAAAAACAAATAAGAAAGTAAATTCATAGGGCAACAAGTGCACAAAAAAATTGAAGATTAGCCAATTGGTTGGCAAGAGGGCAAGAGGGGGGAATTTTTGTTTGGTTGTTTGTTCCCAATGTGTTCCCAAAATGTTCCCCAAGTTTTCATTTTTGCCTTCCAAGATGTTCTCGGTAACACCTCATTTTTTTTTTTTAATCCCCTATTTTTCAACTTCCATGCATATAAGAAATAAGTACCCCCAGTTTAGCCCATTTTTGGGGTATTAGCCCAGGCCCAAAAATGGTGACGAACAGTTTTGGAATTAGAAATTTCATGCAGCCAATCGGAAGGATCAGCATGCACACAAAAGTGCCTGGATATTTTTTCTTTTAAGTTTTGGGGGGAAGGCGGGGAGGGAGGTGGGGGGGGGTTTGGATTTTTTTCATTCTTCCTTTGTTCCCATCAAGTTCCCAATGGGTTCCCAAGGTTCCCAATGTGTTCCCCAAGGGTGTTCCCAATGAAAAGATCACATGCCCACTTTCAAGGTGATATGAGAATTTGTCGTACACGAAGGGTAAGCAACCTGGCCTTAATCCCATATGTTTTGCCCAAAGTCCGTGCCTTCTCACCTACATAGGTGGGCCAAAAGGAGGGGGCACTCTAATACTCCATAGACTCTTCTATTTTTGGGAGCCTCCATAATTTCAACATTTTTTTGTGATGGGCCAATCAAATTGGCTCATTGCAAAAAAAAAGAAAAGAAAAAAACAAGAAGTTCCATAGAATAAGTACCCCCTTTTTATATAGAATCTTCATTGCACAGGAGAGAAATGAAGGAATGGGGGAGTTGCCCGCTGTCCCCCCACCCCCCCAAAAAAAAAAAAGAAAAAGGAAAAAAGGGCAAAAGTTTAGGTTTGTTTTACATTGTCTGTACAAGAGAGAGAGAGACGGAGAGGGAGTCTAGGGTTTAGGGTTTAACGGGCTTGACGGAACAGTGCTTTGTGAGAACGAACGAGAGCACGCGCGCGACAGCTTTGACGGAACAGTTTCTCGAGAGACCGGAAAACAAATGGGACATAAGAAGAAGAACCAGAAGAATGAAAGAACACATCGGAGGTTTCAGGCTCTTCTCCTCTGCTCGCATTCTGTGTTTCGTTTCTTCAAGCTCTGATTCTTTTGATTGATCGCCTTCGCACTTCATCCTACAATTCCAATCCTTTATTCTTGTTGTTGTTGTTCTCGTTTTCGTTGTTGTTCACTTGGAATGTGGGTGCGAGGCAGAGGAGATTCATCATCAGTTCTGATAGCTCTAATCAACAGAAAGAGCAAAGTTACAGAGTTGTGGACTGAGAGTCGATTCTCATAGAGTTTGTTATCGCGCTTTTGTTTTTTAGTCTTGTGCTTCTTCTTCTTCTCCTCCTCCTCCTTTAGCTGCTACAAAAGATTCATTCTCTTGTTGCACTTCTTGTTTCTGCTTCTTTCTCTCTTTATGACCTCAGTGTTTTCTCTCCTCCCTCATACAGTAATTCTTCCGAATGCTTGCCGCATTTCGGGAATTGGGAACACCCGGAGAGCAGCATCAGACTCCTCACATTCTCTGTAGTAGTACTACTTCTTGTTTTGCCTCTCGTGTGTTCGTTCCTGTTGTCGATCGATCCAGGCTCTTCGGATCTCCTCGCATCGGCGATCCGCGAAATTCAGAGCGACATCCATCTTCCTCAGATATCTGAGAAGCTCCAAAATCTCCTCACCCTCTTCGCTGATGAATCGACAAACCATTTGGGGGTCTGGTCGATCGCTCGCTTTCTGTTGGGACGTTTGGATCCTCTCTGTGTGTCTCTCTCGGTGTATATCCCGTGTTTCTGTTCTTGGGTTTGTTGAGATCTTGGGGGACTTGGGTCGCTTGCAATTTCATCAGTGAAGATTTAAGCTTCACGCTTGAGAGCTTGTTAGACTTCGACTTGTGAGCTTCTCGGATTCATGAGAGCTCTCCTGGACTCTCTCAGGGACTAAAACGGATTCATATAAAACCCAGGGGAGACTGCAAGACCCAAGAGCTTCACAAAAACACGATTGAAGAAGAAGAAGAGCAGCAGGAGAAGCAGGAGGAGGAGCGCGAGATTTCAGAACCACAATCATGATGTCTCATTCCGATCTGTGGTCTTCTTGTACGACGTTCTTGCCTTCCTTGTTCTTGTTCTTCTTCTCATTCCAATCGCTTACATGCTGTTGCAAAGTTTTCTGCACTGAATTTCTTGCTGTGCCAGGATTGCAAAGAGAAAAATTCTTTGTGAGAGGTTTGTTGTCAATACTGTTGTTGTCAACTGCTGCTGCTGTTCTTGATGATGGTGATGATGATGAGGAGGAGGAGGAGATGTTGGGTTCCTGAATCTTCTTCTTTGGTTGCGTGCAGTGCCGCAGTTTTGGGCAATGTTTTGTCGAGAAGACGACGAGTTCAACAATTCCACCACCACTTTGAGTTTCTCTCGTCTCTTCCTCAGAAGCTCAAAGGCTCTGGAGGATGGCGATGCTGGTGATGCCGCTGCAGGTGGTTTCTCATCATGGCTTCAAGTGCTGTTCCTGAAGCCATGCGCACATCGAGCACTCACAGCTCTTGTACACACTTTCTTCATTCTTTTGTATCTCGTGCTCATCACATGGCGCAAGATCCGGCAACGAAGCATGTTGGTCTCAGACGGTTCTCGATCTTCTTCTCAGAGAAGAAACAGCACCAACAGCAGCAACACCCACAACACTGCAGCAGCAAATGCACACTTCTTCTCCTACTACAGAGCAGTGCAACTCTCCTGCATCTATCTGTGCGTGCTGAATCTTAGTGTCGCATTGTCAGGAGTCCTGGACCCCTTGCTGCAGCAGCATGAGACATGGTTTGATCATGTCAATCTAGACATGGAAGTCTCATCTGCAGCACAAACAGTGGCATGGGGAGTCATCTTCCTCGCAACTGAGCATGCAAGAAGAGAAGGAAAAAAGAACTACTTCCCAAGCTTGCTGCGAGCTTGGTGGCTATCTGCTTTTGCACTCTCAGCTCTCAATTTTGCTTCTGTAGTTCTCTCCATCACAGAACATGCTCCACTCTTCTGGGACTTGTGGGTGGAGATGGCATCACTCCCCGCCACACTGTTTCTGGGAGTAGCAGCTCTGGAAGGACTCACAGGCCTAATCCTCCAACAACAACAGACCACAATCCTTGATGACGAGCTTGGCATCCATGAGTCTTTGCTGAATGGGTCCAAATGTTCTTCTTGTTCTTGTTCTTCTTGTTGCTGTGATGAGAAGAGAATCACCTTGTATGCCACTGCTGGGATTCTGAGCTTGGCAACAGTCAGCTGGCTGAATCCTCTTCTAGCTCTGGGCTCACAGAAGCCACTAGAGCTTTCTGACTTGCCCAATCTTCCTGTGGAAAACAGCTCTGATGCAACATACAAAACATTCCAGAACAGCTGGGAAGCTCTGCAGAAGAAGAAGAAGAAGGAGGAGGAGGAGGAGGAGGAGGAGGAGAACTGCTCTTCTGTGCCTTCCATTTCTATGGCGCTTTTCCTGTCCTTCTGGAGAGCAGTAGTGTTGAATGCTCTCTTTGCATTCCTGACAACAGTGGCGACCTACACAGGACCATACCTGATCAATGATTTTGTGGAGTATCTGGGAGGAAGAAGGAGATTCACTCATGAAGGATTTGTGCTGGTCTTCATCTTCTTCTCTGCAAAGCTGATTGAGAATCTCTCTCGTCGACAATGGTGTCTGGAGATTCAGCTCTTGGGTCTGAAGATCAAGGCAGCACTCACTGCAGTGGTGTTCAGGAAAGCTTTGCGGCTTTCAAGTGGAGCTAGACAGAGCCATTCCAGTGGCGAGATCATCAACTACATGTCTGTGGATGTGCAACGCTTGTCGGATTTTGCATGGTATCTTCACCATTGCTGGCTTCTTCCATTGGAGATTCTCATGGCTCTAGGGATCTTGTACAAAGTGGTGGGGATGGCATGGATTGCAGCTCTTGCTGCAGCTTGCTTCACTCTCTTGCTCAACACACCCATCGAGAAATGCCAAGAGAAATACCAAGACAAAGTGATGGAAGCGAAGGATGAGCGCATGAAAGCCACTGCTGAAGCTCTGCGGAACATGCGTGTCCTCAAGCTCCAAGCTTGGGAGAAGAAATACCTTGCAAAAATTGAGGAGCTTCGCCTTGGTGAGTATGGCTGGCTCCTCAAGGACTGCATTGCACGTGCTGTGCTCGTGTACTCCTTTTGGTTGGCTCCTGTTGTCATCTCTGTTTCAACCTTTGGGACGTGCATTCTGCTTGGCATTCCCTTGACCGCTGGCCGCATTCTCTCTGCCATTGCCACTTTTGGTGTGTTGCAAGAAGCTTTGAGCTCATTCCCCGAACTCATATCCGTTTATGCACAAACCAAGGTTGGTACAAAAAACTCACACACAAAATTCTCATTGGGTGGGTTGATCGATTGAGTTTCCTATCATTGTGGTGCATAAATCTCTTCCTTGAATCTTTTTTTGATCTTACTCTCTCTCTCTCTCTCTCCCCGATTTTTCCTGAATTCGAGCAAGATGATAATTGATGATGATGATGATAATCTGTTGATGATCGCTGCTTCTTGTCAATTTTGTAATTCTCTCTCTGAATTTGATGAAGAAGAAGATGATGATGATGATCAATGTTGCTTTCTTGCCAATTTGTGATTCATGTTTCTGAGTTTGAGGGAGATGACAATCTATGTTTGTTGCTTTCTTGCTGATTTGTAATTCTTCCTCATTCTAGATCCTCATCATGTTGATCACCATTATTCATGATGATGGTTGCAATATCTCTCTCTCTCTCTCTCGCTCTGTGTCTCTCTCTCAATCAATCAATCATTTTCGGGTGTGGAATGGAATTGATGATGATTTTTTGATGTTGTTTTTTTGGGTTCAGGTATCATTGGATCGGATATGGAATTTTCTTCAAGAGGAAGAGCTGCCCAAGGATGCAGTGATCCATGTGCCCAAGGAACAGAGTGGAGGTGTGGCAATTGAGATCAAAGGAGGTGAATTCAGTTGGAATCTGAAATTTGACAATGAGCAGGAGCAGCAGCAGCAGCTTCTTCATCAAAATACTCTTTCTAACATCAACTTGCAAGTCAAAAGCGGCAGTTGCGTAGCTATTTGTGGAACAGTGGGGTCTGGGAAATCAAGCCTTCTTTCTTGTATTCTTGGAGAGATTCCAAAACTTGCAGGCACAGTAAGAAATGTTTTGCCTCCAAACAAAAGTGAACTTGCAACTTAGTAGTTTTTCTGTTCTCCATTGAACATCAGTATTCCATTCTCAATGGCTTCAGATTTAGTATTGTGGGTTCTTCTTGTATGTTTGAAAATCAAGTAAAGAATGTAGAGACTTTGTTGTGGCTGTTGACACATCTTTTTTATTTATATATGCTGCTTGATCACCATTTTATCTTTTTTTTTTGGGGGCTGACCAATGATTTTTTTTCCCCTGTAGGTGAAGGTGAGTGGAACAACAGCATATGTAACACAATCAGCATGGATTCAAAGTGGCAAAGTGGAAGATAATATTCGGTTTGGAACTCCCATGGATCGAGTCAGATATAATGCTGTCTTGGAGGCTTGTGCATTGAAGAAAGATTTGGAGCTATGGGCTTTTGGAGATCAGACGGAGATTGGGGAGCGAGGGATCAATATGAGTGGTGGTCAGAAACAAAGAATTCAGCTTGCACGAGCTTTGTATCAGGATTCAGATGTTTATTTGCTAGATGACCCTTTCAGTGCTGTTGATGCCCACACTGGCTCTCAACTCTTTCGGGTTTGTGCCAACATTTCTTTCTTCTTCATGACTAATAATAGTCAAAATTATTATAAAATACCCAAAATACAATTTCTTCCATTTTTTCACCCATACTAAACTCTTTGATTGTAAAACCCTAAACCCCTTATTGTGTCTGGATTAGACCTAAACACAAAGGCTTAGGTGTTCTAAGTCTATGCTCTTTAGGTCATTCTTTTTTTGTTTGATTTTCTCAATTTCAACAACACCATTGTTGAACAAAATGTGTAGAAAAATGTCCCACTCAGGTACCCATCTTTTTGTAACTTGGCTGCTGCTGATGATGTTTCAGAAAAAAAGTAGTAAAAACTCTGATGAAGAAGCTTGTTGCCGAATGTTGTTGTTGATGACAAATTTTTTCAAAATCCGTAAATCTAAATTACAAACATTTACAAAATATGGAAGAAGTGATTTATGATGAGATTTTGTTTCGGGTTTTAACCAGTGTTGGGTGGTTCTTGACTTTTATGTAGAACCTCTGGTTCTAGTCTGGTTCTTTAAAAAATAAATCAGGTTCCTGTTCTGGTTCTGGGTAATCCAGTCTGAAATTGGTGGTTAGCTGCTGGTCAACCCTCAGTTCCAGACTTTTTTTTCCCCAAATAAAATTTATTTTTATAAATTCGAGTTCTGGTTCTAGAATGAGATTCAGTACTAAACCCAGTTCTGATTCAGTTTTTACGAACCAGAACCAGAACTGATGGTTCTAACTAGCCAAACCCGGTACCACCCAACACTGGTTTTGATTCTTTAATTTCAAAATCAGAAGTGATTATGTGATTTTGTTTTGGGCTTTTGATTTTTGCCTAATACAATGGCGGGTTGAATTGGGTTTGATAGGAATGCATATTGGAAATGCTGGCATCGAAGACTGTCATTTATGTGACTCATCAAGTGGAGTTCTTACCTGCTGCTGATCTTATATTGGTCAGTCTCTCAACCCTCTTCCTGAGGATGAGACTTATGGGATGACTGAATGTACACACTGATGTTCATGCTGCCATGAGATCTGTGTTCTAATTTTCAACATAATTTCTTGAAAGGATTTGCATCAGAAAATCATTGATCTAAATTGTAAGCATGTGAGCAGAACAACAAAGTACAGTAATTCCTAAAAAGAAAAGTTCCCCAAGTGCTGAAATTTCCCGAGTGCTGGAATTTTGTTACAGGTATTGGACAAAGGTCAAATAGTGCAAGCAGGAAAGTATGATGAGCTTTTGCAAGCAGGCACCAATTTCACTGCATTGGTGGAGGCACACAATGAAGCCATAGACAGCATGGATGTGAGTGATAATTTTGGTGATGATCATGGGATGGAAATTATGCCAGATGAGTGTTTCTTGGATGGGGTGGAGAATCACCATGTGGGTGATGAAGTCCACAAGCTTCAGAAGCAAATGCACTCACGGAAATCCAGTTTTGCTGATTTGCGCAAACAAACCAGCAAGAGGGAGAAGCTTGAATTGGATCTTGATGACAAAAATCGCCAACTCATTGTGGAAGAAGCAAGAGAGAAAGGCGATGTGAGCCTTAATGTCTACTGGTCTTATATAACATCAATCCATAAGGGCTTGTTTACTGGACTCAGTGTGGTTGCACAATCATGCTTCTTGGTATGTCAAATTTCTTAGCAGCTGAAATTCTGCAATTTCTTTTTTTTTTCCTGATAACTTCCTCACGTTGTTCAATAGTGTTGAATCTGAGTGATGTATGAGAATGTTGGAATTGGTGATGCAGATGACCCTTTGAAACTTCTTCTTCTTCTTCTTCTTCTTCTTCTTTCCTTATTGCAATAAGAGAGCTTGTTGGGTTTTTTTTGCAGTTGTTGCAAATTGGCAGCAACTACTGGATGGCATGGGCATCTCCAACCATAGATGGTGATCCGGGCAAGATGAAGAACTCAACACTCATTCTGGTATATGCGGGTTTGGCGTTTGGAAGCTCTTTTTTTGTAGCAATGCGATCAATATTTGTCTCCTTGGCTGGAGTCTTTGTTGCTCAAAAATACTTTCTTGATATGATCCGTTGCCTCTTTCGAGCTCCCATGTCCTTTTTCGATGCAACTCCTGCTGGTCGAATCCTCAACCGAGTATGTGTCTCTTCTCACCCTCTTTTAAAACCAAAAAAATTAACGCAAAAAATGGACATATGAAAATCTATCCAAAGCTTCAATGTATGAAGTGGTTGTTAAGAAATGTTTTTTTGGATCTCTTGTGTGCCAAGAGTATTAGTAAAAACATTGGAGGGTGTTGGAGAACAGGCATCAGCAGATCAAAGTAAGCTAGACTTGGAGGTCCAGTACAACTTGAGTGGGCTGGCAATGGCCATCCTACAACTCATTGGTATCCTTGTGGTGATGTCACAAGTGAGCTTGGTGGTCCCGCTCGTATTTCTCCCCGTTGCTGCTACTTGTTTATGGATGGAGGTAATGATGTTTTCACAATTTTCTTCTATGAGAATTTGCAAAGGTTTTTCACTTATATTTCCTCACTCCTCACGTTATCTTGAGCACAAGGCACATCACATCTATCAGAAGACCTACAAAAGGTGCATTGCATCTCTTGAAGGACCTAACTTTTTGCACCCAATCTCTTTGTTTCCTCATTGCAATTTTTGTGTTGTTCCATGAAATCTTTCTTTGTCAATATAGTCAGATTTCTTTGCACATCTAGAAACTAGCTGAACTTTTTTAGCACATTGGCTTGTTTGAATTTTCTTTTTTCTATTCAGCATTACTACATGAGATCAGCAAGGGAAGTTGCAAGAATAATGGGAGTAGAGAAGGCACCACTTCTAAACCATTACGGGGAGTCAATAGCCGGGGCGCCAACGATTCGTGCATTTGGCCAAGACCAACAATTCATGAATACCAATATACGACTATTTGATAACTATGGCCGTCCTTGCTTCTTCAACTTCACATTGATGGAATGGCTCATCTTTCGAATGGAGCTTTTATGCAATTTTGTGTTTTCATTTGCAATGGTTCTTGTGGTCCTTTTACCCGACAACACCATTAGTCCAAGTAATGCTCTTTCACTTGACCTAAATGTCTTTGTTGGATTTGATCTTGTGTTTCAAAAGTTGCATAATTGAAAAAGGAATAACAACAAGGTTTTGAGCGTGCATTGTGTGTGTGTGTGTGTGTGTGTGAAGGTTTGACTGGTCTTGCGGTCACTTATGGACTAAACCTTAACATAGTCCTAGTTGGGGTGATATGGAATTTGTGCAACCTCCAAACAAAGATTATTTCCGTTGAACGAATCCAACAATATACTTGCATTCCAAGCGAAGCTCCTTTAGTGATTGAATCAAGGCGTCCTCCCCCATCATGGCCTTCCCATGGTACTATTGAGCTTCAACATTTACAGGTCTGAACTGAACCATTGTATGTCTGCAAAAACCCTAAAACAGGTCACAAAAAACAACAAATAAAGAAAATTACAAAAAAATGATGAAATGTATTATGTATCTTGGCAAAATAATTGCAAAGATTTTCCAAAATTAATTACAATATTCTTTAACCAGGAACCATGAGGTCTTGGAAATTTAGTGGATGATAATTCATTGTGCCATCAGGTAATGTGGATTCTAAGATAGTTGTTTTGTTTTGTGTGTTATTTTTGGCAGATACAATACAATCGATATTCACCATTAGTACTGCATGGAATCACATGCACATTCCATGGGGGAAAGAAAGTTGGGGTGGTTGGTCGCACTGGCAGTGGCAAATCAACACTCATTCAAGCTCTGTTCCGGATTGTGGAACCATCAGGAGGTAGAATTGTTATTGATAATTTGGATATTTCCATGATTGGGTTACATGATCTGCGCTCCAAATTGAGTATTATTCCTCAGGATCCAACACTGTTTGAAGGCACGATGCGCACTAACTTGGATCCACTGAATGAGCACACAGACATTGAGGTTTGGGAGGTATGTACAGGCTTCTTCTGATTCTCAAAAATTCTAACACTCTGCATATCCTATGGCCAAAATTTGTTTTATGGGTATGTTAGCAATTGAGAAATAGAGCATGTTTCAAGCATTTTTCTTGGTTTAAATCCCTTACAGTAAAAAACCTTCTAAGTCACCAATCCAAATGACTATGCATGTCAATTTTTTCCAGGCTTTGGATAAGTGTCAGCTTGGCGACATCATGCGTAGCAAGGATCAAAAGCTTGATGCCCCAGGTTTGTTTAACCAAAGTCTTCATCAATGATCTGCACCATTAGTTTTTCAGAAAAATAATCAATTTATTAATTTAATTCTTTCAGGCAACTGGAAATGATCCACACTACTACTATGTTAGACATATTTGAATGTGTAACCTCCGTTAGCAAGGTTACACTTAGACACCCTAGCTAATAACTTTTGATGTTTTCTTGCTTATGAAAACTAGCTTAATATTCAGAATCACATTTTTGTTGGAAGATAGTATTCTGTATGGCATCAAACTAAAACATGATATTAAGTAGGAAATTTGCTTTGATCACTGGTTTCTATAATATGATGTTGGAGTTTTGAATTTTTCTATATGGTTTTGTGGGTTTGTTGTAGTTGGTGAGAATGGGGAGAATTGGAGTGCGGGGCAACGGCAGCTAGTGTGTCTAGGCCGGGCCTTGTTGAAGCATACTCGGATTCTTGTCCTAGATGAGGCTACGGCATCAGTTGACAGTGCAACTGATAATCTGATTCAGCGGACATTACGCACTGAGTTCAGTTCCTGTACTGTTCTCACAATTGCACACCGAATTCCTACTGTCATTGACAGTGACAAAGTGCTGGTTCTAAGTGATGGTGAGTGAACAGCCCAAGAAAAAAACACTCTTACATGATGAATTAGTGAATTCACATATCTTTTTTTGCATTTTTTGGGATTTGTTCTTTGTGTCTTTGATGCATATTTACAGATCCAAACTCAAATTTACACTATCTAGAGGTTGTACTTCATCCAAAATATTGTGTACAAGCAACACTCAAGTGAGAATGTAACAACTTTTAACGAGTGGCAAAATTAGCATTTGGAAAACAGGTGAAAAAAAGGAGAGTGGTAGAATGATGAATTTGCATATTGAGAATACAATTAATTAGGTGGGGGGACTGGGTACAGGAAGGGTTTCGGAGTATGATGTGCCAGTACGGCTTTTGGAGAACAAAAACTCGCTTTTTGCCAAACTTGTGATTGAATACTCACTACGATCCACGAGTTGTCACTCCTGATTTCTCTTACCAGTAAATTATGCAAGCGACCAAGCAGCAGCTAGGAAAAGGAAAAGTCGGTGACCAATGCAGATCATCAAAGTCAGAAAAAGCATTGATCATTGAAGCAAAATCGTCAATGGGTTTTTTTTCAGAAATGGGTTTTTGTTAAGCCTTGTGCAATCACAAAGGAAAATGAGTAAGGATAAATTTCTAGAGATATACTACTCAAGTTTTTTGCACATACTTGAGAGATCAAGCAATTTTCAGATTTCATAGATATATATCAGCAGCTCAATGTTTTTCCTCCCTTTTTCTTCTTTCCCTTGGGTTAGAAGCAGTGATACTTCTCTTTGCTAAAATTGTGTGATGGGATTTCATTATGTCATTTACTGGATGTATGTTTCTATTAGGGCAGCTCTTCTAGGCCTCAGGCTTTGTGTGAATACTACAATGTAATGCACACTGTACAAGTGTGCTACTGATGTAGGAACAAATAATATTCATACACAAAGAGGCCCATTTTGTCAATGGAAATTAGATACTTTCCAGAGTTTTTTTTCTGCAGTTTGTGTAGACTTGGGAAAGCATTGTTTGTTAATCAAGCTTTCTCCAATAAGAGTTTGTAATCATCAAAACCTACATCTTTAATTAAAAATTACTCAATGTGAATAGTAATTTAGTTTTGTTAGTGGATCAAAACTAGAATGACCCCAATGGTGTTCACCAATGGCAAATGAAATAGCCGAACCCGAAAAAATACCTCAAGAACCTAGCAAAAAAATCATATTCTATTGGGTGCAAAGTCACATTCCATCTTGTCCCTTTGCCACAATGGCAATGTTTGACCCCACCTCTTTGCAAGTGAATGGTGGGAAAGGAAAAAACTTTTGTGTAAACAAAAAATGTCAACTTGTTTTGAATTTTCTCTCAAATTTTCAAGATCCAATTTGTGGCAATGGCCAACAAAGTGTAGCATTTTGGTAGTGCATTATTGATCATTACAACAAACACAAGATTGCTGAAGGTGTAGAGTGACTTGCATGGAGTCTAGAAACAAAATGGGGTACCATAAAACATGATGTTACAAAATTTGTTGGGTGTTACAATTTTGTACTTGCTTTGAACGAATTTGGGACTACCTTGGAAGATGTTTTTTCAAAAGCTTTGCAAGTCTACAAGTTCAAACACCCAAAGAATGTTTCATTTGTGTTTTTGCATTGTTGGCTTTTGCTGAAAGAGGTGCTTTGATGGTCAAATTGCATGGAGGCAAAGAAGACACCCCCCACTTAAGCGCAAAACTTCCGCCCAAAATTCGACATCAATTGAAGTGGAAGAATTACAAGATTTTGAAGTGGTGAAATTAGGTAACGAAAGTATGGTCACAAATTTTTACATCGGCCACAGGGTTCAAGGGCAACAAAGGAGGATCAAAGAAATGCAAAGCTCAAAAGAATGTGCTTTGCGTGTTTAAACAAAAGCTACTTCAGACATGGTAGAAGTGATGATGAATAAGGCAAAGATTTTGGAAGATTAAGTAGATCTCCAATTGTTCACAATGCTTGGAGAACTAATCACAACATTTGAAGCACGTGAATATTTGTTACTATGGAGGCATGAGGAGCTTGAAAGGCTTTGGTGCCAGATGGGTGCATTACATATTTTGTGCGATGTAGTTATTGTTGATACCATCAATATTGCAATTGCACCATCAGCACTACATCCCTAGGTGGAATCAATCGTACCTTTCCATGCATCGTAATCAATAGAAAAAAACCAAATAATAAAAATTGCGCATGCATTTGGTGTTTCATGTAATACACATGAAACATGACCATACACCGTTAGCATGGTTGATGCAATTTGGAACATAGATTGAAGTTTAAAGTGTAATTTTGAAAATCCAAGACAATTTGAAATTGAAAGTTCAAAAACCAAGTTTTATTTCAAGCAAAGTTTAAGCTTTCAAGAGCCCACAAATGTTCTACTAAATCACTTCAAAGTGAGAAGTGCATGTTTTGATATTTTAATTTTTTTGTGAGTTCCATGTAAGAATTAAAAATCAATTTTCTACACATTTGTATGGTTGTCACATGCTCAAAGCCCTCCATGTTGTTCAATCCTTCATCTTCAATCACCATATTGTGCATTATAACACAAACAAGAATTATGTTAAAGATTGTGGACATGTCCCACGATTGGCAAGGATTTTGAACTATTGCCCATTGAGTTTGGAGAACACCGAATGCCCTTTGAACATTTTTTCGTGCTCCTTTTTACATCTAGGCAAAATGTTGTTGCTTCTAGTCTTGGGGTTCATGTATGGTTTGCACGAAATAACTCCAAGGGGGGTAGATTCCATATGCCAACAAATAATAACGTGGATAAAACATAACCAACTTCTTCACTTTTTAACAATTCTGCTACAAAAGGCGACTTGTCAAGAACATTAACATGATTGTTTCCCCTAAGCAAGCTAAAAAATGTGTGCCATATCCACAAAGATTGATTAGCAATAATTTCAAAGATGATGCTTCTTGTTTTGTCTTTGTCTTGCAACTAACCCTGCCATGCCACTAGGTAATTTTTCCAAGACCATTGCATATAATCTATTGAAGCAAACATGCTTGGAAATCCTCTTTCTTTGTTGATTTTCATCTATTTCTTGACTTTTGCTAGAGTTGGTTGTTTCAAATAATTAGACTCAAAACATGTTTGAATAACTTTCACAAATATTTTCAAGCATTCAAGTGCAATGGACTCATTCAATCTACAATACTCATCAATATAACTTGCTACCACATCATATGCTAACATTTTAATTACAACTATGCACTTCTAGATGCTTGAGAAACCTAAAAGCCTAGTAGCATCCCTCTTTTGTACAAAATAAAAATCATGCACAACTATTGCTTCCATAATTTTGAGAAACAATTATCTACGCATTTGAAAACGATGTCTAAAAAATTTGTGATTGTAAATAGGCCACATTGCAAAGTAATCACAAAAAATTTGAGTGTGATTGACCTTTCTATTGTTTTCCACATTTGATCTATGCCCAAGTTTGTTGCCACCATGACTCTTGTGCACTTCATCCATATTTTCACCTAGTTGTTCAACCAAGACAACAAAAATGATATGCTCATCACCATCATTTTGCAACTCATCTTGCAATTGGGCATTGAAGTTATTTTGCACCTGTTTCCAATGCTCCAAGAGTTCATGTGACAAAAAAATGGAGTTATGAGTTCTAAACAAGTTCAAATGTTGGGGTTGAGTTCAGAGAAACATGGTTATGGCAAATGGACTTGTGATGCATATGCAGGAAACCAAAGTTGTGATGTTTTCACGTGAAACCCTGAATAACTAGCGTCGTGTGACATTTGGCATTCAAGTGGCACAGTTGATAAAAAAATGTGGGGCCTAATTTTGTGCACATGGTGGGGTTTGAAAATGGGCAACACAAATTTTTATACCAAGAGCTTAGCACATGGGTCTGCAAATTATCGTTACCAAGCCATTTTTTGTTTCCCAATGGACATGCTCTTATGTTAAAGAAATAATTGATGTACAAGCAACACAAATCAAGAAGTGCACTTTGTGTGACACTATCCTTTGTTCTTTTGATGTATCCTCATCCTTTAGCAATAACATTTAAAATTGGAAAGGGTTATTATAATATAATCTTGCACATGGTAGCACATCTTAAAGATTTGGTGTTATATGTTTGCAAAAGGTATGCAAACATATTGGTTGTTGAATCTTTTTGACTTAGGAGATTGGTAATGAAAAGATATCCAAAGGTTAGATTACCTACATGCCACCAATTTGTTTCATAAAACATTCCTAACATGGTAGCAAAAATAATGGATAGGTATGTGTTGCCTTTATTGGTCAAATGTGCGATTTCTTGTGTTACATTTGATCTGTCAATGTCCAAAACTAGGTTTGATACATTCTACCTAGTAGTGAATTTCATATATGATGTTTGGCAACCTTATTAGGTCACTAAAAAGATATTCAAAACACCTAATACTATAAGGGCATCATTGGTTAAAATAATGAAACCTTTGTTAGCATAATATTTCATTAGAAAAAATTCTTAAATCTATGACTCCATATATGAATGATTTTGTTGGACATTATATGACTAAAGGCCTTTAGTTCTAATGGATGAATAACAAAGAACAAACAATCATTAAATGTTCAACATGACACTTTTCATCCTATAGTCATTAAAGACAAGTCAATAGAAGACAAGCCATATATAATGTTGAGGTGTCATATAATGAATGACTAGAATATGATTGGGTGACATTGGACCATTTGATTACTTAGATTTATACTTACATTAAAATCATTTTTTTGGATTATTATTCAAAATAAATGTTAATAGGTAGGTAGGTAGGTAATAGGTCTAGGTAGGTCGAGAAAGGCAGTTAGGTAGGTAGTAGTTTAACTTACCTAGTGATTATGTAATATATATAACCTACTTACCTAATTACCTTAGGTTAGCCTATGTACCTTAACCCCTTAGGAATGCACATAGGTTGCAAATATTAAGATTTGAACCTTTCATTTTCACAATGATAAACTAAGTCCTTACCAATGGACTACAACATCAAAAGGTATCCAATTTTAGTCAAGTTTTTTTATTTCACATGTTTATTTCATACTATTACAAGACTATGAAGTAGGTAACAAGTTGTAAGATGATAGGTATGAAGTAGGTAGGTTATAGGAAATAGGAAATAAAAGTTAGATAAGTGAGTAGGTAGGTTGACAAGGTAGGTAGGTGGGTGAGTGGGTGGGTAGGTAATAAGTAGGTAGGTAAGTGGGTGGGTAAATAGGTAGGTGGATAAGTAGGTAAATAGGTGGGTGGGTGGATGGGTGGGTAGGTAGGTGGGTGGGTGGGTGCGTGTGAAGGTAGGTAGTAAGTAAGTAGGTAGGTGGGTGGGTAAATAAGTAGATAAATAAGTAGGTAGGTAGGTGGTTTGGTGGATAAGAAAATAGGTAGGTTGATAGATGGGTGGGTGGGTAGGTAAATATGTAGGTACATAAATACATGGTGGGGTAAGGGTTGTCTATGTTCATATCAAATGATTTGTAGTCATTTTTTATCATTATAATGACAATTGGACATCCATGTCACTTTGTCATCAATCATGGATGTCATATAAATGAGATAAAAGTGATGAAAACTAACATTCTTCATCTTGTTACCACCTCATTATTTACCATTACATTAATTCAGGAATTCAAATTAAAAATTCATTAAATTTAATTTTGGGGTTTGATTTTAATAAAAAGCTCTTTCAATATTAAAAAAATTGATAGTAAGAAAATTTAGATGATAGTAACCTATTACCTACACTCAAAAAACATTCACAACTTAAAAGTTTTGAAATTTAAAATTGAAAGAAAATTCAAAATATATTTTAAAATCTTAAAATTTCAAAAAAATTTTATGACATGTAAATGGGGTGTACATGAAATGTAAAACAAAGTTGTAACTTATGACACAACAAACTAAAACCTAAAATTAATTAATATTTTGGTATGATTATAAATTATGATAAATTTTCAAAATGAAATGAAAAATTGGCAAAATTTACACTTTTAAAATTCATATTTATTCAACAATTAGCACAAAATATGTAATATTGGGCCAACTATATATGTTTTTAATAACAAGTTGAAAAAAATTCATTCAAAAACAATTTCATATGAAAAAATGAAAATATTGAAAAATGACTCCTAACCTTTTTATAAAGTAATCATGTTGGCTCCTTTGAGAGTATTTGCACCATCATGTTAAACCTTCAAAGAAACTTTTAGTTGTTGAAATTTTAATATTTTGTTGACATTCTAATTCTACTAAAAATTTGTGCATCCTTTGTTATGGTGGAAAACAAATTGTGACATGTGACCAAATTTGGCATGGTTAGCAAAACAAATCTTAGCAATTCTTAGGAGTCAAGTTGAAATTGAACACATTTTTAGCATTGTCAATGTTTTCACAAGTTTGTGAAGATGTTTGCTTGGAGTGGAAAATTTAAACTCATTAGTCATGATTTACAAAAATTATGTTGAGATGAGATGCAACTTTGCAAATGTGCATGTCATTGAATTTTGTGCAGTTGAAACATATTTGCTAGAATCCCATGAGGCTAAATTGGGGGAGTCAAGGATGTTTGAAGAAGAATAATGCAAATTTTGTTTACACAACTAGTTATGGATAATGTCGATTTTATTAGTGTTAGGTGTTAGCATTGCAAACAATATCCTTTTGACATGATGTAAGATACCACTTTTGACTTACTTTGGTCACAATTTTTATCATTCAAAAAGATTTTCCTAAAGAATCTTGATCACTTTTGCACAGCAACTAGGATGCATTTGTTGGTTGGAATTTTGTCATCTTTCCCAATATAATTCAAGACTATTAAAAATTGCTTCATGTGCAAATATATTTGTGAGATAAGTCCCAAGATTTTGTGAATGTTCAAAAATGGTCGTATGCACAAAAGTTACTTCATCCAAGGTGCCTACCATATGCTAGTTTTAAATCTCTATTTTTAGAACCGCAAAATAATGCATATTCATAATATGATATCATATATTGTACATATTCTCCTAATATGTCAATTAATATTGATATATTTATACCTAGGACTAGAATATGTTTAATATTAAATTACTCATAAAAAACATATTTTGGAACAATTCTAACTACCTTTACCCATTTAACCAAGTAGGGGCATTGTGATGTAACAAGCAATCAAAACATTGAGATTCTCAAGAGACAAAAGGGACCATGAGGGATGGCTAATTGGTGGACGGAAAACATTTTTTTCATTGAGATCCATTTTCTCTAACTAGGGGGGATGAAGACCATGGTAGGCTCATTTTCTGTTCTTACTACCTACCTATTAACAACCCATTAGCCCTAATCCTACATATCGGGTAACCATCTACATGCATCTACTGACCTAGTAACCACCTATTGTTCATCCGACCTAGCTCTCCCACTTTTGGTACATCCAATTGCCTTATAGAAACCATGGATGATGAAAAATGTGCTCTCCCACTTTTGGTACATTCAATTGCCTTTTTAGAAGCCATGGATGATGAAAGATGTGCTCTCCCACGTTTGGTACATTCAATTGGCTTTTTAGAAGCCATGGATGATGAAAGATGTGCTCTCCCGAGCGAATCCATTTGTGGGAACAACCCTTATACACGTGACCTACTACATAGGGATAGGTCTCCAAAGGTGAAATGGGGCCAGAGTGACCCAATGCTGATGGGTTTTTGTTCTAAGCAAACCTCAGCACTTGTAAGCTGCTGAGATGCTCAATCCTACTACTACTTTCCTACCTGCCTACCTACCTACCTACCTACCTACCTACCTACTAATAACCCCATTAGCCCTTTACCTACCTACAAACCATTTACATGCATCTAGACTTACTTAGTATTCACCTATTATTACTGCTTTACCTACATATTGACTAGTTGGTTACAGGACATCTAATTTTAGCCTTGGGTGAACCAGCACCCACACTAGTACCATGGTAAAAATCCTGAATTTTTGTTTAGGTTGCTTTCTAACCATGGTAAGTATCCCATCCTAAGACCAAATCAAGGGTCTTGGAGTCCAAACTTAGCAACCTACTTACCTACCTACCTGATCCCATATTACTTAGTTACCTACCTACCTGATCCCATATTGCTTACTTACCTACCTACCTGAGCCCATATTACTTACTTACCTATCTAACCTATTTTCGACAGATTAGGTTACAGAGATAAAACCCATAATCAACTCAGCTGAGGTTTTTACCTACATACTTACTTACCTGAAGTTACTTATGAACCTAATCTTTCTTACTTACTGACCTACCTAACCTATTTTTCTGCAAATTAAGTTACCAAAGTTAAACCCATAGTCAACTCAAGTGGGGTTCCTTCTGAACCTACCTACTTGAACATACTTACCTACCTACATACATTGTTATTTACCTGACCTGTTTTCTACAGCATAGGCTACCAAGGTAAAATCCATTAGTCAACTCAAGTTGGGATCCATCCAAAACTTACCTACCTACCTACCTACCTATTTACCTATGTCAATGTACCTACCTACTTACCTATCTACCTACCCAAGATGCTATGTGGTTACCAAAGTTAAACCCATAATCAAAATATGTTGAGGTCCATGCAAAACTTACCTACCTACACAATTTTTTACCAGTCAAGTCACAGAGATAAAACCTTACAAATGCAACTCAGGTTGGGGTCCATCCAGAACCTACTTACGTACGTACGTACGTACGTACGTACCTATCTGAACATACCTACCGAGGTACTCCATCCTAGCTACCTAGCTACCTAGCGGATGTGAGGGATGACGGTCTGGCTTCCGACGGGCAGAGCGCAGCGGAAGTGAGGCATGACGGTCTGGCTTCCGACGGACGGGTGCTGCGCTGCCGAGTGTTGGTGCACGCGGGTGGTTAGGTTTTTGCCGTGTTTTGCACCCACGTGTAAACACTTCTCCTGCACTATTTGTAGCACTGTCAGCCCAAGGATGTCTTTCTTTCTGCGGACGGAGATCGATGCGCCAGACGCGCGCAGATCGATGCTGCTTGCCAAGTGGTAACAGGCATGAATCTCTCGCTCTCTCTCTCTCGCTTTCTCTCTTTCTCTGTGATCTCCTGTCCTGCCCAGCTGCTTTACATTTGTCACAGGATATCGGCAATACTCAGAGTGTTTTTTTTTTTTTTGGGCAATTTTATGTTATAAACAAATTAGAGATAAGTCGAACCCAAAAAAAAAAAAAAAAAAAAAAAAATAAATAAAAAAAA
>Ga0116227_10006595_pt1 | contig 23388 bp, 14 predicted proteins | sample S1TSphgellanicum_FD_89693 | JGI IMG/M metagenome (GOLD analysis project Ga0116227, IMG submission 89693) | Host-associated microbial communities from peat moss isolated from Minnesota, USA - S1T2_Fb - Sphagnum magellanicum MG | ecosystem: Host-associated > Plants > Peat moss > Unclassified...
CCTAATGAATCAAGAGAACATTGCAAGACGAAAAGCAAAAGTTCCAGATTTCTTGGGTGGTGCCCGGGGGAGGTTTCGGAGACGGGGTCGACACAATTCTTCTTCTTCTTCCTCCTCCTCCTCCTTGTTGTGCTCGTAGCTGCAAGTCTGGTAGGCGAGATTGAAGACGACCACCACGCTCAGGTTGCACACAACAACATGAAGCTCGGGATTGCGGCCACACGAGAACGGCATGCGCCTTCTCAGCCGGTTTTGCGCCTCCTTCCTACTCATGTTCCTCTGTCCCTTCGCGGCTGCTGCTCCCCTCCGTGTCATGCAAATCCCGAAAACCCCGCAAATGCTACTGAAGCTTCTTCTGTGAAAATTAGGGCTTCTCTTCCATTCTCATCAGCTGTGTCTTTCGTGAGAAACAAACCCGAGAACCCATTTGACCTAGCGGCAGATCTGGGTCACGGGGCCAGTCAGCGGCACTAGATTTGGGTCTTCCTTGTGTTGTTGCCGCAAGGGTCGGTCAAGTTTGATAAGGTCAAATGGGTTGGTCTCTTTCGCTTGATCGATTATTAAGCTGATGATGATCTGTTTGACATTCTCGCCGTTGTTGGGTATGGGGAGAATCGAGCGGACTTGCAGGAAAAACAAATCCGGGAAACAAACAATAATTATGTGTGTTGTGTCGCGGAAGCGATTTGGTTCTGGATTTGGTGCAATGGGTTTAGGGTTTTTTAGGGCTTGACAGAGCTTCCTTGTTTGAGGAGTGTTCTTCTTGCCGGTCCGGAGAGATGGCATACAAAGCTCAGAAGAGGCCGGCCTTGAGCTCAGAAGAACCTCAAGCTGTCCAAGGACCACCACCCCGGGTGCTTGTTTTGTCCACTTCTTCTGCTCCTCCCTCTGAAACCTATTCCTATTTGTCTGTTCAACCTGCTTGTAGATCTCTCTCTCTCTCTCTCTCTCTCTCTCTCTCTCTCTCTCTCATCGAGGGTTGATGTGCATTGTGAATCTGCAAATTCACCAGAGACTAGAGCGGTTATAGAGTTCTAGACTAGATTTTCTCTGGTATGAGCAGCCAGGTCCGATTACTGCCAGTGGGCATATTCTACAATACACATCTTTCATCTTTCAGATGGCTGTCACAGAGGTTTTTTTTGCATCACAGTTGTTGGAGGTATTTTTTGTGTCTCTGTCATTCATGCTGAAGGTAATTGTCTGATACTCTTTGTGACTGACGCTCATAAGGTAGGGCATGACCCGACTCCTCCACTTGTGTGCATGTTTGTTTTGGTATGGCTGGGCCCTAACATAACAGTAGTTACCTTCATAGTGTTGTGTTGTGGAGTTTTCTCGGCAATGTCATACTATATGTATTTTTGTGGGTTTCAACATCTGCAGAGCAAACTGTTTTGCACTTTGAGTTGAGCTTCCATCATAGTATCTTTACATCAGACTTATGGAAAAGATCAATTGCCAAAAAGCACACCTTCGAATTTCAGTGACAATGATTCAGCAGACTCCAATGATTCAGGTAGGACAACTTTAGGTTCCACGAGTCATCATTTGAACACTTCCAATTTGGAACTTGTTTCGCCCATTGTCAAGGGAAAAGCATGGAAATGTGTCTGTTCGAATTTGTTTCTTTTCAATAAGAAATTTCCAACACCACCATGTTCATAAGCATTTCAATACCATCTCCATGAATATGCATCCCATTTCAATTCAATTGAATTTTAATTCCATTGTTAAATTGAATTTAGTTGCATTGAAATTCTGTAACTGAATTCAATTCAATTAAAAAAGGAATCCAAATTCAATTCAAGTTGCAAGCAATGTCATTCAACATTTTCATTCAAATGGAACTTAATTTTCACAAAATCAATTCATTTTTTTCATCAATTGATCAGTTGATTGTCATGGATTATCAATTCATTTTTTTCATCAACTGATCAGTTGACAAACAATCACTGGTACTGCACAGCACTGCAGAGCCCAAGTTTGTTAATCCAACAAAATACTCCTTTATCTCCATACAGTCACTGTGGGTCTGTTTCATCATTTCAAGCACCTCATGGGGCCTGCCCACTGGCTTTGAAAGCAGAGGACTTCAGACTGTACCCCCATAGGTACTTGATGAAAAAGATTTGACAAATTTTGGTAGGTCAATCAGGTAGTTGAATCACTGATCAGGGGCTTATCAATGAAATCAATACATGAATTTCCAACTTCCACCTATAAAATGCTGCATGTCTCTCATCCATCTCTTTATGCTGCACTCCCTCCGAGCTATTGGGATGTAATCTCTGCATGAAAATATAATTTCATGCAGAGATTACACCTCTAATAGCATAAGAGAATGGCAAAAGATTACACCTCAAGGTTGGCTCAAGAAAAAGTCCTTCATAGTCTAGAGATTCTTCCTTAAGAAAATCTCCAAAAATCTTATACATTACCATTGCCAGAGTGGTGATCTCCAGTGCTGAATTGTGCTCCCCAGAAAAGGTAGTAGCTACTTTTCTGTTCCCTCCTCTGCCCCCAGTCCATTACTCTTTCCTGAAACACTGCTTGCTGCATCTGAACTGAGCTCATGGCCTATGGATATCAGACATCATGTCAAGCACAGAGTTATGAGTACACTTCATCATCTTGCTTAGCCCAATATGGGGCCATGTAGGTCTACTCCTGCTGCACAAAAGTTGCAAGGCAATTTTACTCAGAAAAGACAATTTCCGGTTCATAGTTGTGGCCAAATGCCACTTAATGCAAAGGCAAGTTTTACAGTATAGTCAGTTTAGGAAGTTTGTCTATACCATATTGACCACAGACCACAACAAATCCTTCTCTAGTACTAGTATACACTCTTGTGTGGGCTTTAGGGTCTCAAAAACAAAAGTCAGAAAATATTGTGTACATCTCACATGCTAGCAGCCAAAGAGCTATATGAAAATACTGCACAAAGATTCAGCCTCATGTTGACACACTCAGAGTCAATGACACTTCCAAGTTCAGTCAGGGCCATCCTAAAAGCTATATCTCTGCATTCCTTTCAGCATCAAGTTCCCGCAGTTTGTCAGACTTTAGTCAATGAATTGACAGGAATGAACTGGTGTGTCTGAACCAGAACAATCATCAAACCAGGGAATATAACACCCAAAGGTTTGTGGATCCAGGCACTAATAGAGTATGCCAACAGCTATATGCCAAGATAGCAGTTTGGAGCAAATCCTTAGGTGTCTCAAAGGCGATTCCTTTCCAAGATTCTGCAAGATAAACACACTCAAATGAGAAAGGAAATACTTCTGTCATACTCTCCAGCTCAAGAGGGTCCCTACTAGGACAGCTGAAACAGCTTGGATTCCAAGGGTGAACAATATACTCTTAGAATCTGAGCAATTTTCTTAGTTAAGCCTGAACATGACAGTAGCAATTGCTGATAAGAAAGAGAGTTCAGAAATACTCATAGAATCTGCACAAATCTCTTACTTTAAAATATGGCAGTAGCAACTGCCATCAATATATATCTCTTTTAGACATTTGCGTACCTCTCATGGAATTGCGCTGAAAGAAGGCTCAAACATGAGATCGTCTTCAAAATCCCAGTGCTTCAACTTGCAACTTGCTAACTCTTGTGGCCATCTCTCATCCCATGTCTGTGTGCTTGTTTGAAATGTTAACACTCGAACGTGCTTAAGATCAGGTGAATCAGGAGGCTCAAAAACAGTGAGGATCATAAAAATCTCATCATGGACATAGAAGTAGTTCTTGTGAGCAATGAACTGGGATCCCACAGGCAGTGAACACACCTTCATCAGTCCAGGCCCTCGCATCATGCCTTCTCCCTCCCACTCCCAGATTCCCCTAGTATCAGAATTCAAGCTGAGAATGTACTGTTGGTCTTGACTGTGGCCATGATAAACAGTTTGATAAACAGTTTTAGGTCTCTTCTCGCGAATCGCACTTACATCTATTCGCTCTCGGTTTGCATCTTGTACTTGTCGTCGGGTGCTCCGAGACTGGGGCACCTCAAGGGCATTCAAGTCACCAATGCTCCAGGAACCAGTGCTAGAATCAAAAATCTTCACTGAATCATGTGAATTTGTGCAACCAGAACCTCGCCTACAATTGCAGCCAGAGGTTCGCAGTTGCAACTTATATGTGCCTGTGTCTGTATCACACACCATCTTCTCCAATGTATGGAACTCAGACCCATCAAGCAAGGGTGGGAGTTCTCGCCAAATACCCATCACAGGGTTGCAGACACTGAATATGTCCTGATGAATTTGATGGAAAGCCTTCCAACAGATAATGCCTCCATCCACGTGCAAAATGGCCTCCAAATTGACAGGAGGTGTTCCATGGATTGGTATTTCGCACCATTCTTTTGCAGACACATCATAGACACACACCTGGAAAATTCTGGAAACGTTTGCACTCCTGAGTCTGCAGACAGTCCTGACTTTGAAGATTGCAATCCGGGGTGTGGGAAGAGCTGCATTTAACTTCTGAAAACGATTGGAGAAAAGTGTGAACCTCCAGTATCTACTGAGACATCGCAGGCGAACAATGTACTTGAGGGGTAATCTGACAAAGATGTTCTCAAGAACCTCATTTGGCAGGTGGCTCAGGGTTTTATGCTCCATTCATGCAGAACTTGAACCTCAGACCCTGAAAAGAAATACCACACATCCCACCAGACACAAAAGTTAACCCAGTTGGTTACACAGAAAGTAAACTGCTAATGTGCAAGTATTACTATTTCTTGCAACACTTTACTGACAGTGCAAGGAGTGCAGCAAAACAGAAAAACACACAATACAGAATGACACAGATCACAACAGAAAATCACAGAAATTGCTTTCAAAAAATGTGCAAGCAATCAATTACCACCAAGGAAAAAATATATAACCATTATCCACACCTGCCAGGTCTTTCTCCTACAAGATTCATTGTAATTTCTCTATGCCCTGCCCACAAACACACCAAAGATTGGGGGAGGAAAAGAAACTTCCAGATACCGCAATATTTCCTCGACATACTCCCAATGACCACATTAAAATAGACCACCATGCTTTCCACAATCTTGAGAACAAAACATGGAACCGCCTGAGATAAGGAAACAACAAACAAAACAAAACAAGCAGCTCATCACATAATGGCTCTGCCCGTTAAGTGACTTGCATAAGTATGATATATATTCAACATACTAAATTGGAAACACATGGTGGTTAGCATGGTGAAGCCCTAACGAATCCTTCCAGTTATGCTGAGTGGAATGTTTCTACAGTGGACTCCGCATGACTAAGGATACCAAACTCTTGGCCTGTTTTTGGGTGCATCACAATTTCTCTACCCTCAAGGGCACAGCCGACAAACAGTTACAACTCACTCAACAAACTAAATTGGAAACACATGGTGCTAAGCATGGTGAAGCCCGAATGGGATCCTTCAGTTATGCCCAAGGGGAATGAATGTTTCTACAATGGACTCCACATGAACCTAGAATGTAGAGATACCAAACTTTTGGCCTGCTTATTTTAGGGTGCATCACAAATATCTCTATCCTCTCGAGGGCAGAGCCAACAAACACTTACAACTCTCCCAAGTCGAGAAAAGACAGAAGAGATGGAGTTTCTCGATCCCCGTAAAAACCACAAACTGCGCCCTGAAATTTTTTGAAAAAAAAAAACCTGAATGCGTCAGAGCGAGGACTTTGAATTGTGCAGAAAAATCGCTGCAGATTTCGTTCCTCTTCCTCGTCCTCCGCCGCTGCAAAACCTCGATCTAAATCCAGAAACCCTCGATCCTGAACCGGAAGTGCACGAAGAGCAAAATGGCGAGGGGAGGACAAGCACAGGACTACGCCTGGTAAACGTCAATTTTACGGAGCTTATTTACTGTGCTGGTAGTACCGTAACACGCACGTTTTCTGTCCCCATCACTGTCAAACTTAAAGCCCGTTTTTACATCAAACGTAACTTTAGTAAATACCGTACTGAAAGGTAAAAAATCAGGGCAAGTTGCAAGGTAAAACCAGTGAAGGTAAAAACGTAAAAGCCATCATGGGATGGAAAAAGTAAAGCGCGGAGCGTCCCCTTATTGGTCAGGAGACACAGTAACAATGGAAAGTAAATCAAAAGTTACGACCGTACAAGTGAAAGTTACTTGGCTTGTGAGAACTTTTTACCGAGTCCGACACATGAACGGGCTACGGTGAAACAGCTGCCCGAAAATACTACAGGTATAGTAAAAAGTTAGAAAGTGAAAAGTAACTTGTCGAATTGCGTGCCTGCTGCACCCCAAGTTGTCGGTTGTGGTCGTCGTCGGTAACAGAGGAGACATCCAATCACATATCTCCACGCGTCAGACAATCATTGGCTGTAAAACGATATTTGTCATGACAAATGATGAACAGAGTTTTGGCTAAACAAAGTTCATCCCTATTAGCGTCAGCATTTTTGTTTCTTTTGGCGAATTTAAAATATAAATTGGCAAAAGGTGGTTTTTGGGGGATTTTCACTTGTTTGATTTTGATCTTATATATTATTATATAAGCAAATTTTTTATTAGGTCTAGTAGGTAGCTAACAATATAGAAGGATTTTTTAAATCATCTTAATAATGTATAGCCAAATTTGGCTCAATCTTCTTATGGATGATATAACATTATTGTAAAAAGAAAAGAATGCCATAATTAGCATGATTTTTTATTGTCATCCTTATTGTTTTAGGCCCCTCCCAACCTTAGAGCTCTTCACAAGATTAATTTTTGCACTCATCTTTGCCTATCTTGTGTAAAAATTCAGGTTAAGATTTTTTAAATCATCAAAAGACATGACAAGATAATTTCAAACCCATCTAAAGACACACTATATGAATATCGTTTAACAAATAACATATGAAAAATAGAACATTTATCACCACTTGTTTAGTTTTTTTTTTCCCCCTACATAGTAATCAAGTGTTCAAAGGCCGCATCACTAAACAAAAAGGCTTGGGCTTTGAAACTCAAAATTAGCATTGAATGGAATTTAAGCCCGACCTTGAACCCTTGGATTCATTCCTTTTACAAATGAGATGATAACTTTCTATCTTTGTTCATATGTTCACTTGAATTATCCATGTCTTATTTTGTCATGAGTTTTTCAATATTAGTTACTTATGTGTTTGACATTTTAAATAAATGTCCAGGATCAATGAAATGATGAAAAAGAAGAATGGACATCATGCTTTTATAATTCAAATTTTTGACATAGGTATTTGACAAATCTTTTTGAATTCACACTTGAAGAAACAAATTTGTCCAAAAAATTTCAAAATTTTTTTATCAAAAATTGGCAAAATTGCCCCCAAAAAATCATGAATTGAAATACCTCGAAATTGCAAGTGCATGTTACCTTTTCAAACATGTGATTTGATTTTGCTTTAGCAAGTAGCACATCGTGTAATAATTCCACCTCCAAATTAAAAACTTCCTTTACTAGATCTAGAACTTTTCATTTAAATGGATACTCTTTATGGAACATACACATTCATCATATGCATACATAGGACTTAAAATGCCACTCACACAAGTCAAGTTTGCGCCAAAATTTTATGCTCAAATCATGAATAGATAAATAATCTATTTCGTACAAACATACCTAGTAAAAGTTTTCAAATTAAATATCTTTTTTTTGGTTCAAAATAATTGAATTTTTATTTTTATATTTATATTTAGCGTGCCAAAAGATCATTTGAAATTGAATCAACCCATCAAAAGACATATAGACAAAGTATTGCCACAAAATGCCTTTAAACAAAATATTGTCCATCAAAAGATTGATGAGACCCTTCATAAAGAACTAACAATGCCCCTTTGGTAATGAAAGGCAACTCTATTCATATCCAAAATCCCCAAAACGAAACATTATTCGATGTGTGAATTTTTCATCTCTTGATCAGTATTAATTGTTCAAAGTTTTGTTTTGGCACATAGATTTTTTTTATCTATAATTTTCACTTGATGAAAAAGAATACCACAATCCTACTTTGTATTCCATCATGGGAAACTAATGAAGAAACAACAATTGAAAACACAAATGCACCTCAATGGCATGTCGCAAAAACACTATTCATAAAGATTCCAAAAATGTGTTAATGTAAACATGTCAAGTAAGTTTTATTGCAACAAAACATTCTAATGCAAGACAAAACTAATCTTGGTTCATTTATGTGGAAGTTTTAGGTTAAGTTTTAGGCTATCTAAACCAAAGGTTTAAAATTTTATTGAAACCAAATTTGGATTTGAACTTTGAAATCACCTTTTGCTGAAATTGAAAACCAAACCTAAATTAAATTGATGTCCTTTTTAAAAACAAATCCACATTCTTTAACCATATAAATACAAATTTGTTTTAAATTCCAACAACTAAAGGTTGTTTTTTAATTTGTCACGATTCAACTTTGGAAAAACCTTCTGTGATGGCATTGGGTGCATGTTGCATCACCAAATAAAAAGAAAATAAAGATTGTGTGAACACATTTTGGTTTAATCTAAAGGCAAAATTGCATGTAGTTTTTATGAATGAACTAGAAGTGGACTAGTATATAGATGTCTACCAACTCACTAGTTCCACCTTCAATGAATTACCTACCAATTCATTAATCCCTCCCTCCCCAAAAAAATCCAAAAATCCTAATGCCCTCAAAAAGAAAAATAATTGCCTCCAAGCTTTTGTTTTCCCTTGATTGGATTATTCCCAATTTAATTTACATTCAATACCACATTCCATGATTATAAGTAAACATTTAATCAAAAAGTTATTGTGTAGTTTTAATTGAATAACCCAATGTTAAACTAAATTGAGTTCCAAAATCTTAAGTTTTATAAATTGAAAAAAAAGTTTTCAAAACTACATTGGAGGTTATATTTAATGTTGGGAAGGCACGTTGTTTTTCATTATATACCACGAAGGTAAAACCCAATAAAGGGTGAAACATATGAACATACTTTACCCTTGGCTTGAAATGTAACTACCTTGTCTTGTCCTTAGATAAAATAAATAAATTATACACTTTTTGGGTTTTACCTTGATATTTGAATTTTGTTGGGTTGCCATTATCCTCGAAGTAAATTTATTGGAGGATAAATGAAAGGGATATGTTTACCTTTTCATTTTCAAATCACCATAAAATTAAATATGTAGCTTGTCCTTTCATTTTATGAATGTGTTTTGCCCTTTCATTTGTTGTTTAGAGGTCACCGCAAAATCTTTTGGAGTATTGAAGTTGGTAAGATCTTGTAAAATACATCATTGATGAGGCTTTTGTTCAAGCATTTTGTGTTTTTCTAAGTGGTGTCACGTTTATTTTCTCACAACTTGGAGGGTTGTAATAAGACATTTTTTGAAGTAACTTTTTGTTCAAACTCTGTGTTTTTCTATACAACATCCCATTGTTTTCTCACAAATGTTGATTATAATGAAAATAATTTAATAGTTTTATAATTGAACTTTTCATGTGTTTCAACATTTCTTAATCTCCCACAATGCCCTATTTTCTTATTTATGTTTCTTCCAAGATGATGGAACCTTTTTCTCATGTATTTATATGAAGCTATTGTGATAAATTTGGTGTGCATTTGTAAATTAAGCCTTGATTGATTGGCAAATAACATTCAATTTTGTAACCAAGGTTTGGAATATTATTTTCAACATTCTTGCATTGAGGTGAGCAAAACAATTCAATTCATTTCCTTTGAGCAATTTTTTGTTCTTCATCATATTTTAAATATCATGTTTGGTAAGTATTGCAATTGCACATGGTTACATCTACTATATTTCATGACCCTAAAAATGGTTGTGTTTCTTATTGATTTTGCCTTGCTTTTCACACCCATGGGTTGAAGTAATCTTTATATTCTTGCAAATGGTTGTTATTTGAAATTTTTGACTTTTTATACTCCTTTCTGGATTTTTTTCTTTCATTTTCTACATGTTCAAAGTTGCTTCTTCTTATAAGAGGGTTCTTAATCATTTTAGCTTGATGGGGATTTTTTTAAAGAGTGTTTGTAAGCATTTCTATATGGTTTCAAAGCACCAAAATTAAGGAAATTTGTGAAGTCCTTTTTGACATGATTTTTTTTTTTTTAATTTAACTTTATTCAAAAACATTGCATCCTAGGATGTTTAAGAGGATTGTTGTTATACCTTTTGAAAAAGATGATTATTTTGCCCCAAACATAAGCATCCAAAATTTTGCACTATCAAAATACTTTACAAAAATGAACTAATAGGGATTCCACATTTGCCCTTTATGATCCACCCTATAGTGCTTTTACCCAATATTATAGTCACCCCATGTGGCCACAATATGAGGTTGTTGCATCATGTTTTGCACTCAATTCACAAACCCTTAATAGTAAAGAAAAAATGTTGAAAATCATATTTCATTAAATCTTTAAAGATTTTTGAAATGGTTTGTTAAGATGTCTTGAACCTAAATTTGTATAATGAAGAAAGTTCCTTTCGAATGATAATGTATTATTGTAAATTGTATTAATTAACGTGGGAATTTCCCTTATGTTTTCAACGTCTTTCTCATACAATGGACAAAGATCTCATTTGCAATATTAACCAAGAGATGACGAGGTCACAACATGTCTTTGCGAAAAATATAAACTTTCCATGTCTTCTCAAGTTGAAGAGACCACCACATCTTCAAGCAATGTGATTAGTCATCAAATTGCAATTTGATGGGGCCTAAGAAAAAGAAGAACTTGTACTATTTCATCATCAACAAAGAAATTTGGGCTCCATGTGACTATAAATCTAAGCTTCTAGCATTTTTTGCTTTCAACTCAAATGAGAATGCCCTGTAAGATAAAGGGCAAGTTGTACATTGCATTTTGTGTCATGTTAAAATTGCATCAAAATGTATAGCATCCCAATAAACAAAGGGTCTAAAAGCTATTGTCACCTACAAGAAGAATTGGGGCAACAACAATTTAAGGAATCATATTGTTGCAAAACATAAAAACTTATTTGAATTAAGAACCTAAGAGATGAAGATTCAAACTTCATTGTCACTTTCTAAATCCCAACTTGCGTAAAAAAAAAGGACCAAAGTAATAGGGGTAAGATTTCTAAATATTTTGGTTTTTCCCAACCATATGGAAAACGTGGTGTTAATCAAGAAGCATTTAAATATGATTTGGTGTTGATGTGTGTGAAGGGTTTGATGTCCTTGAGTATTGCAAAAAATATTTGGGTTAGGTGATTTACATTGAGATGAGATAATTTTTGTGTTTTTCCATCTCATGAGGTCATGACTAATGAAATCATATTGCAAATGACAAAAAAATGTTTTACAAAATATGTGACACCATTATTGGAGGCTTGTGTGACTTGTACAACAACCTTTAACTTGTGGACAAATAAAGGAACCTCCAATACTTTTTGTTTGGTGGTCAATTTCTTTTACGATAATTGGGAACCCAAACATGTGAGGCTTAGATTGTTTGAAACTAACTAGTAATACAATAAATGCTACTTTGGCCAAACAACTTCATGAATTGCTCGAGAAATTTGACATAACAAAAAAAAATCTTTGTGATGTGAAGGATGAAGGGGCCAATTGGGCACTTTAAACCAATGCATTTTGTTTTCTGTGAGGCATTGGGCATGATAATCTCATATGATGTTTCATGTTTTAGGCATGCCATGTTTACAACTTGTTGATATGCAACATCATATGACAAGTTGGGTTAAGGTTTAACGTTAATGAATATTAGGATAGTTCAAAGCAAAATCCAAACATACATAATGTGGCCAAAAAAAAGTGGGAAATGAAGCAAAAAATGGGTTAAAACATGGTGGAATGCAATATTCAATTTCATTACTTAACTACACCAATGAAAACCCTTTTTTGCATTAAAAGTCATCATGTTCCAACTACATTTACCTTTTCATGAAGTTAAAATTTCAAGTGTTACATGAACCAATATATGGAACCACAAAAGTTCCTTTTCTTGGAATGTGGGTTATAGTTGAAATAATTTCAAGCACTTTGTCACCTATTATATCACCTTGTGTACTCAACCAATGACATGGTTATTGGTTGTTCATTGATGCAACGATAGAGATGATATTGATTTGTGTGAAAATGGACATTAAATGACATGAATTGGAAGCTCAACTCAAGGCTACACCTTAATGTGGATTGGGTATGAAATTGTTGCTTCTCAAAACAAGGATGCGAAAGCAATTGAAGTATGTTATTTCTCCTTTCTTTGATTTTATGCATGGCTTCACATACCAAAAGGGGCACAATATGCTTCCTTTGATGCTAGACCTTTGATTCAAGATTTATCATTTATTCCTAAATATGTGGGGTTGATAATGGCATGGAGTATAATCGTCTCTTGTTTATCCCTATGGTGACCAACATTTATCAATTGAACCGTGGGTCATAAAGTATGTTTGATGTTGGTAGTCAAATGGATTAAAAAGATTCGTCTATGATATCAATGATGTGTTTAATGTTAGATTTGATAATAGTAAAATTTTAATTGTGCAAATTAGTTGTCTACACATTATGTTTAGATTTTTTAATAATTTATTAATGTATGAACAATCATTAACCATAGGGCTTTGACTTATATATTGTTTGGGAAACCAAATGGTTATGAATTAAACAAGAGTTGCTTTGTTTTTGCAATTTACAATCATGTTCCAAGACATGTAAATTGAATCCTTGTCAATGGTGGAAGGAAAATGAGGGGTATTTTCCAATTTTTGGTTTTTTGGTTAAGCAAATCTTAAGGATTCCATGTAGCCAAACTAAAATAAAACTAGTTTTTCATTTGTAGGTGTTTTCATGTCCCTTCATCATTATTGCCTTGGGATCCATAACCTTGATAACATTGTTTTTTATGTGAAAAATTGGCCTATTGATCCTCAATTAGATGTGGACACTTCAACCTTAAAGAAATTTGGAAATCATAAAACAAGTTTATTGAATGACATTGCAATAGAGTTTCATGAAAAGTTTTAAGGTTTAATAAATTGTTCTTTGTCTGAAGATAAAATTGAACAAGATGATGTTTGTGTTTGACATGAAAAGTAATTCCTTTGTTCATGCATTAGTGTAGCAAAATCATAGTTCATTTTGAGGGTTGAAATGTGGTGTATGTGCAATAAATGATGAGACAAACACTTATACATAACATGCAATGAAATTTTCATTTAAAAAGGAAAAATTGACTACAAAACTTGTGGTGGCACATTTCAAAAGTTCAATTTCAAGCATTATTAACATGGACATACCCTAGACTTCATAGTTATCCTACAATATCCATAAGATAAAATCATAATACCCTACTTACTCTTACCTCGTTTAAAAAAATGCATAAATACCTTTTATCCCAAGGGCATGTTTTTTTTTTTAATCATACATATCTTTTACCCTAAAGGTATTTTTTTAAATCATACATGCCTTTTACCATGATGGTAATTTTTATAAAAAATGATATATATATTCTTACCTTGAAAGTATGAAAAAACATAATACCTTTCCAACACTAGTTATATCATACCCAAAACAAAGTGCACAAGCTATAATGTACTATAACCTTGTTTGTAAATAGATATTACACATTGATTGTTAGTTCATTGGATTAAAAAAACAAATTCAAACCACCAAATCTTCATTGGCTTGAAAAAAAATCTTAAAGCCTACACATAACCTTATTTTGCCAAACATTGAAATTAGCGATTCTTTTTTAATGTTTCCATTGCTCCTTTAAATTTTCATAAACCTAACAAACCCTATTAAACATTTAATTGCTAATTCATTCAAAATATTTTCGGATCACCAAATCCAACAATTCATTGCCATAACATTTTTTGTATACATATAAGATTTAAATTTTAAATATTGGAATTGAAAGGTTCTTTCAAAATCAATAACTAGGTAACAAGTTGAATAAAAACATTATAATAAAATAAAGAAGAAATGATGCAAAAAATTTGGACCTCCATTTTTTTGGCACGAACATTGTCTAGGTTTATAAATTTATTTATTTGTAGCACATTTCCACATTATGAAAGTCGTTATATGAAAATGCACAAACCAAACTTATAAATGTGTATAACAATAAATAAATAAATAAATAAATAAATAAAGTGGCTACGCCTTTTATGAGTTTTTCCTCTTCCTACATTGTTTATTTTTATTAGTATGTTACTCAATCAAAATGCATCAACAATTTTTATATATAGGTAGTTTAGTTTATTTGAATTGCAATTTTTTTGCAATAGACCATCACTATTGGTATTTCCTTTTGTGGGTCTAACACACTCAAATTTTACTATGTTATTTCTTCTTTATGTTTTTAGACCATGGTGGTTGGGTGTGTGATATTTTTGACTTAATAAAAAACATAAATTTTGAATTTATCTTCCAAGTCAAATATGATAGAAATTATAATGTTTATATATTTTGGTTTGGTGCACTGTGAAATTGATCTAAACTATATATGTTAGATATATTAAATCTCTACTTTTGACATTTCATTATGATTCAATATTGTAGAGTCTATGGTCAACTTCACCAATCTTATTTGAATTCATCATTTGATTGCATAATTGTTGAAGGCTAGCCAAATGTCATCTACATCCACTCAAACATTTTGACTTGATCTTTTTCCTTCTTCCTTTGGGGTAGTGCTCTTCTAGTATATTTAGATGTAGGTGCGAATTTTCCCAATTTGTGGCCTACCATATGATATGTAATATAAATAAGTAAATGTTCCCACCCGTTATGAATAACAATAATATGATCAAACATTATGGGTACAATGACATTAGAAGGACGAAGGGTTTGTTATAAAGATTTTATAATAATTTTTTTAATGTTAATTTTCCTACCCTGCCCACAAGCAATGTTTCTTTTTTGCAAAAGTTTGCAATGTTGTTAAAAGTTTGAAAAACATTTGTCCCAAATTTAACATTCTACAAAAGAAATTGCCATAATTCCTTTTAAAAAGATTGCCAGTTCATATATGGTTCAAGTAGGTAGCCAAAAATACATAAAGGTGTTAAAGTTTTTTCCTTTCATATTTTGTTGATAACTCAATTTGATATTAGCTTATGGACAATTACCACTTTAGCTACATCACAATATTGGAAAATAAATAAATAAATAATCGCCCACAAGTGGTGCACCAAACCTTTTCTTTGGGGGGGTGCGGAGTTGAGTTGGGTTTCAAATTTGAATTATAATATATTTTCATAAAATGAGATTTGGTCCCTTAAAACTTGCACCATTCTTGATCACCCACTTCAATTTCTACCATCTATTAAAATTGGCCAAGGTTCTTAAGTTTGAAGGTTAAAACTTCAAACCTCCCTTATCATTTAAAACCCCACTAGTGTAGCATGTGCCATTGATCCAAGCGTCAACTTGTTAGCCAACTAATTTGTCTTTCCAAAACCATTTTTTTGGAGTTTAATTGAATTTCAATAGCTTTGGCACCTTAGGTCTAAAAACTTCCGTATCGCTTTCATTAAATCCTACTCAATGAGGTCTTCCCAACAAGACCAAGACTGCACCCAAATTCCCCTATACCTTTTAGTTTTGATTTAAATGAATTTTCAATGAAAAATTTATTCAATATTTCAATAATTTCTCGTTGAAATATTATGAAACCAACTCATTGCACCCCACAAGGGGCTGGAAATCCAGCCACTACGTGTAATGTCAAGCCCTAACCAACATCCTTTACATCCATAACCGGCTCAGCAGGTGGATGTGGATCATGGAACCGATTGTCAGGGAGATTTGGGTGATATGGCAGCATCGCAGTGGCTGGCCAGAATAAGTTACAAGTGGTAACCTCGCCTTTCACCAGTGTGAATTGAACGGTCCGTTCTTCAGGATTGGCTTTGTGCGGTATGTCCTGTCACAGGCCATCAAATGCACGCTGCAGCTGCGCTGAAAATCAGTTACGGATGCATCCGCCGAGAGCAGCCGAGAGCAGTCGGGTCACCAAACATAGTCTCGGCGCATACACACCTCAACCATATTCTGTAACCCGGCTGCTCTCACCAGTTACCGGCCTTCTGTTTTCTGCCAGCTATATATATATAGCCAAAATGCTATATGAAAAAATCAAAAGTTCTAAAATCATGTTTTTTTTGAGATTTTCAATAGCCAGAATTTGACCAAAATCGTAAGGAAAAACACTAGATTTCTATACATGGTTCAAGTAGGTAGCCAAAAATTAGAAGGATGTTTTAAAATCTTCCTATAGATTGTCGCCACTTTGGCTATACTACAAAATTGCCCAAAAACAAACTGCTAGTTACCTACTATTTTTCATTTCACACACAGAATGAGATACATGTAACATAATATGTGATATATAACTGAGGTGTGGATGTCCAATTAGGAAGAAACACGTCAGCATGTCAGCCCCTAAAGCTGGTTATGAACTTGGGAACATTAGTTTGTACCTGATCAAGACAGTTCTGCATCCATCCTCCATTTTAGAAAGCCATCCAACCCTATTCAACAAATTTTCATCCCAGAGACCCTCAGATCAAATCAAATCAAATCAAATCAAATGTCAGAGAGAAATCACATCAAATCAAATTACCAGTTGCAATGATAAGTACTCTTCCATTGTTGCCTTGCACTAGCACATCTGAACAGTGTAGATGCAGTAGGTCTGGTAAGAAGGTAAATTACATTATCTGCCTTTCAAAGTAAATTTTGATTGTACGTAAGGGACAGCCGTAAAGTCATCCTGTCTTCACCCTGTCTTTGCGCCTCCTTTCACCCCCTAAATTCTCTTTCAGTGATATCCGTACAATAATGAAATTTCATTAAATCTAGGAATGAAATGCAGAAACTCAGCATTTAATGCGCAAGGTTCGAAAATAATTATAGTGGATGTACAGGTAGGAGTAGTGAAAACATGTGACGCAGCAGTGGAGGCGCTCAGGAAAAAGGAGAGTCAGGGTGAAACTCAGTTTATCACAAAAATTGATGGTTTTCTGAGGTTCCCCACTCCACCCCCAGCCCCCCTTTTCTTGAATGAATGGTAATGTGCTGTTTTGCAGGATTTTTTTGAATCTCATCCTGGTTATGACCAAACTTAGGGTTCTGGTGCTATGTTTTCCTTACATTACATATAACTTTATAGTTTCAAGTTACTTTAACTGTTTACTAATTTAGTTTTGGGTCTTGAATTATCGATATCAATTACAAACACTAGCAAAAGTCAAGATGAATAAAAACCTGTCTAAAACATAATAGTATAAGAATTACCTTTTCCAAGATGTGGGGTGTGTAAATAAGTGGGGCATTATTATTATTTTGAGGTCAATCATTTCAACCTACGGTCTTTAAATATTGGTTGCATATGCAATTTACCCCCACTAAGCTTCCACTTCAAAAAAAGAAAAAAAGATTGGAAGGTTAACCTTTTAAAAAATTCCTTCTTAAAAAATGAAATCCTTTTAAATAAATAAGGACTAAAATTTTTACAAACACTATCCACGTTCATGGCTTCTACAATTAATTACGTTGGGACCCATCCTTCAATAGGCACAAAAAGTGGCCTTGACCTTCTACATTTTGGTTTACTACATCATTTCACACTCTTTGATTTGAAAACAAATCTTAAACAAAAGTAGTTTGAATGTCATGATCATATAATCATACTGTAGCTAGCTTGGGTCTAACTGGATATTTCATCATAAATTTCTAAATTTTATGCAATGAATGACAAAATAGGAAGCTTTCAAATTTTTTGTTAGTTATGTGGGGATATGATCAATTGATTTTTCATTACAGGTCATCAAGTATGCACATGGAATTACTCATATTTTAGAGATTTATTTGGGATATGAGTTCATAAAAATTGGTCAAAATTTTATGAGATTAAAATAAACAGCCATAAACAATAATAAACCAATTCCCAATTCAAAAGACCCAAAACTAATGTCTTGTATTTTACCTATGGCCTACAACAACACTTCTTTGCCAAATATTTATTTATTTATTTTAAAAAACAAGGTTTGGCAATTTCAAATGTAATTTTTTCTAAAATTTCAACATTTGAGGAATAAGGATGCTAAGTACACTTTGTGTTATGAATTTGTTATAGTAACCCAATGGTTAGGCCAATAAATATATTGGCACAAGTTGGGAGTTTAGTTCTCAACAATTTTCACAAATATTAATAATAATAATAATAATAAAAAATTGGTTAGACATTCTACAAATTATTTTGTACGTAAATCGGTTGTAGGTACATATACAATGAACTTAAATATACAATTTGCTAGACATCTTTAAAACTACATTCAACATTTTCCCTACATATCTTACCAAATTTTAATGTTTGTCAATACATTTGAAATACATATATATAATATGTATATGTAAGACAAACATCGAATTTCATCTTCAAATTACATGTTGTACAAATGTTGGTATTTGTTGTGTGCAACCCATCTTCCCCTTCATTACATTGTCCAAATTGTGCAATCTTGAAATCATCGTATAAGTATGGTTAGTAGAAAGCAAAATAAATTTTGTCAAAAAGTTTTGCCTTTTGAGGAATGAAGTACAAGAACATCCAAGTTCAACCCTAGGTCTTGAATTCATTTTTGACCCATCACCTTTTCAGGTTGTAAAGATGATTCCAAACATGTGAATGATATTACACAACATATTCACAACTCATTGCCCTAGGTCTACTATTTCATATGTCTAGTGCTTATATTACTTATATCTCCCTCAAACATGCATTATATAGAATACATTTGTATTAATCTAAAAGTTGGATTGATCCAACTAAGATAATTTCCTTATAATAAGAATTGCTTGCAAAGAGGTTGGATTAGCTCTCCCTAGACCTTCTTAGTAGGCCATCTTAGTCTTATACAAACTCAACTTTCACAACCCAAAACAATTTTCAACAATCCACTCAAGCTTATACAAGGATGAAAGATAAACCTAGCCCAAAACAAATTTCCCCTTTTTTATCACTTCATACCCTGTCTCCCCAAAGTTCCCAAATAACAAGTTTCATTTTCCCGAATGCCAACCCCACAAATTCCCCTCAAACTAAGTTTCACTTAGACAAGCCATATTAGTCCCTTAGGGAGCTTCATCACTTCCACCTCTTTGCATTTTTATTCATACATCCTAACTTTTTGCTTCTAAATCCCAACTTTAGTACATAGCGAAATGTTACTTAGAGTTGGAATGCACAAACTATGGTTAAGGACATTCCTCCCAACAACCTCTAATCTTGAGAAACAACATAAAATCACACTCTTGGGTCAAAGTATGGTTGGGGTACCCAAAAGGATCATCTCATTTTATATTCACTGGACCCTTTCATTTAAACATGTTGAAATTTAATGACACATTTATATTGAATATTTGATTTTATTCATAAATAGATACATTATAGAGGTATTATTATATGCATAAAATGTCAAATTTGAATAAGTTTAAGGATCAAGTCCTTGAAAAAAATCCATGACTTTGTCGTATGAGAAAAAAAGTAGTTCAAAGATTCAAAAGGAATGTCTAAACAACTTTTTTTGGCCCAAGATTTTTATCACAAATACCTTATGTGTTAATGTGTGTAAAATGTATGAATGTGACAAGAACCAAATGCCTTATTGCAATGTAAAAAGTTTCAAAAAGTTAGATTTTTAGGAATTTTGGGCCATTGATAGATTATGGCCCACATTGGATAAATTTTACAATTTTCACTTTTATAAATGAAAACAATAGACTTTAAAAGCCTACATAAAATTTGGAACAAAATTATTTCATTTGACATTAAAAAAAAGGGTGAAATGTAGGGCATGTCATGGGAAAAGTGAAAAAAAAGGTGAATTTGAGAGTTCTAGGAATGAGTCTTATGTTTCAAAGGGGGTACCCTGATCTTGCTTGGACCCTCTTGCAAACTGCTATTTCCAACCATCAAATTCCACAACAAAAGAAAAAAAAAGAAGGTGCTTAGCTTCTAGAGCCTTGTTCCATTTATCTTCCAAGTTCGTTCTTTAGCACAATAGCCAAGCCCACCATTTCCAAATAAACATGAAGAATGTCAAACAACACTCATCAAACATGTCGTCCTCAATCTTCCGCAAAGTTAGCACACACCACACAACTTTTGGCCTAATTAACTTGCAACGAACAACACAAAGAAAACTCCCAATCCACACAATAAGAAACATCATCATCAACCAACACATCTTCTATTAATTTTTGCATTCGGCATCCTAATCCATAACACCATTAGGTTTTCATCCTAATGGATTTTTAAAAAATTGACCTCCTTTCATCCCACATATGTGACGACTCCTTTCAAATTCAGATGTGTCCCCATAGCTATTGTTAATTACACTTTCGAGAAGTACAATTATAAATCCCTTTTAAGATGATCCCACTGTTGATCATCCTTACCTCTAATGATACATTTTCTTCTACCATCATCATGTTGCATACCAACTTGCTAATCCACATATCCCACGAACAAGTAAGGTCCTTCCCAACTCCTTGGACCAAAACTTTCTTCTTACTTGGGTTTTTCATCTTAACCAAATCAATGCCAAGCTAAAAGCAAGGAAACACTTGTTTTCCTTTATAAAATGCATGTCTTCTTCTAATGCACTTGCGCTTACACATTGTTATTCAACATTGACTTGTGCATCTTGAAAGATAAGTTGCATTTTTTATTTGCTCAATTAATTGATCAATGTTCATCTTTTCATCAAATGTCTGAGTAAGCATGCAAAGTTAATTGTCAACTTTTAGTTTGGGAGTCTGCCCACTTAGAACCATAAATGGAGAGAAATTGGTGTTTGTTTGAATCCCACATTTGTATCCAAATAATACCTTAAGCAAATGTAGATCCCAAGTACTTGAATTTTCCTAGAATGTGGCCATCATCGTAATTCCATGTTTAATGGTTTTGATCAACCTCTTGTCCATCCCGTTACATCAGGGCCATTATGGTGCGGTGTATTGATGGTGAATATCATAGACCTTGCACAAGTTATCAAATTCAGCAGACCATTCACCACCATTGTCGAAAATAAATTTAAGTACCCCATATCTACAAATATTTTTGCTTTCAAAAATTTGGCAATTTTGTTGTTGTGTAATCAGGTACAACTTTCGCCTCACACTATTTAAAATAGTGGTCAATCACAACCATAATAATAGTTGTTTCCATCATTGGTCCTTGGAAATGGGCCTGCAATATCAAGTGTAACTTTTAGAATAGGTCGCATACTGGGATTTTTTTAAGTCCTCAACATTAGATTTAATGCTTCTAGTCCGCCTCACTAGTTGGCATTTTTTACATGCTTTGACCACTATTTTAACTTGTTCGGTGTGATTGTGCCAATAAAATCACATACAAACTTATGTCAATGTTTGTTGTTCTCCAAAATGCCCAATTTCCTTATGCATCTTTAAAACAATGTTATTCCTTTCATCAAGCTTTGGTACCATCATCTCCTTAAAATATAATTTATCTCCCTTCAAAATATAGTTTGTAGCCCACCTTTTGAGCCACAAGATTTCTTCTTCATTGACACCCAGGAGGTGTTTGCTTAACCTATAAAAATTGTAAGTAATTGAGGTCACACCAAATATCTCAATGTTGTTGTTCACCACCTTCACATGCACTCTGGTCATCAATATTTTCCTTTTGATCACTGAATGATTTAGTGTCCACCATCAATTGAGCTTTTGTTGCTAACTCCCAACATATATCTCTACTCATAATTGGTCCATTCCTTTTTCTTTTAATTGAAGATTTGTCCATAGCATGTGATTCATTTTGAACATTCTTTACCACATTTTTTTCCAATGCATCACCACCTTCAACCACATGCTCTAACATAAATAGGTTTGGAAATTTTACACTCTACACACTCTTCCTCCCAATCCATGTTTGTATGCCCATCTCCTTTCACATCCTGATGTCTTGAATTTCTTCTAAGAAGTTTTCATCAGATTCTACTCTGCTTGTTGGGCTACGGCTAAGAGTGTCCACATTAGAATGTTTAGATGCATGTCTATGGAGAATCTTAAAATTAAAATTTTGGAGCATATCAATCCCACGACCTCTTTGTCCATATGCATTGAAAACCATTGCAAGCCATTCCAACAACTTATGATCAGTTCGGAATGTAAAGTGGTTGTAGTGTCAAAATTAGCGAAAATGCATAATTTCCCAAATTAGGTCATAACATTTTCCTTCCATAGGATGAAATTTCTTCTAAACAAAATATAGTCCTTTGTTGGCATATGCTACAACATACTCTCACCTTCTGTTTTTCTGAGATAAAATAGCACCAATGCCTTTCACTAACAAATCAACATCAAGAACAAACACCTTACAAAAATCTAGTCTTACCAATATTGGAATAGAGACGAGTGCTTCTTTCAATTGGTCAAATGTTTTCTGACATTTCAAGGGCCATTGAAACACGTTATCCCATTTTATTAGCCTAATTCTTGCATACCCTCTAATGTAGTTTCTATAGTACCCAATTAAACCCAAAAATGATCACACATTAACAATAGTCCTAGGAATAGGAAACTCAATCATAGCTTTCACCTTGTTAAGGTCAGGTTTAGTTCCTACCTTCTCAACTATGTGTCCCAAAAATATGATGTTCTTAACAAAAAAAATGCACTTGTTGGGGTTGAGTTTCAAATTCATATCCCTCAATCGTTGGAACGCCTTATGGACATGGGTAAAATGTTTTTCCCGTGTAGTGTTGTGGATATTAAGATCATCCACAAAAAAATTGAAAAATTGTTGTAACCACTGGTAAAAAACAATCATCATTATTCGTGGCATGACCAACCATTCATACAAACCCATTTTTGTAATAAGCGTTATTTTCTTAACATTGTTAAGGCTCATCTTGATCTACGAAAAACCACTTTATAAGTCTAGTGCTATAAACCACTACGTAAATCCCATTTGATTCAAGATGTCATCAATCAATGGCATGGGATATGCATCTCGATGCATTTGCGTGTTTAATGGGCGGTAATTTCCACAAAAACATTCGTTGCCATCTTTTTTTATTGGTAAAGTGACCTTGCAGGCATACTTTGAAAAATTGGTTTTCATTTTCCCTAACTTTACCAACCTTTGGATTTTTTTATTTACTTTAGCCTCCTCCCAGAAGGATAACTTATTAAGGGTAATGTGACAAGGTGGTAGTCCTTGTGTGTCAATGTCATTGTCGCAACCCTAGCCTTGGCTCGCGACCAAGGCAAGGGGGTTGCAAGGTTGCGGGCCTATAAGTAGACCCGGGAGTCATATCACATGCTCCCGGGAGTGCAAAGAGTGTGAGGGAGTGAA
>Ga0116227_10006596_pt1 | contig 23387 bp, 14 predicted proteins | sample S1TSphgellanicum_FD_89693 | JGI IMG/M metagenome (GOLD analysis project Ga0116227, IMG submission 89693) | Host-associated microbial communities from peat moss isolated from Minnesota, USA - S1T2_Fb - Sphagnum magellanicum MG | ecosystem: Host-associated > Plants > Peat moss > Unclassified...
ATGGCGTTTCTTTCGGGAAACCTTAACATGTCCATTGTTTTGAATGTATTCCCACCCCCTCAATCTTTATTTTCCTGCTTCAAATTCTTCCCCCTAATTTGTATCTTTTCCCAACCCCCCCCCCCCCTCCCAATCCCACCTGAACCCCACTTCCACGAGGCCCACATTGTTGGGCCAATTCCGCAACAGAATGCCTTTCCTCTCTTGGATCCTGAACATTACAGTCATTTGGAATGTATTTCACACTCTATAATCGTTTTGCGCTGCTTCAAAATTCTGCGGCGTAATTTGTCACCTTTCTATTTGTTCGTCCCCACCTCCCCACAGGCCCACTTCCCCGGTCCACGTGTCTCCGCAAACCTTTCCTCCAACCCCACTTTCCCCCGGCCCACATAACTCTAATCCCACTTCGACCCAACCCCACTTTAACCCTGACCAATTACATCAATTGGAATTGCCACTTAACAAGAAGAAAATGCCTACTTTCTCTAGCCAAAAGAAGTAGGTACCTATTGTACCCCCCTATGGTTTTCTAGGGGCAAGTGTTACCTACCTACCTACCTGTTTGGGGGAAGTAGGTAGGTATGAAATTGATTGTTTTTTTAAAAAAAAATCTCATGAAGTACAATTATGCATCAACTTAATATATTCCAAATTTTAATTTAAAAAATGGAAAATGTATTACAATATGAATAATAAAAGACTAAGAACAATGTTAGTTCTTATTATTCATTAGCATGCATAATTAATTTTACAATATTATTTTGGATCCCAATTTTATTTAATAAATTTCCTTCTTCTTTGAAATAAATCCAAAGAAGAAAGGAAAATAAAATAAAATAAAATAATATTTGACATTGAAATGTTGAACCTTCCCCCCCCCTCCCTTTACATTCCTATGGAAGCAATGGTTGGAGGGGGAGTTGGTTTAGCCATTAAAAGGAAAATACTATATTATTGTTATTATATATGTACTACCCCAACAACAAAAAAATTCAATTAATAATAGAATAATTACATGGAATCCTGGATGATGGTACAATATGATTATGATAATTATTTATTTATTATTATTATTATGACACCATTTTTTTTTGTCAATTATAATAAAGACTTTAGGTACCTTGGGCCAACAACCCACTCCCCTGGTATTTAGCCTTTTTTTAAAAAATAAATAATATTTTAAAAAATTAGAAAAAAAACCCAACCCTTGAAAGATCAACCTTGTCAATAAACGACAAAAAATAAAATTTAAAATAAAATAAAACAAAAACTGAGCAAGAGTCCAAGGTAACTATTTATTTTTTTAATTAAAAAAAAAAACGCGGGCCCGGGTGACTGACACTCACATGGGATCGGCGCTGAAGACCGCCGCCTGAGTTGGAATTCCCGCGCTAGTTCTTTTATAGGTAAGCTACCTTGGACCTAGGTTGACTCCTACTTCCTAGGTACCTAGATATCTACCAACCTACTTAATTACACTTCATTTCAGGCCTTTTTAAAAATTCAAATAAAAGAAAATAATAGGGGTACCAAAAGGAGGCATGAGATTTATAATTTTAATTAATGAAATAAATGAAATAAAATGAATGAATGAATGAATGAATGAATGGATGGATGGATGAATGTTGTTTGGGGTTTGTGCGTAACGAACAAGGGGGTCCGGTTTCTCAATTAATTCGAGAATCCGGAGACTTTTTTTAGTTTCGAAGTACCTTTGAAGGGGGGCCCGAAAGGCGAACTCATATGTTTGTCGATTTCCTTGTACAATCCAACTACCGAGGATCTAGTGTATTATATATCCTCCAAGTGTGCAAATGCGGAGGCCTAGGGCCGGGCAAGGGGGACACCACCAACATGCCATGAATTTGTACGATCCAACAACAACAACTACTACTACCACCGAGATCTAGTGTATTATGTGTTCTTTAAGTGTGCAAATTGCAGAGCCTAGGGCCGGGCAAGGTGGCCGGGAGGGGTGGGGGGAGGGTGAGATCAACATGCCATGAATTTGTACGATCCAACAACTACCGAGATCTAGTGAATTATGTATCCTCCAAGTGTGCAAATGCCGAGCATAATAGGGCCGGGGCAAGGGGGGGACACCTACATGCCATGAATTTTGCAATTATGTATGTAGGAAGGCACAACCGAGAAGTGACAAATTTTCCTAGTCGTAAAATGGTGGAAACTCGAGATGTAGAGAAATATAATGTTTGTGGCTCTAGTTTAGGTAGTGTGGGTGGTTTCGAGTTTACGACGGTTGAATATTTGGGGATTGCCAATCAAACACCCCAAAAAAAAACAAATCAACACTAGGTGCCAAATGTAATATTCAACAATGAAAAAATAGATAGATTAATTTCTATTTTATAGAAATAATAATAAAATTCAAATAAACATTTTCACAAAAACAAATTTTCTATTTCCTATATGGAAAAATAGGAAATGATGAGGGGGTCTCAAATGTTTTGTTGGTGCATATAACTAGAATTTGTTTCCAAAAAATGAAGCAAAAAACCTAGAAAAGTTGGGTTTGCTTGAATAAGCAAGTGAAAAAGGAAGGAACCCAATTTGGACAATGTAAGTTATACATGAAATTGTTGGAGTTTATGGTTTAGGGTTTAAGGTTTAGGGTTTCTTCCATATTTGAAGATTCCTTCACTCTAAAGATTGCTTTGTCATGCAAATAGTTGTGAAGAAACTATGTTTTACAAAAAAAACCTCTTTTGTTTTCACATTCTTTGTACTAAACTATTGGGTTTGTGTTTTACAAGGAGTCATCTTCTCTCTAAGAACTTAATGGGTTTCGACACAAGAGTTTCAAAAACTCTACTCAAAATAATGAACAACTCAAAAAACCAAATTGACATTGGAAGTGAAAGGAGTGGTTTGTTGAAACTCATGGGAGTGAAATTGTTAACCATATACCATGGTATGTATCATCCATCCTTTGATAGACAATGTTAAGGTTCGAAACATGTTTCATCCTAGAAACACATGTAAATAAGTGGTGGCCATGTATAAGTTGTACATTCGGATTGCAACCTAATAGGGAGAAAAAATATTTATTTCTTCTTAACATGGAGACAATAAATTGAAGAATATTTGTAGTTTCAAAACAAACTCTATTTGGGAAAGTATAGCAAATATTTTGATAAATTGGACATTGGCAAAAATGAAATGTAATTCATTTTGAATTATCCAAAAAATATCATAATGTGTGTAAATGTTATGCCAAGGGTGTTGATCCAATAATTGATTTCCATAACTAGGGTTGTGATTGCTCATAATAAAGTTATAAACATTTTTATTATTTGGATTGGGCACTTTCTAAATCAATTAAGGTTTGTAAATCGTGTTCTTCCAAATTTTATTGATTGATGTCAATTATCAATCCTTCTTTGAGTTTGAGCCTAACACACATGTTAAATTAAAAAGTTTCCAATGATTAACCCAATTTTCAATGTATTTTTGATGAAATTTTGTTGTGTTTGCAAGGGAACCAAATCAATATTAGAACTAATGAATTCATAAGTTTGAAAGAAAAATTGTTATATGCAACAATTGATTGATTTCCATTTGTTTGTTACACAATTATTAAAACAAGACACAAAAGTTATATGCAATGTTTGATTTATTAAGATAAATGTTGTTTTATTTTATGTTTGTTTCTAAAATAGAGATCCATAAAAAAATGAAAAATTGCATAAGTTATGAAATTTTATGATGAAAAAAAATTAGTGGTTTTTTAATTATGTAAATGCATGAATCATAAACCATAAATTTCTTAATGTTGGGTACGTATAAAAAATGAAATGAAAATTAGTTAGGAATTCAAGTTGGTTATCATTAGATGTAAGTGTATTGAGTATCACTTGCAATAATATCTAAGGATATTTATTTTTATTAAAGTAAAAATTGATTATTGAAACCTTTTTATTTAAATCTTTTTAAAAAAATTTAATAGGACATTTAAATAGAGAAAGATATGGTTCTTAGTTAAGTATCCTTGGTTTTCAATAAAAAAATTATAGAGTTTTAAGTTACAAATGGGGCTTTCACAATTGTTAAAAGTTGAAGTTTCTTCTTCATCTTTTAGAAACAACATGAAAAGTTTCAGCCTCATTTTTGTTTGTCAATTTGTTTTATGCATTAGAGGTTAAAGCTTTGTGAGTTTGTAAATTGATTTTTTTTGGTTTCTTCAACTCCTCTTTTGTTGTTGCTCAACTTTTATTCTATTTTTGTTCAAGTCCTTTTACATTGATGGTTGTTCCATAACATTGTTATTTATATTTTCTTACGTTGTCAAACTTGCTTTTCTTGCGTTGTTGTTTGAGTCTTTTTACATTGTTGCTTGGGTCCTTTTGTGTTGTTGTTTAGTCTTCTTGCATTATTGTTTGATTTTTGTTGTTGTTGGTTAGATTTTCTTATTGTTAGTTGCCTCCTCCTGCTATGATATTTAGTTTTTTTTATTGTTCTTTGACTACTTTTGTTGTTGTTTGGTGGTTGTTGTTGTCACTGTGTTGGTTGATTCTTTTGTTGTGTTATTTGATTCTTGTTGTTGTTTGATTGTTAATGTTGTTATTCAATTATTTTCTTACTATTGTTCAATTCCTCTTGTTTATTGTTTGACTTCTCTTTTTGTGTTATTCGGGTTTTCTTGTTGCCTTTTAGCTTATCTTGTTGTGTTGTTTGACTTTTCTTGAATATTTTTACAAAAATTATGATTGAAAAAAATTGTTCAAAAAAATTGAACTTTTGATAACCAACATGTGAAAAGCGCTCTAAAAAACTGATTGATCTTAAATTTGTGAAAAGTAAAACTTAGAAAATCAATTCAATTAATTTTGTTCAAAAGTTTAATATTTTGGCTAATTCTCTTCTATGGAGATTTTTTTTAAAAAAATGGTTTCAATTCATAAAATGTTATGTGAAAATTGGAACCAATGATTCTCACACAAAAAATGAAAACCGCCCAACATTGAAATTTTCTTTCACCCACATGTGATGTGATTTAACAATGGTTAAGGCATAGGTTGTTGGTTAGTTTACGGGTTATGGTGTAAAGGAGGTTGTTTGATTGAGATATCTTGTTGTCGTAATGATATTCATGTTGCATTAAGTGTGCAAGGTTTACAACAAGCAAACAATTTTAACAAAACCTTGTGTGCTTCAAGGGTTGCAAATGGTTGAATTTTGATGGCCCACAAAACATGAGTACATGAAGATTAACATACATTTAAAAAAACACGTGTAATTGTTTTTGTTATAAATTATTCTACATGGATTTTGAGGAGGCTACAATTTTTCTTTTTTGATTACCAAGTTCATCAGGCATAAGGTTGGTTGTTTAGTAATGAAACATGCAAGTTTTGCAAAGTTTGACCATTTGGGATAGCTTTATATGCTTTTCAAACTCATGTTCATTTCCTACAAATGATTGTTTTAGTGTTAGGGTCTTGTGTGTGTGGTGGTTTGATTAGTGAAATGTACAAATGTTTGTTCATGGGATGGGTTAAAATTATAATTTATGGTTGTTTTTTTTTGGGGAAATTGGAAAAAGTTTGTTGGCACCAAGTTTTTTTATGCATAATCTCTTCAAAATTGATGATTAGTAGGCTCTTCCTCACACTAGGTAATAGTGTTTCCTAAAGTTGGGAATGAGCTTTATGCATCTTTGAAATACTATTTATTTGCATAAGTCACCCATCGCCATATGATTATCAACCCTAAACCTGAAAATCGATGTTACAAAATGATGTTAATATTACACCTAAACATTACATTTGTCTTTGGCAAAATCTCACAAGTTGTTGATTTTTTTTTTCCCAAAAAATGCAAGAAATGAATTCTTTCTTTGGGGTCTTTGATTTCCAAAATTGAAAACAATCTCTAGATTTTACATTAGGTTCCAATAGGTAGCCAATAATATAGAAAGAATTTTAAAGGTTTTTATGTTCATCTTTTGTTTATAGCCAACTTTGACTAAATTATATTTTGAACGATCACATTGAGGCCACGTCACAAAATTGAAAAAAATAAAATAAAAATCTCCAATGATGGTCAACTTAGAAAGGAAAAAAAGGGCTTGGATACACATACCTACACAAACTCATAATTTCCAACTAAGCATGTATTTTAAGCTGGAAAATGCATATTGAGCTGGAAAATAAATAATGGCCGCATAATTTGTTCAGCTTTGGAAGAGCGAGCTATTTCCGTACTATGGAATTGTTAACATTTGCCCATTATGTTGGTTGGGTAAGGGCAAGAGCAAGGACAAGACAATTCCATCATGACATTATGGTTTAGTGTGACAGATCCAACAAAGCTTTTTGAAAAAGAATCCTGTTTCAATAGAGATTTTGGGTCACTATTATGAGTGTGTGATCATCACCCCGGGAAGATTATTCCATATAATGTGATTAAGAAAAATGACATAATCTGCCACCCCAGACCTTAATGTATCATATTAAATTTTTCTTACCTCTGTGAAACAAGGGGTGTGTTAGTCACACTGTGACCTTGCCATTTACATTAAAAGGTATCTTAAGGGAAAAGAAGAAAAATTATGAAAATTCAAATATTTCACCATAAAAAAAAGATCCAGGCTTAGAATGAATGCTAACGATATGCTTAACACATGCAAGTTGAACGTTGTCTTCAAATTAGAATAGAAGCAAAGTGACGAACAAATGCGTAACATGTAAAAATTTGTCAAACAGTTTGGGCAAAATCCTAAATAAAGAAAACCTAAAAAGCGTTGTTTGATGAGCCCACATAATATTAGGTAGTTAATCTTCAAAACAATCCTCTAAAAGAAACCAAAATCCTTCAAAATATTATTATAACTCTATGACTAATCTCAAGTTTCAACACAAGCCAAAATATCATCTTTCAAAAACCCTTATATAAAAATAGACCTATTATTATTACCTAGGGTCCAAAATCCTGTAAGCTATTATACTCTATAATGAATCTAAACACAACAAAGGGGTGTGTAGTGTCACACTATGGCCTTACCATTTGCATTAAAAAAAAAAAGTATCTTGAGGCAAAAGAAGAAGAATTATGGAAACTCAAATATTTCATCATGCAAAAAATATAATAATCTTCAAAACAATCCTCTAAAACAAACCAAAATCCTTCAATATATTATTATTATAACTCTATAATAACTGATCTCAAGTTTCAACACAAGCCAAAATATCATCTTTCAAAAACCCTCATATAAAAATAGACCTATTATTATTATTATTATTATTATTATTACCTAGTAGGGGCCAAAATCCCTTAAGCTACTATATACTCTATAATGAATCTAAACACAATAATAGCCTTGGCTTGGTAGTAGGCAAGGCCAATAAATGCAAGGATAGCAAAATTATGCCCAAAATTACTTGGTAGGGAGAGTTGTTGCCAGAATCCCACTTTCTGTCCAAATTAGGGTTGTCAGCACTTTGGAGTAGAGAAATGATTGAGTGAGTTACAAGAGAAAAACTTATCTCATTTCTCTTGTCTAACAAGCTGCTTCTTGCATTTCAGCTTTTGTCAGTCTTTTTGACCCCTTCACAGCATTGATCTATTATTATTATTATTATTATTAATTTTTTTAAGGTGGTGAATCTTTGTCATTTTGTGAAAAGTATTTTGAAAAAGAAATATTCTGTCCAAAAATTCCCTTATATTAAAAAAAAAACCAATCCCCAACTATGAGATTTTTATTTAAAAAATTGCCAAAAATCATCACAATTGCCTACATTATCAAAGGGCTTTGATTGGTCCAGGATTTTTCTTGCATTTGATTTTGTCAATAACCTCCCGGTTTTGGTTGTGGGTTTGTAAAAAATATTAAAAATCAAAGAACCCTTTTTTTTTAAAGAAAAAAGAGAAAAAGGAAAACAAAGAAGAAGAGAGAGAGTTTAAGAACCGTTGGGTTCATGATATTTGAAAAACTCAAAGAACCGAGGATTTCATTGCTTTTCTAATTTGTGGGAATGGTGGTTATATACCCCCATCTACTTCTCTAATTTTCTGAGAGCCATGGTTATGAACTTAAAGAACCGCCCCACATCAACCATGGTTGGGACTACAAATCCAACCCTTGGATTCAAAGGACATATAGGTAGTGTAGGTAGTGTGTTTCGCCTTGTGAGCAATGTGTAGAGTTAACATACATCTACCTACCTAGTAGGCACCGAGTACCTAGTTTACCAAGACCTAACATAGTAACCACTTACATTCCCTACCCACTTAGGTAGAATTTGCCTTGGTTGGGTGAGGGTGGAAATAGGAAGGGTTTATAGGGATGAGTTACCAAGGTGGAACCAACCTTGTTAACTCAAGTGTTGGTAACTCATCCACAAGTGAGTTATAATAGGTTTCCAATGGATTGTGTCTTCTTGCCTTGGGTGTGTGCCGGGTCACACAATCCAATCTTAAGCACAAGTACTCAACTTGAAATAGGTTGCATGTTTCCATATGTTGTTGGGAATGGAGAAGTCTTGCACTTGGAATTTGATTTGTACACCATTTTCATTCAGGATTCATGAGTTAACTCGAAACAAAAGCAACAAATTGTAAGGTACTAATTTTGTAAGACGAGACAATTTAATACGTGTGGTGATTGAATTGAATCCTATGTTCATCAAGTCCCCTAAGAGCTCAAGGCCACATTCTCAACAAGCCAAAATGGATTTTGCAATTGAAGACTTGACAAGCAATGTGTGTGTGTGTGTGTGTGTGTGTGTTTTTTTTTGCGAATTTTCTCAACCTTTGTGAGAAAAAAAACATGGAAACTGTGAAAGGTACAAAGGGTTTTGTTTTGGGAAAAAAAAAGACCCAAGTTGCCATATTAGGTATGAGGGAAAAAAAATTCCAAGGTCACCATATTTAGAGAATAGTTCCAACAAGTCACCAAATTATAAGAGGAATCCTAAAATTTTCTACTTCCCTCTTTGATCCATTTTGGCTAAACCCGGTTGGGTGGGGATGAATCACCAACCCACCTACTTCACAAATTTGAAAAATAAACATTAGCCAAAAAAATAAAAAACAAAAAAAGTTGGGCAAAAGTAAAACCCATTCTCCCAAACATAAAAAAGCCTCTAGAAAATTTTCATTGTCATTTCAGGAAGATTATTGTATGGCACAACCCTAGGGCAAAGAGGCAATTATAGCATGTAAGATACCAACCCAAGGGAATTTCCAACATAAAATGAATTCAATCACCTTTCCAAGGGTGCCATAACATTCTTTAGGTTTCTCTCTCCTATCAAGTGAATTCCTTGGTTCTTACCAATGTTGATCGATTTTGGCATTAAGAATATTATATCATATTTGTGATTGATGTTCAATAGAAAATAATTTACAAAAGGTTTGGTTGAAAGAAAGAAAGAAAGAAAGAAAGAAACATTTTAGTGTTATTTGTCTAAATCTTGGAGCATTGAACTTGCAACCAATGGCGCATATAGGTTGAATCCCAAAGATTGATTTTTCCTCCCAAATGGTGCCATGTAGGTTTAGCCTCAATTCGCACTTTTTGGTTTTGGACTCTCATCTAAAGGCTGTGGGTTTGACTTATGACTCTCATCCAATGGGATTGCTCTATTTCATTGGACCATGGACCTTGCACTATCATTTGAAGTGCCTCTAAAGGTCTCTTTCCATTAGGCTACTGCTGTAATCACTAATCACAAGGAATCACAAGAGCGTGATGGAAAGCCATTGATATGGGAGATAGTTTCTTGTTGCATGGATAGATGTTTTCTATTAGAGAGCATCTCCAACGGTGCTCAGTATGTGACTCCAAACAGTACATTTAATGCGAAAAAGTCAAAATGTCCCGGTTTAGCTGAGGAAATTGGTTTTTCTGCACCAAATTCGTGCAACTTGGAGTGGCTGGTAGAAGGCGTAACACAGTTGTGCACCTCCACAAAAGAGTGTAATAAATTGAACCTAACTGCAGCAGCTCATTATTTCTGATTGGTCGATCATAATGATTGGTCCAGTGGTTTGCTATTAAGTAGTCCTCACATGTATGCAGTTCCAGTTTTATTGGTGGGGTTGCCATAAAAAAACGGTTAAACTTAGACATTTAATTTTATTATCCAGAGTGACATACTGAGCACCGGTCGAGGTGCTCTAACTGAGCTGTCAAAAATATGTAATTAATCAATGTTAAGAACTCTAAAAATACATCCTCATGAGGGGGTTAAAAAAAAGACAGATATCACTTTCTGGTGAGTCGCAGTTCGACTCAGAGCTCCTGCATTGGATCGATGCTTGATTGGTAGAGTTGTAATGTCGCAGCATCACTATTGCACATGGGAGGGTTTAGGGTTTAAGGTTCACCGGTCTTTCTTTCATGCAATGACGTTGAAGCAGGTCGCTCGCTGCGCAGCATGCATTCATGCATGGTCAATCGAGCAAAACCCAATTTAGAATCGCTGCGGCTGCTGCAGTACTGTAGAACCCCAGACTTGGGATCGATTGCCTCCAGATTCTGTGCAAGATCTTCTTAAAAAAAACACAAATAACCGGAGAAGCAGCAGCAGTAGCAGCTTGCTTGGAGTTCCACACTCCATTTTCGGTTTGCAGGCATGTGCTAAGCCCAGTTTTCGTGGAGCATTGGATGGGATTTGAGATCACCAATCGGCCTCCGGCTTCTTCTCTTTCCACAGTTACTCCCTCTGGCTACTGCTTTCGCAAGCTTCACAGTGCACACACACACATATTTCACATACATACAGACCATCATGGATGGTGGTGGAGGAGGAGGAGGAGGAGGAGGAGGAGATGGGTGGTCAGGGTTTCTGTTGTTCTTGACATGTAGGATTTCTCCAGACATGATGAAGGAGGGTCCAACAATGTGAGAAACTCTCTGCTGCAGATACACATTGCACACACACAGAGATTTCACACACATACAGACCATCATGGATGGTGGAGGAGGAGGCGGGGGAGCATTGTGGTGGTGGTGGTGCTTATGTGGGGTGGTGGGATTCAGCCTTTTCCTTTTGGTGAATCTTGTGTACTTGTTGTACCCAACATGGAAACTGCGGCATGTTCCATGCCCACCATACTTGTGGGGAATTGGACATCTGCCTTTGATGGTCAAGGAGCAAGCTCAGGTGTTTGTACGCCTTGCTCAGGAATATGGTCCAATCTACAGGTGCACAGTCACATGCCCATGTGTGTCTATGGGTGTGTATGTATGCGTGTTTTTCTTTCCTCTCTTGTTGGACATCTCTCTCTCTCTCTCTCTCTCTCTCTCTCTCTCTCAGGGTTTCTTGCTTGTTGTCTACAATTGGCACCAGAGTGCAAGAATCTGACGAACTTGGATTTAGGGTCAGATGCGCACTAATCACTCTGATGTTCAGAAACACTCAGGGACTTTTCTAAGCTTCTTGGAACATGATGAAGAAACCTGAGTAGTAGATCCATGATGAAGAGACTGAGTTTGCATCCCATGTGATGATCTCGAGCTTCTTGAGAACTTCTCTGAAAGAGGGAGGTGTACGGAGAGGGGGAATGATCATGCAGGTTCCATGTTGGGCGACAACCACTTGTGATTCTTGCTGATGGTGAGCTTTGTCGACAGTTGGGGATTAAGCACTTCAAGGTTGCATCTAATCGCAGTATTCCGGCTTTCATTGAATGTGCACAAGTACATAAGGATGGCCTTTTCTTCTCCAAGTGAGTAGTCTAGCACCCGTCCCCATCTCTCCCCTGCACACCTTCTTCTTTTTGTCCTTGTTCTTATTGTTCTTGTTCTTGTTCTCTTCCTTCTACTTCTTCTTCTTTACTTAGTTTTGGTTTCAAGGATCTACCATGCCTTCAACAGTTGCATTTGCCCCCTGTACAACAAACAATGTGGACATGGTTGGATTGCTCAAATCATGGAGCTCGAATGTGGTTTGAAGTCTTTCTCACAAACCCACCTGCATGTTGCTCAAATTTGTGGTTTGATGTACATGGTTTCAGTATACATGGTCTTCATGTATACTGAAATTGTGGTTTGATCCTGTGGGTTTGAAGTCTTGTTCAAACGCACCTGCATCTTGCTCAAATTGTGGTTTGATTCTGTGGGTTTGAAGTCTTGACATTTCTCTCACAAACCTTGGAACCCATGCAATGGGTTTTTTTGTCAGGGATTCACAATGGACAGGAATGCGAAACATATTGTTGCCACTCTTCCATTCGGAGCAAATGGAGTCATTTCTTCCTCTGTTGGCACGAATACTCAACAACTTGACAAAGAATCTGAGCTGCTGTTGCCACAGGGACAAAGATGTAAACATCTCTGATCTTCTTCACAAATTTGCACTTGATGTTATTGGAGAATCTGCTTTTGGCACCCGTTTCAATCTCTTGGAAGATGAAAAAATTTCCCATTTAAAACATGGTGGACATCATGATCTTGCAGCAGCTGTAACTCCAACTCCAGGCACTGTTGTTAACCCAGATCAAGAGCTTGTGAACCAAGCTGTGAAATCACTCAATGCTTTGCGGATGGATTCAGGGGCGCCAGCAAGCACAATAGCAGGAATCTTATACCCTATTTTGCAACACCCATTGCGGTTTTTTCTGACCAAAATTCCAGGAACAGCTGACTGGGTACAAGAGACAAGTAACAGGAAGTTAGTAGAGAGATTGAACAATTTGCAGGCGAGGCGGAAACGAGAAGTTGATGATGATGACGATCACAAGAACACAAGGATTGATGCCCTTTCTCTTCTCTTAACTGCATGCCAGGCAAATGCTGCATCAAGAAACCTCCTCCAAGACAACTTTGTCAGTGGGTTAACCTATGAGCTTCTTCTGGCAGGCTCAGAAACTACTGCAACCACTCTCTCTTTCGCAATTTATAACATCTCTGGATCTGAAAGGGTGGAAGAGAAACTGTTGCAAGAAATCGATGCTTATGGCCCCATTGATTCCAAGGTCGGTTTGGAAGATCTTGACAAAAAGTTTCCGTATGTTGAGCAAGTAAGTATTTAATCCTTCTCTCCTCCCTTCAAGCTGTTCTAGCAATTTAAGGTTAATGTATTTGTTTGTGAATGTGAAAATCAATCTGTAGTTGAAGTTGACGCTGGTGGGTTGAACCCCTTCTCACATAGGGCATCCATAGTGTTGGCTTGCATTGTCATGAACCCAGTTTTAGATCAGAGGAAAACTGGCAGTAGCTCATGGGCTGGGTCTTTGGCCCAGTGCCCCAAAGACAAGCATAGCACACACATACCTGATTGGGAAAATTTGCACATCCTCTGGAAAACTCAGGTGTTGAAAGAGACAATGCGAATGTACACAACCACTCCAGTAGTTGCTCGGGAACTATCAGAGCAGTTGGAGATTGGAGGTTATCTTCTTCCAAAGGTAAAAAGCCGCCTTGCAGACATTGAACTCTATTGCATGCATTTTTATAGATTGATGGTTTTATCTACTTGCTTCAGATAGCGATCTTTGCAACTTCTTGGAATTCAATTAGAAAGTGAGGATTAGGCTAATCACAACAACGAAAATTTGTCAAAGCTCTTTTTGAAAGTAGGTTGTGATTCTGTTGTGTGATTTAAAAATATAATCACTCTGATTTGCTTTTGCAGGGGACAGCAATTTGGATGGCCATGATTGCGATTTTCAAAGACCCAAAAAACTTTCCAGAACCTGAAGAATTCAGACCTGAGCGGTTTGATCCAGATTCACAAGAGAACAGAAACCGACCTCCATATTCTTACTTCCCATTTGGCATAGGGCCAAGAACATGTATTGGGTACAAATTTGCTATGATGGAGGCAAAGATGGCTCTCATCCAAATCTATCGACATTTCAGGTTGCGCCGGTCACCTCTCATGGAACATCCTCTTGCCCTCCAATTTGGAATGATAGTCCGTCCCAAAAATGGTGTGATTGTCCATGTACAACACCGACAAACTGATTCACCTGAACAATCTCAAATACACTGGTGATAATACTTGTAGCAATATTGTTGATGGGTTTCTGGTTTACTGTTAAGAGAAAGGGCGCTGCAACAAGAACTCCAAATTGACACTCTCATTGAGGATCATGTGTACTTGTAGAGATATATATCAACAAGTTATAAGAGCAACAGTATACAAGTTGATAGATGCCCGTATGTGAAGCTTGTGCTGATAACATTGTGGGCAAGGACTGATATTATCAGATGTGATTGAATGCCATGGGTATGTGTGGAAATCTCATGTCTGGAAAATTTCCTAGTGTAGGTATTTGAAGGACATGTTATATGCTGCAATTTGCTGTCACCTAAGGGAGGGGGTTATTTCCTTCTTGAAATGGGTTCTTCTCTTCCGTGGTGGGATCTTCAATATTCTGAGCAGTTCTGTTCTGTGAGGTGCCCAAGTGGCTATACAAGTCAAGGGGATTTATAAAAATAGGGTATAATTTTGAATTTTTGGTAGCATACCAATTGCCATTCATGTGTTGGCAATCAAGAAAATGGAACCCATCATGAAACACAAGACCAAAATTTGGCGAATATATGACAAGCAAAATCTAAATTTAATTACACATCTCAAAAAGGGAAATCAATTGCAAGCCATAAATGACCTTGCCCACTGTAGTAGATGATAGACTTGCCAGTACAAACATAAGTTAACAACCTCATCAGACTTCAAACTCCAAGCATACTTCAGACACAATGTAGAAGATGATAGACATGCAAATACAAATATTTAACAACTTCATCAAAGTTTAAACATCAAACACAAAACATGATTGAGCCACACATTGAATTGGAAACATAGACAATCACACAAGCAAATCCCAAAGCAATGAGGACAAGAGACCACATAAATTCTTTTGCAAATACATGAAGAACAACATTAAAGGACAAAGGTGAGGGTTTAAAGAAACATGATTGAGCCACACATTGAATTGGAAAAATAGACAATCACACAAGCAAATCCCAAAGGAATGAGGACAAGAGACACATAAATTCTTTTGCAAATACATGAAGAGCAACATGCAAAGGTAAGGGTTTAAAGAAAACTCTCAGGATCTCTATTACAACACAAGGAAATGTTACCATTGTATAAGAAATTTGTACATACATGTGCATAACAAGATCTATGTGATTTGTCAATTTGTTATAGTTCAAGAAGCTAGGAGTTGAAAAACATCATTTATTTTTTACACTACCCAAACCCATGGCCATTAACAATTCAATGAACTTCAACCACTCAAATAAGTGATGGCATAGTAAGTTAATTGCTACCTGATTGACCCACATCCTTGTATAATGATTGTGGTCATGGTATAGTTTGTTGCTTTATTGCATTGTGGCAATTGCTCCGCATTGTCAACTTAAAGAAGCTCAAACAATGCCTCATCCAACAAAGGTATGTAAATGTTGCCTTATGGCAATTGACATGCTTTTGCAAATGAATTTAGTCACTAAGCTACATTGTTATATTCTATTTACCTTTAAGGTCATAAATGAAGGATTTTTTGTGAAACTATTTTGAGTCTAATCCTTTGAGATTGTACCTAGGCTTCAAGTTCTTTAAACCAGGAGGAGTTGTTGGAGCAGCCAAACTCTCAAGATAATGGTCATGGTGTGTTCATAGAGCATCCATGTTCTAGAAAATGTGAAATCTAAAACCACCAACCACAAGATTGCCCCAAAAAGTTACGACATGGGTATTAAGTACATAGAACTATAAATCAAACAACACTTGGATTTTGTAGCCTAGAGGTGCACATAATCACAAGGATCAACTTTCAAACTCGCCTTAAGGTTAACAACAAAAGCAACTAGCACATTAGAAAACATCAAACAACAATGACACGGAAGGCAAGTATGCCCACATTAATGTCTGTTGGCATTAAGAAAAATGAATACTCCAAACTCAACAACAAACTAACTTATTAAAGCAAAAGATATGCAATTTGAGCAATAAATTGGAGAGATACAAAATCAGAGATGCAAGCTTGCTCTCAAGAATTTGGAAGATATCAAGATCAAAATCATGGTGGTGACAATTTGAAAAGAGGTGGAGAAATGGCAATTGATCCAATGGGTTTAATTTTCACAAAATTTCATCCCAAAACCTGCTGTTTTGTAATAATGGATGGTGCATTGCTGGCTGTTGGTTCACTCTGGCAAAAAATTGTGGTTTTAAGTCTCTTTTGCAACCTATTTTTGTCGTGAGACAGTCATGTGTAGATGATACTACCCATCCTTGAGTTCCATTGATGTGCAAGAGATGGAGGTCCTGAGAATCTTGTTCTTGTTGAAAGTTTGATGAACAAGCCTCATTGTGGAGCTTTAGAATGAGAGTTGTCTCATCATCTATGAAGGCACAATCAGTGATGAAAAAAAGGCATGTTCCCTTCACATAGAGCAACCAATTATGTACCTGAATTGATTAAGACTTTTTTTCTCACAACCCAAACAATTGCAGTCACCAACATTGAACCCAAGTCCATCATACTTATCTTCTTTAGTGTAGCTGTGAACTTTACACTAGTTTGCAGCTCATTTAGTTTCAACAAAAGAAAAAATTAAAAAACTTTGAAACAAATTCCACCTCTTCAAAGAAATAAGTACTTAGCTGGTGAAGATAAGTGCAAATGAATAGCATGTTATTATTAACCAAGATAATTATTTTTCAATATTATAAATGGTTGTGCAGATGTGAACCCCAAGTCATGAAAGTAGGGCAATGAAAAGAAGAAGAATGCAAAGAAAGATTACAGAGACTCCTTACCTATACCTATCATCAACTGCTCCTAATGAGCTTGTAGCAGCGCCCAACAAGGCAAGGCTATATTGGGCTCGGCTACAGATGAGCTAGGAGCTAGAATTGGCCCTACCCACTCGCTGGAATGAACATCTGTTAGCTCATCTAGAATTAGTTGATGAAAAGGGAGAACAAGAGCTATTATAACAACTAATCAAACCTTGTGATTTTGCTCTTGCGAAATATTATGTTGTGTGCACACATTTTTGTTCATTCCCATTTGTCAACAAATGCCACCAAATTCTTTAATTGTTTGTATAATTTCTATTAGAAGCAATAACCGAAAGCAAATTATCAAAGTATTATTGATTGATGGGCAACTTGGGGCACGAATCTTCCATCATCCATCAGCTGCGCGCTCTATTGGGCATCACGTCCCTGCTGGTGGTGGTGGTGGGAACTGTATCAATCACCATGAACTTACAAAGTACACTACAACATCATGTGTTGGTCACCAAAATTGGTACCCCAACAACACACATATGTTGCGTGTATGTGTTCAAACTGTAGACAAAAGTGTCGACTCTCCAACACACATGAAGGCATGATAACACATAGTAGTAGTAGTAGTAGTAGTAGTAGTAGTTGTTCCTCCGGGCCAGTGAACCAGCACCCACCACCGCACCATCCACTGGATGCCTGCTATTACTCAGTTGTGGATGAACCTTAACTGAGTTAATATTCGGTTTCACCTTGGTAACCAATTCTGTACAAAATAGGTCTCATATATAAGGTAGATAGGTAAGAAAATAGGTAAACTACTTACCTAGTAGATGGTTTATACATAGGTACGGGCTGTTTTTATTACCTACCTACCTACCAACAACCTGTTTGTGAGTTGTTAGTAGGTAGGTAGGTAGGTAGGTAGGTAGGTAGGGGGAAAAAAATGCAACTAAGGTAACCACCATGGTTAGCTAGTGAACTGGAACCAACAGAAAATTGTTGCCTGACCACTTACCCATTCATCCTTCATGGTGTGCTTGGTGGGTGCTGGTTCACTGTGGGTGTTCTTCTGTGCATCAATTCATGAGCATCATAATCACTCTGGATTATCATATTATGTGACCTAGCCACCCCACCAGTGCACCATCATCCATTGGAAACCCGTTATGAATGACCCGGTTGCAGATGAACAACAACAGAGTTCCCAAGGTTCCAGTACCCCTGGTTACCTATACTGTAAACTCTCCTACTTCCACATCACATTGCCTAGTTAACTAACTCTCTTTATATGTAAAATGGGTAAAGTACCAAGCACTATAGGCAAGTAGGTAGGGAATGAAAGTGGTTATTAGCTTGGTAGGTAGTAAGTAGGTAATGCTCTTCTTGGTGACTACTAGCTTGCTACAAATACATGTCCGGATGGTTGTTGATACATAGCTAATGCCTATGGTTAGCTACAAGACAGGTATACAATGAAAAAGTGTTTTTTTCTGTCCACATATTATCCATCCATCTTGCATGGTGTGAGCTGGTGGGTGCTTGTTCACTCTGGCCCATCACTCTTGACACCCCGCGCCAAAAGGTCTACAATTGGTATACAATTCCTTTTCCAATAAATTTAAAAATTTCCAAACAGGATCTAATAATTCAATAGGAACAAAATACTTCCTTCAAATCTATACAAACCCAATGCATGCTTCGAGTTTAAGTTGTAAGTTGTAACTTAGTAAGTTTGGGTTGGTCTGGTAAGTTTGGGTTGGTCTGGTTTGTGTTGGAAAAACAGAAGAGGAAAGATAAAAATCTCATGAAGATTGTCACCAGCTCAGTTGACTAAAACCTTTAATTATGTCGGATTCTTCACTGCTATGATGATGCTCTCCCGCATTTACCTCTTGCATCATGTAAAACTTCATGAAGTACTCTCATCACCTGAACCGATTGTTTAATTGCATACACTTGGGTCCCTTGACTACTCGTGCCTCCTCTCACACACACACACACGACATTAACCTCTGACCAAAGTGTTATTTTTGTCAATTTTGTGATGTAGCTAAAGTGGTGATCAGCCGTAAGAAGATTTAGCCAGATTTGGCTAGAAACTAAATATGAATGTAAAATAGTCTAAGCATCATGCTATTCAGTGTTTTTCTTTTTCTTTTTCATTTTTTCAAAGCAGGCAGTGGAGCCACCTCTGTAGTGCAGGTGGTGCTCATCTGGCTAAAAGCATGCTGGTGTAGGAGCTCTGTGTGGCTCCACTAGCACATCCTTTATATCAAACTGGCTGCCATTTAAATTCTTTTGGAGCCCTTCTCAAAATCTGTGGGCAAAAAGAGCAGGCTATCATTGAAATGAATATGGAGTTTTTGGGCTATTCATTAATTTCATTTGGAGTTTTTATGGTGATGTGTGAAATGCTCTTGTCGGAATCTCTGACAACTACTTGATGCAATATGTGTAATTTATTTATAGAGGATATATAATCATTGGAATAAAAAACAAACAATAAAAGAAGCTACCAAAAAAAAAAGTGACCTAGAAGATTAATCATTACCAATTTGAAGTGCGTATGAAGTGCATAAGAAGTTTGTAACAATTGTAGTAAACACAAGCACTTGCAAAGGAATTGAACCCCTAAAATTGGCCTTTCTAGCACAAGTGATGATCTCCAATCAACCAACAACTATAACTTCAGAAAAAATGCAAAAAGAGAATCCATTGCAATTGGAGTCTAGAAAAGTTTTTGGCTTGCAAAATAGTCATTGAATTTAACAAACAAAAAAACACAACAAAAAGCCAGAAATATTTTGCCTTGAACTGAAACAAAGCCAATAATTCCAACAAAATACCTTGCACCCTAACCATCATAGCAATATTAATGTTGTACTACTCTCCACTACTTAATACATTTAGCATAAAGAAAATTCTCCAATGTTTGAAATTGTTGTTCAAACATGCACATAACGATCAACAGATGAGTAGTGAGCCTATTACGAGGCTTTGATTTCATAAAAGCTGAAGTTGAGAAACATTTCTCATCCTCCACACTACCTATTATCTACAACATGGCTAGTTCAACCAAGTTCACATATATAAGGGAGCTAAAAACCAATATTTGAAAAATCTTGTCACAAGGCGTCAGGTGCAAGTTAAAAAATTAATGTCAAAAGGAGGAACCATACAAGATGTTGCATTTGACTTCATTATGAGCTTGAATATGCCTTGTTGGCAATCAATATCAGTAGTATTTAGGACCTCATGTACTTTAATTTCTTGTTCATTCACCTTGTGTGTTTTGCCATAACATAAAATTGTTTTAAGAATTTGAAGATGTTTGGCAAAAGATGCATCACAATTTGGTTGCACCTAGTATTAGGGATATATAATTCCAAGAGTATCCATGACACCATGGGCTAGAGACATAATTTCCAATTCTCTCATCAAACTTTTTGCAACCCTTGTCAAACCACACACACATCATGCAATTACATACCCATGAAAACAACAAATATTATATATATATAAAAGACAAAATGTAAAAGTTTTATTACCTTTGCATTGGTTTTTCACCAATGATTTGACAACAACAAAAACGTCTTTTGTCACATATGATAGAAAGCTAGTTTTTAAGTTTCAATGCATTGCCCATATATGTTGGTTGTTTGTTTCTAAAGCCAAATGTCAAATTCTAGAATTTAAGTCAAGTACCTATTGCATTTGGATGTTTTCATGCTTGAACTCTAACAATGATTTGAAAGCCCAAAAGTTAGATGTTGGGAACTTGGAGGTTTGATCAAAATACATCTTGTAGATGTCACTTTGACATACCTTAATAACTATGACTAAATTACACGCAAAAATATTCATCATTTGTGCAAATTTCATTAGAACATGCACAAATTCTAACAATAGTAAGATGCAAGCAAACCCAAGAAAAACTTGAAGGTCACACAAGTTTATATAGTTCAACTTAGTTTGTTAATTGTAAAGTAGTCTAAGGCCATTTTCATCGACAAAGTTTTGTATTATGCCATCACTTTTTTTATAGGGCTCAACATTGAAATCCACATGATTTTCACATTTTGGAAAATTTTATTCCCTATTGTTTACATGAACTTTGCAAGTTTTGTGAGTTGTAAATGCCTCTTATGTGAATGGACAAAGTAAGAATGTAATGTTTTAATAGATTTTCAAAGCAAATCACTAGAGGTAATCCCTACAAGGTTTGAACCACCAAATTGGTGCAATGGGCCATACAATGGACCCCTATGGAATGAGGAGCATAGTTGCCCTTGATTTGCCTTGTAACACTGTGCTTTTAATGCCTTAAAATACATCAAAACCATTAGCCCTAAAGCATATAAACTTTTGAGCAATTTGGTATTTTGGCAAACCACCATCTATCGTTAAAGCCTCCATAATCACCTTGGTCAAATTATCATTCCCTAACCGTTTGACCACTTTGTCCAAACAAATGAGAATTAGAGTCCTTACCCAATTTTACATTATGTAATAGTGGACAAACAACCATTATGGAAACATCATCAAAGTCACATAATGAATAGCCCCCATTGTTGCTTTGGTTTCCCTTAAAACCTCTTGATTCATGAATTCTACCATTGTCCAACCAAAGTTATCACTCCAATGTTTCTTATTGTTTTTTGGCACTTGTAGGAATTGAAACAAAGGCCTCAATGCCTCATATTCCAACAAGGGACATCCTTATTGTAATAGGTACAACACAATTTTTTGTGCCTTTTCTCCAACAACGCCATTTGCAACTTGGGCAACAACATATTCATGACTATGAGAAGTAAACAATTTATAATTCTTGGCATGCTTGGAAACCTTTGAATAATATCAATCCCTTTTGATAAATGTGTGTAGGGTCAAATGTCTTTAAATTTCTTGGTTGCATCATAATTCAATTTCTTGACTCCTAACTTAAACTAGGTAGTAGTCAAACCTTCTTTTCGGGGTATGCTAGATTTTCTTAAAGACATAACAAAATTTTCATCTTCTTGATTTGCATGGTTAGAACTACCAAGAGAAAATAATGGAGGGGGTGATGGAAGGGAGCATGAGATGAAAAAACACTAGGGTGAAAGCACATTAAACCCCCCACAATTGTAGTCACACATATAATCTTTTTGCAATTAAATTTTTGGTAATGTATGGACATCACATCTTGAATTATTTTTGCTTGTTTTAAGTATATTTGATTAGCTTTAGACTTCATCTAATCAACTATTTTGAAAAATTCGTTAGACATTGAAGAATTTGAATGTATGGAATATATTCATGACAAAATAATACTCGTCATAGAGTTTAAAATTTTGAATATATATTTCAAAACTAGGGTTGTGGATGGAATTCTTGGGTGAATTTTTTTATGGTGTACGATATTTATATACATCAATTAAATCTAGGACAATTAAGAAATTGAAAGTTTTTGGATGAAATTCCATTCAAAAAAAAGTTTTTTTACATTTGTTTAGTAATAAATGCATAATAATATCTTTTTTTTAGGAAAAAAACAACTACCATTTCAAAGAGGATGAGATTTTATAGATGGGCATTGCATTAATTTTTCAATTTTCTTTTGTTTAGTAACATTTCATGAATCATAAATATGAAGCCCTATGGCTATTGAAAAACTGTAAGTTACATACTCTATGTACATTGATTTTATTCAATCCTCTTCATTTAACCATTGGATCGAGATTAATTTTGACTCAAAATGAACTTTCGGTTCAAAAATATTGTTGTGTAAAATTAAAAAAATTTACTTGTGTTTAGGATAACCAAAGGATGCCATCAAGATTTTAGTTTATTGTATATTATAATATTTGTTATACATCATTTTTTAAGAACAAAAGTGATTCACCCTTAGTGTGATTTCACCCATCATTATGGTTATTAATTATAAAAGGCCCATTCATAGTAATTGGATTCCAGCTAGAATAGAATAATTTAAAATTCTAAAATTGTGGTAGTTGGGGAGGCATTGGGATTTTTTGTGGAACTCTAAATTGCACCTCCAAACTTTGGAGATTCAAGAATGAAAAGTGAAACAAAAAAAACTTTTAAGACACAAACAAATTTTTTTAATTTTGCAAGAAAATGAAAATGCACACTAGATCAATGGATTTTTGCACTTGAAAAATTATAAAATAGGTTGCAAGATATGACATTGGGGGTGGGGGTGGGGGTGGGGGGTCTAGAATGCTAACTTTTCAAGGTGCACAAAACACGTTTTTAGTATAATTAACATCCAAATCCTTCCAATTCTAACACATTATATAAACAAAATTTGATATTGTAAGATAATGATAATTCACAATACCGAGCTCTAGCATACAATAAAAACAAGAAATAGGTTGTGGGCATCAACATATGAAAAAAATGGAGGGAATCCAAAATGTTAACCCTTGAAAATAATTGCATAAATGTAATTTAGTTAAAATCAACACATAAATTTCTTGCCCTTACACAAGCCAAACTCAATTTTGCAAGAAGATGCAAATTCACACAAAAGTTCCACATAAGAAACTATTGCTTCAAGAAATAAGTTGCTATTAAAAAAACATCGAAGGGGGGGGGGGGGGGTTCTCAAAAATTAAATATTTGGTGAAAATTTAAAAAAATTTAAACTGTTATCAC
>Ga0116227_10006597_pt1 | contig 23386 bp, 16 predicted proteins | sample S1TSphgellanicum_FD_89693 | JGI IMG/M metagenome (GOLD analysis project Ga0116227, IMG submission 89693) | Host-associated microbial communities from peat moss isolated from Minnesota, USA - S1T2_Fb - Sphagnum magellanicum MG | ecosystem: Host-associated > Plants > Peat moss > Unclassified...
AGAAAGTGTGAGGGAGTATGAGGGAGTGAACCCTCACACTCCCAAAGCAACTCCCACTTTGGGAAATGGAGTCCCGGTGGACTCTTGAAACTTTAGAGAGCGATTCCAGGGGTCAAACTTCAATGGCTTGTGGTGTTTTTTATAATATTGGAAAGCTCTTGGAACGTAGATGTTTAAAATGGGCTCGCATTGCTCATTTGGACATCTGAAACATAAATTATGGCCAAAAGAATGGCTAGGAGTCAAATTGTCAGTTTGACTCCCGACCAAAAAAACTTGGGAATCGACCCGATTTACTTGGTTACAAGGGGCGTGCAACATACCATTGGAAAGCTCTCGACAAGAGCTACAACTTTGTTTTAAACCACATCTTCGAGGTCTGTTCGCAAAGTTATGGGGCTCCAAAGTCCCGAGAGTCCTAACCGGCACAATTTCGGGACCCCCACTCGGGAGTCACGGGAGAGAAAAGCCATTTGGATGTAGGCTCCGTGGCCAACCACAGGGTATACTATAAGGGGGAAGGTGGTGGCTTCCCCCAAGTTCGAGCCGTGGTGAGTCTAGTGTGTTCGTGTTGCTCGTGGCTCGTCCTAGCACCAAAGGTGCTCCAACTATGCACTAACCACTTTGTGTGGGTTGTGTGCAGGCCCATGTGAGTGAGTGAACCTTGTCAACTCTTCCTAGTCCCATTTCGGAGCTCCAACACACCCTTCTACCCCTCAAAGTGTTGTGAGCTAGGGAGCATGCCCCGATTCCTCCCTCTTCCGTTGTCTTCTACTTGGACTCACATTTGAGTCCTTCAAGGAGTTGGGAATGTGTCATCACATCTGCTTCAACAAAATAGATTATAGTACTTGCACCAATTTGATGTTTTGTTTTTCCTTTGTGCATTATAATCTGCTTCCAAAACCTAGCAACTTTGTATACCATTATTTTCTTATGCACATGAACCCTTGAACATCCATTTATGAATCCCCATAACCCCATTTCGATTATGTCTACAAAGGTAATGACTTTAATGGTGCCATGGTCTATAGATGGTAAACTTGGGGACCTGTCAATGGAGAAATGGAACATGGCTTGCTCTAGCCATCATGACTTATAGTCGTCTAAAGTCATCAGATTACATTAGAATCCTCACCTCCCTAGTTTGAAATGAAGTAATGTATCTTTAGACTTGGTAAGCTCTAGCTTAAATTATTTTAGTTTGCCAAAATGACTTGGTGACAATGTACTTGTAGTTTGTGCTACAATGATGTAATATTAGTGGTCTTGTGGGTTTGGGTCAATTATTTGATGGGTAGTTATTTACATGAATCATATTTCAAGAACAACATATGAATGTTTGTATAAAGGCCTTTTAATTTCAAACTGATGTGGGTTATGTTTATTGTTATAATGGTGTCCAAGCAAAAGGAGCTTTAATTGTTGCATTAAGGTCATAATTAAATTGCACCAATATTTGTGTGTTTTTTCTTGACAACAAAAAAAATTGGTGATTGGTTGGCATTTGTAGGGATATTTTGGTTGGCATTTGTTGGCATTTGTAAGATTTAAGGTGGCACCTAAAGTAATGCCTGATTTGTACATTCTACCACTTACAATCTTGACATATGGCATATCTTGGAGGTACCTTTAATTTAATTTTATTCTTCTTGAATTTTTGTGTAAACTAGTTAGTTCCACACCAAAGGTTCAAGGTCAATCGATTTTGATTTAATTCTACTCGAAGAATATTATAGTAATTAGATTGTTATAAGATTAGGCATCCCATTATTCGAAGCATAAATATTGCTAAGGCAAACAAGAGTGGTACATAGTAATCTAGGGGTTTCTTTTTTTTGTCTCATTAGGTCACTTTAAAGGGTTTACTTATGATTGCCATGGGTGTTGATGTTCAAGGTATTGATTTTATTGTTGTAAAATCATAGAAATGTCCCATTTGTTGGGAGCTATTTGTATCTGACTTTGACTATTGCTTTGGGTTGTTAGAATGGATTTAGTAACATCATGAGAAAGATACCAAGGCCTTTGAAATCCAATAGATCTAGTAAGGAAAGTGCATTAAGTGATGTTGAAACAAATAATAACATTTTGGACAAAGTTAATTGAAGAAATTGACAACACTATCAACCAATTGTTGAAAAATCTTCCCCTTGATGCTTGTCCTTTCAATGAGTTTAAAGATGTGCACAAATTGCCACATGAGGGTATTAACCCCCATAGGCTAAGGATTGGTAAAGATGTGTTGGAACTTGAAATGGTTCAATTGTTTGGCCCAACTAGAGGAAGAAGCAGGTATTCCTTTGCAGATGTCCATGATGAGAAGGTGTTGGATAGGGTTAAGGAGTTATACCCCATTGTATACGGCAAGTTAATTGTCCCAAAGTTTAAACTACTATGGGAGTTTGCAAAAGGCATTATGGCAAAGTTGGTGAAAAAAATATTAGTCATTTGGGTTAGTTTTAGCCATGAAATTAACATTAATCAACAAGGGAAATTAAAGTTAGATATTTTGATTACAAAAAATCATCAATATTGGGTAACTAACGTGCTTTCAACCCCCTTTATAGATTCAAATACAAGTATAAGGTGGAAACAATAGAAGAATAAGGAGTTGGGGCACGCTCTTTAGTTCGCAGCATTTCGGGGGTAGAAGGGCATGTTGGAGCTTCAAGATGGGGGCTAGGAAGAATGACAAGCATTAATTACTCACACGGACCTACACAAACCAAACAACAAGTTGGTTAGTGCATAATTTGAGCACTTTTGGTGCTAGGATGAACCACGGGCAAACTCGGACTCACAAGACTCACCACGGCCTGAACTTGGGGGAAGGCACCACCTTCCCCCTTATAGTATACTCTGTTCCTCTCCATTAAGCCTACATCCAAATGGCATTTTATCCTGGGATTCCCATTTTTCCAAACTTAAGACTCCTGCAACTTTGGGGGCCCATAACTTTGTATGTAGACCTCCGATTGATATGAGGCCTAAATCAAAGTTGTAGCCCTTGTTGAAATATTTCTAATGGTATGTCGCACGCCACCTACACGCAAGGGAATCAGGGCGATTCTTGACTTTTAGTGGTCGGGAGTCAATTTGATTCCTGGCCCTTCTTTTGACCATAACTTATATTTCAAGTGTCCAAATGGGTCATGTGAGCCCGTTTTCGACATTTACATTCTAAGAGCTTTTCAATGATATAAGGAACGTCTCAATCCAATGAGTTTTGACCCCTGCAATTGCCCTCTAAAGATTCAAGAGTCCATCGGGACTCCAACTCCCAAAGTGGGAGCTCCCCTGGGAGTGTGAGGGTTCCTTCCCTCACACTCTCCTACACTTCCAGGAGCATGAGATGTGATTCTCAGGCTTCCTTCTTGGCCCATAACCTTGCAAGCCCTTGCCTTAATTGCAAGCCCAAGGCTAGGGTTGCGATAGTAAGGATGTGGTGGAGGTGAACAAGGAACTGAAAGTGGTTGACAACATTGTGAAGATGGAGAAGGTTGTCAAGGCAGAAAGTGAATCAAAATAACTTGCAAATATTAGCAAGGATGGGGAGATCAACACTTGGATATTAAAAGAATGAAGTGGCTAACTTGGTATACGTTGTTAAAAATGAATTAGAGGTTACACAATTAGAACTTGATGGCATTAACAAGGAGAAGGAATCTTTATCTACTAAGATGAAGCACGTACAAGTTGTTCATGAATAAATGATTACCTTGAAAGATGAAGAGGAAAAGAAGTATAGGTTTTGCAACAGTCAGGTCAATTGGATGATACTAGTATGCAATTAGTGACACTTGATTTCTATAGAAAGATGGTTTGCAAGCAAGACGAAACCATTGTTGGTTTGTTGGCTCAACAAGAATAATAATTTGAAAGATTGAAAATGGTAAAAAAGAAGGTAAGGTTTTTGCGTATGCAAATTCAAGCTTTGACAAAACAACTTTTGCATTTCAAAAAGGGTGAGGAGGGCCTGTGTATTCATCAGCATCCTATGTGTTATGAGGAGGTTTTCAATAAAAACATAGATGCAGACAAATGCATTATATGCAATGGTCAATTTCCTTTGCTTGACATCATTGTGTGTAATTATCAGCATTTATATCACCCCTAGTGTGCCACCATCTGGTTCAAATTTGCTAGTACCTATAAGGAAGAATTATGTCAAGGTGTTTTCCATCCAAAATGGTTGAAGAGCTTCAGATTTGCAGAACCAACTATTGAGCTAGAAAAAAAGGCTATTGACATGGATTGTGAAATTGTTTGGAAAATGTCCATTGCCCAAAGAAAAGCTATTGTCCAATCAATTCACCCTACCATTGGTAATGTATCGTGTTCAATCCACTTTCTACTTCCATTTGATATTTTTTCTTTGTACCAATTTGTTTTTTGTTAACGTATGGGAATGTACTGTTTGGACTTCATTGTAGTAGCTCCTTGTAAACAAAATGCCAACTTGAATGTATTTTATAGTCATGTACAAAGTAGGTATCATGGTACAAAAAGAAAACATTTTCAATACCTTATATACCCTAGAGTTGATGTTTGTACTTCTGGTTGCCCTTGTATAATATGCCTAATACAAGGTCAAGTGCAAATATATTACTGTTATAATGAAGGTTAAGTCAACTTTATACTACTAGTATTTTCTTTTAAGTATCCACCTATATTAAGTTCAACTTGTTATATGTAGTGTATATGGGGGTAGTAGATTCATTACTTTAATACCATAGGTCCAAATATTTTAAGTACATGAAGTTCATCAAATTGTATTTAATCTATATTTAAATACTGCATATAGAATATTTTTGTATTATAGATCCAAATATTTGACATATACAATGTAGATTATGTTGTATGTACAAGGTACATGGATCGTGAATATAATACTTCTGTTGTAATTCTAAGTATATACAAAGTTCAATATGTTGTATAGTGTATATTTGGATAATAAACAAAGCACTTCCATATTACAAAATAAAGTATTTGAAGTATGTGAAATCCAATATATTATATGTATTGTACATATGGATAATAAACAAAGTATTTCCATATTACAAAATTAAGTATTTGAAGTATGTGAAATTCATTATATTATATGTACTGTACATTTGGATAATAAATAAAGTACTTCCATATTATAAAATTCACATTGTCATATGTAGTTTGTATAAGGTGTATAGATATATTGTTGCACTGTATTTTGAAGACATGTAATGTCGTATACATTGGTTAGATGTTCTATATTACAAATTAAAGTTTGATGTATGTTTTATAATTTATTACATGTCAATATAATATACTTTTAAATATACTCTAATGCATACTGAGTGTTCCAAAAAACACACATAAGATGTCACACAAGGTGTAAGGTGAATGCATATATCCTTCTTTCTATTGGTACCACAATTTAATACGTAGTTGTATTGATGTACATTTTAAATTTTCATTGTGTCATGCAGGATCATCCTTCAATGTGTTCCATGAACCATCATCTACTTGTACCAATTTTAGTGTTGGTGAGTCAAGCTATGTGTGTGCTCCAGCAACACAAATTCTAACAACTCCACCAGAAATTCACGAGCAAGTATTAGGTGATGGAGCCCCCAAGGGTACTGGGCAAACGACCCCTCATTTGCCCCCCCAAGACTGCAAACCTTGCTTAAAGTGCTTACACTTGAGTCACAAATGGCACCTAGTTCGCGAATAAAGGTGACCATTAAAATAGCAAGTCCCTCAAAACCTCCTCTACACTAGAATCTTTTGGGTAAGTTAGAGCTAAATAAAAACAACACCTTTAAATCCTAGAGAGGACCTAGTTCGAGAAAAAAGGTGAACAAGAAAACAATTAGTCCTTCAAAATCTCCTATACACCAAAATTTGTTAGCTAAATTAAAGCCCACCAAGGAGGTGGTGCAAATGGGTAGCCCTTCTAAGTCTAGTAGATTGAGGCGTTTGAACCAAGTGCATCCTACATCTAACACTTCTATGGAGGTGAAGGGTAAATTAAAGCCCAGTAAAGAGGTTATTCCCATGGGCACCCCTTTTAGATCCATTAGATTGAGGCAATCAACCCAAGCACAAGCTACATCTATAGCTTCTCTAGACCATGTTTTGTTTAAATTAAAGCCCACCAAAGAAATCATCCCCACCAGTACCCGTTCAAAATCAAATGATTCTAAGGATGAGGGTATTAACAATGAGAATGAAAATATGGATGGGGATTCTTCTAACTATAATGAGTTGTTGGGAACTACCATGGAGGCACCAAGGAAAAAGGAGACAACTAAAAAGGTTCATGTTCAAGATGCAAGTGGACTAAAGGGTCACAAGGCCAAGAATCTAATGGAATTTCCACATGTGGCAAGGGGTCTGAAGGGCTTGAGAAAGAAGGTGTGAAGGTGCATAAGGGGGCTAGAAGGTCTGAAAAGACATATGAAACTAGAGCGAAGAAGGGAAAGGTCCTTCCTAAAGATTCTAGCATGGTGGAGAGTTTTGATAAATCTAGAAGAATATCATAAGTGGACATTGAAAGGAAGGAATCTATAGAGGAGGGCAAATCAACCTTGAAGACATCACATGGGAAACATGTTGGAAAGGGGGTAGCTCATGAGATGAGACCAAGACATGAAAAAGGAGTCCAAACCAAAGGGTAAAGTTCAGATAAGAAACAAAAAATCTAGGTTGGGCCACATATCAAAGGAGGGCATGTGGATAAAATTGGCACAATTCAAGCAAAGAAGTCAGCAAAACTAAACCACCATGTGATAGCACTTGAGGTGAAGAAAAAGGTAGAAGACCGTTAAAGGTATATCTAGGGTTCTTGAATACTAAAATTCTAGGACACATGCTATGTGAAAATGATAGATAGATGAATAGATTGGCTACTTAGACTTGATGTCACCATCTCCATTAGTGTGAGTGCATAAGGTGCATATATGCATTGATGCCCACCTCCAGATGCACCCAATTTTTTTTAATTTTGTTTTTGTATTATGTACTATTAAGTTCTGGAATATTATTTCAGGATTTTAAAGTAACACACATGCTTCAATGTGAAAATGTGCAAGTTATTGAAGAAAAATAAAAAATAAAAAAATCCACATGATTTTCTAGAAATCAATTTAGTTGTGACCCCTTGTATAATTGGGTTGGCAATACTAGGTTAATGTTTAACACGTTGGCTAGTGTTGGATTGAAGCAACAACCAATTGTAAAGTAGTTGTGAGTCCTAATTGTTCACATGATTGCTTTGTTACTTGCTCCAATCCTGATTCAATTGCCAATCTAACAAAATAATTTTTGGTGTACTTCATACATTATGTAGTTTAGAATCACAATTCATCATCTTCACCCAGCATAAAGTCCATCAATTTTTTATCATTCATATCATCATTTTATGGTTTTTACAACTTAAATCCATATTTTCCACAAACATATTTGTTGATGAGTCAAAATGCCAAAAACAATATATTATTATTCCAATGGTTTGTGGCATCATCACATTCCTAATTATGGCAACAAGTGTGCCAGGGTCATAAGTCAAGCAAATTAACTTATCTTATGGATACTATGGCATCATGAAGCATTAAATGCCACTTTTGGTTTAATTACATGACATCTCATTTTAACTTAGTGATCATTTTTTGCCAAATTTTATCACTTTCCCAACACTAAGAAAAAGGCGAATATTACATTGTAAATTCCCTTTTTTTAGTTAAAGATTAGCCAATATTTTGCCCCCCAAAAAAATGTTTTTAAAATGAGGGTTGCCATAGTTCCATCTACCGGTTAATGTTTTAATGGTTTTATACAAACATGTTGCCAATCAAGGCAAAATCGATGTTGGGACACTTGCCGTTGTTGCTACATCAAAAAAAATCTCAAACAAAATATTGATCATGTTGATTTTTTCTTTTCAAGGATTTATGCAATATGAATTAATTTAAATAACAATATCCATGTGGCAAAGTCAAATTGCTTGTACATGTTAGTTTGAAAAAATGCTAGTAGTCATTTTCTACACTTGAACCACAACATAATATTTTTTACTTATTTGCATTTCTGACATTAATTCTACCACTTTGTCATGATAACTATTAGTGTATATACATGTGATTTTTTTTTATGGATGAGATTACATACAAAACAATAATATGGATGCTTCAAACATCTTAAGTCATGTGATGACATTAGATGTCACAGGCTTTATCACATTCAATGTCATTGTTTTGTCAATATATTGTTGTAAAATTTGTGATGAACTTTGGTTTGTTTTAACTAATTTCCTTCAAATAATATTGAATAGGCCTCTTGCACACCTTCCAATTCAATATTTTTTAAAGTTATGTACATACAACCTATTAAATCTTGTCACTAAGGTTGTGAAACAATCCCCCAAGCTATACCTTCCTTTGATTAACCATCTTGAGTCTGGACCATAAATGGAGTTAGCTCAAGTCTTTACAAGTGTAGCTCCTTCTTCAACACTTCCATGTCTACATATATATTCGAATCAAGGTTTTTTTGAAAAAAATTGTGGCATCATTTTTCTTTTTCTTTTTTTGAAAAAATAGCTAAATTAATTGAATTTACACTAGAAAAACAAAAACTTCCCACTTTTTTTGTCAAAAACTAACAAATTCCCCCCCCCAAAAAAGATGTATTGGATTGCCTATCCAACATCACATCTCACATTCCTAGCTTACCTCTTCATTTTCAAGCCCTCATTTTGTGATGTGTTGTTTTGTGTGGCCACTATATTCACATAATATGCTATTGACCTTTTGCTATATTTGGCCTTTTCCCCTCTTTATATTTGATGTTCAATTGTATTTTAGAATGGAAGTTGGTGGCTACTATAAGTTGCAACCATTAACATTTATAAGTGACATGTTGCAAACAATGTTGAAAAGGTACATCAAAATCAATTGGAGGAGTATAAAACTTTACTTTTCATTTTGCCAACAAGTTTGAATTCACAAATGGATCAGAGTATGACTTATCTACCATATATTTCACCTATGCATAATTATGTTGAACATATGTATAGTGGCCACTAAAATAAACATTTAATACTTTGTGGCGATCAATATTTTGGTGTCCACCACCATGCAACATTTTTTCTTTGTGCAAAATTTCACCAAATGAAAAAAATAAAATTAAAATGGAATATTTTGTCACAATATTCCCTTTTTCTATTAAGGTCAAATTTTGAAAAAAAAATTATAAAAATTTCACCACATTTGGTCTCTGATTTTAGTTTGGTAGTAACTTTTTAACTAGTTTTTAAAACTATTTAAACAAGTTCTAAAAAACTATCATCATTTAGTGTTAAATCCCTCTAGTGATGGTAGCTAATGATGAACATAAAAAATTTGAACAAAATATCACTACCACTATGTCATACCTCACTATCAAAAACCATTCTTGGGGTTAGGACATCAAATCATATCCAAGTTAGTCCGATTGCAGTTTTTATGCTCATGAAAGGAATATCATGTTTTCAGTGTGGCAAACATATTGTGGTTACAAATAGATTGAAAAAACTTATCCAAAGGGTATGTCACCCATGCATAATGTGTTATCTAATATATTATGTTTAGATTATTATAAAAATGGAGTATTTTGTGGGAAAAAGGATAATAACATGCCCTTCTAAACAAACTCTCAAGTGAGGGGGCTTGCCTAATTGAGGCCCAAGTTCATACTATTGTGCAGCAACCCCTATGGTGGGTTGGGTACCGAGTTTGAGTGTTGGGCTAAGTTCAACTCCTAGTTTGACATCACTCACAACTCATATAGGTGTAAGAAAAGAAGGTTTGAAGAAAGGAAGTTGAGGAGATGTCCTCGATGCACTAAATCTTCAATATAAACAAAAATAATTATTTGAGCTGAGTTCATCCCAGACCTTGTTATGATTGTCCAAAGGAAACATTTAGTTAGTAGTATTTTTTCCTTCGAACCATGGAAATACCTATCTTGTTTTTTTAAAAACAAGATATGTATTTTTAGGGTTTGTTTGTTGTCATTTGTTCAAGCATTATCTGTAGCAAGTTCTTTACAATATTGTTGATTATAGCACCAATAGGTGGTAAAGGCTCCAATAGTTGGAGAATTCAAGATTGGCCTTGATCCCAACAACATGATCCAAAGATTATAGTGTATGCCAATTACAATTGCATGGCATTCAGCTGAGCCACATCTACCCACATATTTTTAGTACATTTTTGCAAATATCATGGGTGTATTTATTCCCACCCAAGTGAAGTATTCTACAAATATGGATGATGGATGTTTTAGTGGTGGAAAATATTACCTTGCTTTCCCAACAAGTTGTGCATGCGCCAAACAAGGAGACATGGATTTTGCCTATTGTAACAAAGGGCTTCTAAAGAATATTTACATTGATTAGGTGATTCAAACACATCTATTATATTATATCATAAGTACATATGTGTGCATAATTAATAAATACCATTTGTTGACATGATCAATGTATAGGGTTTAAGGTTGTACTACTTACTAAACATTATGAATTATTGTGTAGAATATATCTACAAATGTGCCTATCACCTATTGTAGTTATGGGATTTGTATTCTTAAAGGAAGTGTAACAAAGTGTGTTGGCCATGAACTTCAATCTTTCATCAACAAATGTTGGAATTGTGGTTGCACAATAAGTTGTGGAAACTGTATAATCCATAGGGGAATGTAACACAGGCTGTAGGTAATGTACTTTTCCATTTTTGAACTTTTTGGTTTACCTTGGGGAAATACATCAAAGGGATTAAAAACACATTACACTCAACAAAGTCAGTAAATTTGACAAGCTCCTGCCCAATTTTGTCTATCTTCAATTTCTAAATACAATATTGTTTAGGTGGTGGGTGGGATTAAATAGCTAAGATCGCAACACATTCTCTTGTTTTGCTAAGTTTTTTCTAGAAGTGGATGGAATATACAAGTCTAAATGCAACATGGGTAGAGGGTTTCATGGTGGAATTAAGTTCAAGGTCATGTTATGTTTTGTTCCCCATTTCTCTTCTATTTCAATGGTTAAAATGGTGGGAATCTAATTTTAGTATGATTTTGATGTTTGAAAGGTGTGCTAGATGGGCGATTCAAAAGGTCGGGGTGTCAAGACTTTAGAAATTTAGAGGCAAGAGCCTTTGTATTTGAATTTGCAAGGGAGATTATAAATAATGGCGAGTTAGCAAGGCGACTAAACAAGAATTTGGTCGATGGAAAAAAACCAAAGAATTATGCATTACGTTTGGATGGGGATTGGGTGCTTGATGGGACAATAATTGATGATGAGGCCTTGTCTTGACACTACAGTTTTTGGAAATGTTGCCGGATTTTTAAACCATAGATGTGAAGACGCAAATTTATTGGACATGTTCATTAGGATTGAGACACACAACCCACATTACTACCATGTACATGTCCACCCTTAAGCATTAGTCTTCTCTAATTTGTTCAAATTCATTTAGTGACCTTCATAATTGTTGTCTAATAACCTAATTATGTGAATTGCAGGTTACATTATTTACAACCAAAAAGGTTATCATTGGAGAAGAACTTACCTAGGACTACAAAATTGATTTTAGGGATTCAACAAAGCATGTCCCTGCTTTCAATTGTTATTGTGGAAACACATATTGTAGGGGAAAGTTTGTTGCACATTGGGAATACATGACATGCAATTTATATAATATGTAGTGCTTGCATTCCTTATATTCAAGCTTTATATTGTACGTAGATCAATTTTTTTGTTTTCACATACAACATTTGAGGACTTTGTTCCTTTTAATGGTATCATTTGTATGACTATGTACATAGGAGTACAAGGTAGTGCACATGTTATGTAGTCAATAGTACATAGTAGTGTTCCCACTATTTGTATTATTGTGTACATGCATCAATGTTTTGTCCACAACCATGATAGTCAAGTAGTTGTACACTACTGCACAATGAAGTGACTTATGATACTGAAATGTACCTTATGCTATTGGCATTTGTATGGTATTTTTGGCCAATTTTTGGACAAGTTACGTATTGAGGGCACTCATAGAGTTGAAAGTAGATCTTTCTCAAAGTTCTAGCTAAACCTTTACAAAGCTATGAAATATGTGTAATTTGGAATTATTAGTCATATGATTGCAAATGACCCTAAAGGTCTTCGGTAGGTCTTGTAAAGTTTTTTTTATGCACATTCTTTGTCGGAGGTCTTGGTTTGGGTTTTACTAGTAAAAAACTTATGGATCATGGCTACATATATAAAAGCACATAATATTTGTAAAGTCTTGACAATTATATTTTAGGGAGATGTTGACAATTGAAATAATAAAAATCTAGGTTGGGGATGGCATTTAACAAAGATTTTGTTGTGCTATTAATGTTATTTGAATAGGGTTGTTGGTTTATTTGTTATTAGTATTTTTGGTTTGCTAGTTGTTAGTTACAATTTTCATTTGTAACAATGTGGAGTTTTATACAAAAATCAATTTCATTGCTTAATCAATTTAGATATTCACAACGAATATACAAATCTCTAAAATTTCAAGGCATTTTTAATGAGATCACAAACCTTAGTTCCAAAAGAACACTAATTATTTATAAATCCTTTTGGCATGAAAATAATAATTGAAATAACATGTTATTTCAGTATGCACATTATGTAAACCTACTTGTTGTATGTACATGTTATAATGTATACAAACATTATACTTAACATATATAATGTTATAATGTATGTTTCGGTTATTATTTTGTATGTATGTATGTTTTAGTATTTATGTTACTCAACTCAATGTTTGGAGAACGGGTGGTACATTGGTTTTGCCTTGGATATGTAAGACATCAATCACATATGACATTCCTACATTTCCAATCACAATTGCACCCTATCTAATAAAGGTAGCTAATCACACAACTATCTATTAGTTTTTTACAAGTCAACCATGTCCATTTTAATAGCAAATCACCAAGTTGTCAACACAAAGTTTTCCTAAAGGTTTAAACTAACCCATTTTGCATAGTTTCTACCTTTTCACATAAACATGTATAACATTGACTTTGATTCATTAGTATTCCTTGACACCCATTGTCACAAAACCAAATCATGCAACAACTTCCCAAACATCCATGCCACTTTCACTCACCAACACTCTAATTCTAACATAACTTTGCAACTTTGCCCCAAAAAAAAAAGGACAATAGGTTTGAAAATTTGAAAATCTAGACACTTTTTTTTTCACATACAATGTTTGATACACATTCCACCAAAATTTGGTGTCACCAAACCTCCACTATGGGGTAGGGGATCCATGTATAATAGTTTTGTACATAGCAAGAAACAAAAAAGTCAAAAGTGAAAACACTTACAATAGCTCAAGTTCCATTGAAATCTTAGTCTTGATTGAAATTGAATTTAAAATCAATTTTAAGTACTTGCAAACTAGGAATTATCATCAAGCCTAGATTTAATAACTTGGAAGGCCTCATCCAGAAGTTGGTAGATTGGTTCATCTCCTTTCACTTGGTGATGAATTAACAACATCACAAAATTGCATGCTAGGACCAAATGAGTATACACAAATGCCACAAGTGTGAATTGCCCAAGAACACATAGCCATTATCACCACGTCCCCACTTTTGATAGTAGAGACCAACAGTCACATGATTTCTAGCATCAAATTCATTACCCCAAGGACATGTGAATCTCTCTTGCACAATATGGCTTGCTTTCTAGCATTGCAAAATATAAAACTCAACTCCTTCCTTGTTGTTTTCTTACGTTAAAACCACAAAATTGTCCCCCACACACACAAGAGTAGCCAAATCCTCTTGATCACCTTCATGTTTTCTTGCATCAAATTCCCAATTTGCAACCTCTAATTTCCCACACACAAAATGAGTGTCCTTTAGTTGAAGCTTAATAGATCACCGCAATGGGACATGTGAGGTTACCTCACAATTCTTCCAATCTTGATCAATGTAAGGGGCACATAAACATGACAAAGGTTTCATTAGTATCTTAGTTGGGTCAATAGAAGAAAAATCAAATATGGAATGGAGCTTTTGTGAGCCAAGTATGTAATAACAGAAATGAAGAACTAATTGATCAACATCAATAGGGTTCACATTCCAAAAATGCCTAATGATAGGAAACCGGCTTCCTTCATATGTGCTAGGTGTTTGAGATGACAACCTTTCTTTTAGAAACTGAACAACATCAAATACATCCTAGAGCCTCCTATGTGGATTGTGGAGTTGTTATGCTCTCAAGGCCATCTTCACAACAACACTTGCACCATCACACTCCCCCTTCCCATGTCATGTCCCAAAATAATGCCAACTCATTTTGCAACCTGGTCAAACCTGGGTAGCAAGCCACAAAATACATTGCCCATGAACCCTTGAATTGACCTGCACATCCATCATTCCAAACTTTATGATGTTGTGGTATTACACCTTGATTTGTATGTTAAGTTTAATGTTGAAGTATACAATGTTGAACAAATAAAGTGTCATGCTCCTTGTCGTTAGAGATGTTGAAATGATTATCTTTGATGAACCTCTAACCTTCATCATCAAATCCATTCATAGGGTTCATACTATATTTAATGTGAACCAATATTGTGACCCAAAATGAATGTTAATGCATAGATTGGACCTCATTCTAGATTTGGAATGTGTAATTTTTGACAAAATCAATGTGAAACATAATGAAATCAGAAGGCAAGTTAGCCATAGCCAACTTCCATTGAATCTCTTGCCATCTTGCCACAAAGTTTTGTTTGATAAACTATTGTAACTTGGATCATAAATAATCTATGAACATAGAAGCTATAGTTTCTTTGAATGCTTCTTTAATCCTTTTATTTAGTCTCCCTTCATCTATTAACCCAATTGTATTTGTATCTTGTTCAAAACATCTCCATGCCACTGCCCAAGCACCATTTGTAAAACATGCATTAAGATAGATTGACAACTTGTCCACCCCACATTCTACACACTCCCCCATGAGGCAACCCAATTTGTGCCACTATTCAAGCTCCCCTTTTGGGCAAACAAATCTTCCCACAATTTTGTCACCCCCTTGTACATTCTAGTATGGGCTTGACGTATGTCTTGTTCAATAGCCCCACCTTGCCAATAGACTCCACATTGACATGTACAATCATTTTGTACATGAGGTCCTTTTATGCCATCCCTCAAGCCATTCAACCCCTATCACAACAAATCAAATTCAACACGGTACTTACAACAACAGACATTCCTGTCCTTGCATTATTTCACAAAGTAAGGCATCAACCCTTCAAATTTCCTCTGGAAAATTAGTATTTCAGGATAAACCAAAGGTAGAATGAAGTCTGTAATTAACAAACCACTCACAACTATTAAACAATTACTCAACCCTATATTCCTAATGATTATGCTACAAGTACAAGTTTGTTGGAATCTAGTGTATGGATGGGACATGATAGAAAATCCATTGGCTTATCTTTCTAAACTTAACTTTTTCATTTAAAAAATAATTACCTCTTTAAACATAACTACCTTGCCCAAAGTTGTTGCACCTAGATTAATTGGTCATGGTTATTTGTAGAATGTTAAATTAGCCCATTTGTCACATTGGAAGACATGATGGTTACGGGTATCCAAAGTTCCATAATTTGTTATGTGTATCCATCATCTAGAATTGATGCACAATGAAACAATCAATTATGAAAAACATGATTGCCACTATCAAATCTAAGTTGCAATTTACAAAATGTTGAATTTGCTTTAATACCAAGGTTGAAGCTTACTTGAAGTTTTACCCAGTAGTGTGTCTCATGAGCTTCATATTGATTTGGTTTGAAGTGTTTACGGGTGACATCTTTTTTGGTTGGGGTTTACTTATGTCTCAATAGTCCACCACAATAACATTAGCCTTTTTGTCTCAATGGTTAAACCATCTTGCCTCTTCCTTCTTTTTAGGAGAGAAAATGGTGATAAATTAAAGCTTTGAACTAATTGTTGTTGTTTCAGAACATGAGACAAATTATGGCAACCAATACCCAAAACTCGTGATAGAGTTCGTAAGTTAGAGCCATTAGCATTTATAGCAACTTCAAGCAACATGCCCTTCCTCACCAACTTGTCTTTTGAGCATGGGATTTTCATAGTCCCCAACTCTACCTGAAAAGATTATGTGAAATCTTGTTGTGCTTTAGCCTCATGAGAACAGGAGTAATACTCAGGTAAGTATGTAATAATGACTTCATTCCCAAGAACCTGCTCCAAAATAGCTTGACGTGTTAAAAGCTAAAGATTTTCATCCAACACTATGGTAATGAATTTAATAATGGATCTTGCTTTCCTATGAATAGTGGTAGTAGAAATATCAAAACTAGTTGCGGGTGGATCAAATTGAGAGATCAAACCTTTAGTTAATCCTTTTTTTGCCCTTCTTTTTGTTCAACATTCTTGTTGGAGAAGTCGAACATTCTCTCAAACTAGGTTTTCAGCTGCAACATTTTGTTGTGCTTGTTTTTCCCACATAACATTTTTTTCAACTAACTTTGTTTTAGTAATGCCTTTACTTCTCTATCTGTTGGCAAGTCACTAGCCAACCTTGACCCCGTGGATGGTCCAAGCCTAATAATGCCAACTCGACAAAGTTGTTTTTTATGTTCCCCGTGCATTATAGCCTACACACTGATTTGCCAACAATAACAAATTCAGTTACATACACATTGAATTTCAAATCAATTGCAAATATACATAATAAACAAAACTTGTATAGTCATATCAAATTACAATATCAATGTAATTAAAGTCAAGCACTTTGTAACTAAGGCTTGGAAAATACATATTGAGACATAAATATACTTGCATGTATGCATTGATTTCCCCAACAAAAAACATGTACATATTTTGTATGTCATACACATTTATGTAGACAACATACATGCATCATATGTACACACATATAATTAATATACATACATATGTATACACATGTGTGTGACATAATATAGTTCATGGGTTGACAAAAGTGCATGAAACATAGTTCAACTACATGTGTATGCACCTCATATCTATATATACATACATATTTATATACATATATGTATATCTAACATTTAGGTATGTACATACGTAACCTACATAACATACAAATAATATATTTCAAATATTGACAAGTATTGTTGCAACCCTAGCCTTGGGCTCGCGACTAAGGCAAAGGGCTTGTAAAGGTGCAGGCCAAGAGGAAGCCTGGTAGTCAAGGCAAAGAGGTCGCAAGGGTGCAAGCTAAGAAAAAGCCCGGGAGTCACATCACATACTCCCGGGAGTGTAAGAAAGTGTGAGGGAATATGAGGGAGTGAACCCTCACACTCCCACTTTGGGAGATGGAGTCTCGATGGACTCCCAAAACTTCAGAGAGCGATTTCAAGGGTCAAAACTCAATGGCTTGTGCCGCAGCTCTTGGAACGTAGATGTCTAAAATGGGCTCGCATTGCTCATTTGGACATTTAAAACACAAGTTATGGCAAAAAGAATGGTCAGGAATCAAACTGCCAGTTTGACTCCCGACCGGAAAAAGTCAAGAATCGACCCGATTTACTTGGTTATAGAGGGCGTGCCACATACCATTGGAAAGCTCTTGACGAGAGCTACAACTTTGCTTTAGATGGCATTGCAACATGAGGTTTGCTCACAAAGTTATGGGGCTCCAAAGTCCCAAGAGTCCCAACTGGCGCGATTTCGGCACTCCCACTCGGGAGTCCCGGGAGAGAAAAGCTATTTGGATGTAAGCTCCATGGCCAGCCATAGAGTATATTATAAGGGGGAGGTGGTGGCTTCCCCCAAGTCTGGGCCGTGGTGAATCTAGTGTGTTTGTGTTGCCCGTGGCTCGTCCTAGCACCAAAGGTGTTGCAATTATGCACTAACCATTTTGTGTGGGTTGTGTGCAGGCAAGTGTGAGTGAGTGAAGCTTGTTAACTCTTCATAATCCCATCCCGGAATTCCAACACGCCCCTCTGCCCCTCAAAGTGTTGTGAGCTAGGGAGCGTGCCCCAACTCCTCTCTCTTCCGCTGTCTTTTACTTAGACTCACATTTGAGTCCTTCGAGGAGTTGGGAGTGCGTCAAGTATACACATGTCAAAACTCAAATAGATAGATGTCTATTTAACATTTTAGTATGTACATACATAACCTACACAACATACAAACAATATATTTCAAATATCGTTAAGTATACACATGTCAAAACTTGGATACATAGATGTATATCTAACATTTCGGTATGTACTACATAACCTACACAACATACAAACAATGTATTTCAAATACTGACAAGTATACACATGTCAAAACTCAAATACATAGATGTCATCTATATTTCACACTTATGTTGTACATACATAACCTACACACAATACATTTCATATTTTGTGCAAGGTATATAACTCAGCTACATCCATGTGTACACATGTTCAATTTCACTATATATGCAAGTGTGCAAATACATGTCCAATACAATAGTACTATAAACACAAATTTGAGTAGACATATGCAAATCCACAGAAGGTGCATAGTTCATAGACTTACAAACAAAACCCTATTATAAATTCTTGGAAATATGGCATGTTCAAACTATAATCTTGGACAAGAGATAGAGTCCAAAGACCTTAGTACCAAATGTTACAAAGGTGGATCAATGTCATACCATATTGGGTGCAATTTACTCCAACAAAGGTAGATTTTGAACATCAAGCCTTCTCGTGAAAGTAAATCCCCAAGAATGTGTTGAATGGGTGATCCTACATTTACATGTAAAACTTTAGACACCAAACAACATTGATTCAATTGAGGGAGTGCATTAATGATTCTAGTAAAATTCTATACCAAACCTCATTAAATTATAATAATGAAAGATGTAGTCGAAAGTGACTTTTCATTCATAGGTGCAAAGGTTTACAAGGTAATCAAACCTTATTGCCACTGCAATGGATTTTATTACCTTCTCTAAGCCTATGATCACACCACCATGAAGCATATGAGAAGAATTCCCACTAGAGTATGATCTATGTCATCCCTAAACCCTATAATCCATTTAGATATGGCATGCTAGAATCACAACCTTGCATTAGAAAAATGTAAAACTTGTAGAGGCAAATTTTACTTTCTTCATGTATTGGATGATGTTCAAGTTTAGATAGAATGGAAGAAGGTTCACAAGATTTGAGGTTTGCTTGCACTATTTGTTATTGTATTCCATGTATAATTTTTGCATCCCACTTCAATAAGCTTCAAATGAAAAAAATTGGGCCAACTACACGTCATTTGGCACCAAATGCAATTTTGGTATTGGGGATGACACTTAATTAGGACTTATAGTTCTAACATTTATGACTAATACTACACATGTAACTAGAAATTTGTTGCAAGATGCCATGTTGGAATCAACAACAAATGCATTTCTTTTTATGTTTTATTACATCTATAGCTTTGTCGCCTTGTTGGCCTTCACCATCTCTAAAACCAAATTTGCAAATGCCAACCTTTTAAAACAACCCAAAATATCCAATTGAAGCAAAATTATAATCAAACCAAGTGACAACTGACTTTGAAATCAACCCAAAAAATAGGATCCTATGAATTTTTAAAAATAAACTTAAATAATTTGGACATTTGTATCTTCATCTCAAAAGTCATAAACATTATAAATGGACAAAACAAATGAAGGAACTATCTTGTAAATTATAGAATCCATTCATTTTGTTAAGCTACATTATAAGAAAAAATCTATTGTGCTATTAAATCCAAAAGTCAAATGTTAGGCACATAACCAAGCACTTGCTTTCAATGAAAAATTTCACACCAAACTACTAAATGTTGGGTTCCCTTTGAAAGTCATATGAACTGCTACGACTATCAAGCTCTTCAAATAGTTTTAAAAAAAGCTTCCTCCAACATTCTTTGTTTTCGAAATCTAAGCTCAAGAAGGCATAATCTAGCATGGGCCCATTATTGACTACCATCAACCAATAAGATGTTTTTGTTGTCCTCTGCCATAAATTAAATAATGTTGTCTAATGTTCTTTGCTTGCATTCTATGCCTCCTATTTGAAGGTGTGAAAGTAGGTCTCGAATGACCCAATGGATTGCCTCCTTAGTTGATTTAAAGGTTATTAGATTGCAAGTGGGTTCTTGCACATGATTCCAATTTTGATCATTAGCTTACAATCAAGTTTCCCAGTCAATGAGTCTAGGTTGCTTTGCATTTGAAGTTTGCCACCATAATTTAACTTCATACATTTTTTGGCATGCACTTGCGCCTATTCCAAAGTCATGACAATTCCTTGGAATCAGAAAAACCCAACTATGAAATATATTGATTTGGAAAAAACTTTAATGCACGACATGGTATCATAAATGAAGGCAATGTCTAGTTGTAAATTACATGTTTAGTGGTTTGAATGCCCATTAACCTTAAGGGTTAGAGACACCCTATGTTCTGCACTTTAATCTTTGGATCTTCCTTGCCTGCACAATGTGTGTCACAAAATTCAACAAATGTTTCAAGTTTTGATTACCATAATCATATTGAGTTGATTGAATAGTTGAGTTGTACCAAATGTGGAGATTACAACATCCACTTGCTTCAATGTTGCCACAAGGCTATGATGGTCTTTAATGTCCCCTTGCATTTTGTTAGAATACTTGGATTGAATCAAGGACCATGAAGTGTTAATTCTTTAATGAGGCATACAATTTAATGTCTTTAATGAACTTCACAAGACCAAAAAAATTAAGAAAAAGTAAGTTGAGGATTTGAATCTAGACAAGCACTTGCCTTGGTGATGAATTGTCCAATTGCTCCAATTGCTCCAACTACTAGAATCTTGTTGTTTCCCATTGTGTTTTGTTTGTTTGATGTGAAGATCAAAGCCAAAAATCTTTTGTGGTTTATGAAATAAAAAGTTGGCTTGAAAAACTACCATTACTTTCTAGTCCAAATTTGTTTGTGCAAAACAACTAGGGAAAAAAAAAATGGGTTAGCGTCATTTTCCATTTAATAAAGCTCCAAAAATTAGTAGAATTAAATAATGCAAAGATTATAAACAAGCATTAAGTTGTGAAAACATTATTTATTGTGAATAACTACTTCCATGTCAAATTGAAAATAAATTTGGGTTGAATAGGTCATGAAATTTGGACATTAACAACAAGCATATGAGTCATGTATTTTCACAAACTCATATCCTCAAGTCAAGTTTTGTAGGATTGCATTAAATCCAATTGTGTGCTCCTTGGTTCCATTCTAAGTAATTAGGCCCCACTTCTCTCATTCCTTGGAAAATTGGATATTTGTTTTTATGTGTTTATTTTGTTACCTTCCCTAACAAGAGGTGTGTAGTCATCTATTGTTTTTAGGAGATTCCATCTTTATATTGTTTCATTGAAGGTGAAAATTAATTGTTTTACGTATTTAGGGCCTATCTGTCAATTGTAGTTTTTTTCTTAAGACTTCATTTTTGAAGAATGAAAAAATGTTATAATTTATTTACGTTAACAAAGGGTTTGAATTAGTGATGGATGGATATCATTGTTTTTATATATCAATTTAGATAATTGAAAAGTTACAAGGGAATTTTGTAGAAGAAAATATGGAAATTACTTTTGCATTAAGTGCTGAAATAACAATTACGGCCAAAGTTGCACAAAAAAAAGTCACACAAATTTTTCAAAAAACAACTGCTTGACATTTTTTTTTTCTAGGATCATTTTGTGGCACAATTCATTGAACTAGCCTTTAGTGGTGTTGTTAATATTCTTTCCATGATTTGATGAAGTCACTTAGAATAAATTTAAAGGTTGTTATGATGAATTTCATATAGATTTATATTTTAATTATAAATATTTATATATAAATTAACCATTTAAAATAAATTGTACTTATATATATTTTGGTAATTCTAGATTAAATTGATGATTGAAACATCTATTAAATTCCTACCCAACAAGATAGTAACATAAAGTTTATTTCTTAAATTATCCATTGATAAATGGAAAATATCATACTTGTGAAAAAAAAGAAGCAAATCAATGAAATATTCATTATGAGAATGCTCCACAAATCATGGAAAGAAATTATAGATAATAAAATTGAATGGTCAGCATTCTACCTACCAAATAAAGAATGCCAAAAATATGAATGGAATAGAATGCCATATTGAAATTTGCACAATCTTATTTTTTGAAAAAAATTACTTTCAAGTAATAAATCTAATGAACATTCAAATGCAAAATTAAACCTAACATATATATATATATATAATTGATTACAATAAAATAATTATTTCCACATTAAATGACATGATAATTCCAAACTAGAATTTATTTAATTCATTCCCAAGTGAAAAGGGATGAAAAGGTGTCTTTTTCATATTTATGTATTTTAATTTTAATTTTTAATTATTTTTCCCCAATAGCATATTGTGAATACATTCTCTAGCAATTTGCATACCATTTATCTTTGATTGAATGAATTCAATTACTGAATTAAAATTGAATTTAGTTGAATTCAAATTCCATTCAATATATTGAATGGAATTTTTCCATTGAATTTTTTCTTTTCGAGCAATAGGAAACACCAAGAGGTTGCTAGTTCAAAGTGTTGTGTACAATGTCATAGGACACTAATAAGCACATAGGGGCTGGTAATGCTTTATATTTTATATATATTTAAAACCAAGGGTTGTTGGGAAACATGGTAGGAAGGACATTGGGGGATGTTGAAAAAACTTGAAAAAATTTCTTTTGAGGCAACAAGGGTTGCCCAAAAAAACATGATGGGTGTTAGAAAAATTAATGTTTTAGTAAGTGAAAATTAAATCTCATATTCTATAATCAATGGGAGTGGAAATGGTTTCATGGAAAAACAATACAATCATGTATTATTAATTTTTAAAAATTTAAAAAAAAAATTTTATTTAAGTGACCCATCTCAATTTATCATCATTGGTGGTGCGAAGCAATAGGGAGCCCAAGTTTTTTTTTTATACAAATGAGTTTTTGAACAATTTTTTTTGTAAATTATTATAATAAATGTTTGTAATTTTCCAAGTACATGATTTTAAATAAAATAAAATTTTGAGTAAATATGAATTTTAGAGAGTGTGTTGATTCTTTATAAATTCATTTTTTTGCTTTTAAAAATGATAAAAATTTCAAATCATAACCAAAAATTGATTTAACTTTTTTTTATGTTTTCTTGTATAACAATCTACAATTTTTTTGAACACATAATATACATCATGCCCCATTTATATGTGATAATTGTTTTTTGAAAATTTAACATAATAGATCAATTTTGGAA